>Ga0265594_1000038_pt1 | contig 104954 bp, 95 predicted proteins | sample saktaG_11_FD_190147 | JGI IMG/M metagenome (GOLD analysis project Ga0265594, IMG submission 190147) | Saline water microbial communities from Sakinaw Lake, British Columbia, Canada - sak_2011_5_24_80m | ecosystem: Environmental > Aquatic > Non-marine Saline and Alkaline > Saline ...
AAGACCAATAGTAGTAGGAAACGGTATTTGGAAAAACGGTTTGGTTAATATACGGCGCACCCGAAGCCTTGACGCCAGTAATCGCTCCAGCCGCCTCAAGCGCCAAACTAAACAATTCTTTTATATTCGGCAAGCGCCAATCCGTATATCCTGCATATGTTAAATTTTCGCAGTTGTTTATTGCGTCTGCGGTTCCGCCAGTTGGCAACCATGCCATTGTAGATGGAGTAGTAAGATTTGCTGCGCTGGCTGTCCACACTGTTTCAACCCAGTCTCCGCTTGCCACATCGGTGGTAAAAGTCCCTGATGTGTGGGCTATGGCACAAACATAAAACTTTGTCTGGGTAGCTGTTCCTCCGCTTGAATATGTTGCAGTGTTATTTACGCCCGTTCCGAGCGAGACATTTGAATATAGTGTTAATGTTTTGGCTGTTGCGTTAACTAAAACATAATAAATATTGCCGTTAAGACCCGACCCTGCACTCCATGTAATATTTTGAATAAAAACCGACTGCCCGCTTGTAATTCCTTGCAAATTATCAACCGTAACAACTGCTGGATTAGCTGTGGTTACGCCAGTGATGTTCATAGCTGTGGCATTAACTCCGCCCGCGTCCCTTACAAGGTCGCCCAAAGCATAGCTCGTGCTTGTTGCCCAATCACCTTTTGCAACCTGAATTTGGTTTGTGGCTATGCCAGCCAACGCAGCTCCCGGAATTATTTTTTGGGGCTCTTGAACCCACATTAAACCAGTATTATTATCTGTCACTGTACCATCTCCGTTGGCGGCGTAAGAAAGCGCCAACCCAGTGTGGGAGGTGCCATCATCATTTGTTGCATAAGACGTAACTTGACCGGTGGCTGTTACAGTCCCGCCTTGATAAGTGCCGGTCAAGCCTCCAATTGTTGTGCCGTTTTTTATGTTTCCCGCCACCAAATTTGCCAATGCGGTATATATTTTGTGTATATAGTTAAAAATGGTTACCCTGTTTTCAGCCGCCCCGGAGGTTCCCAGTAAATCTTCCAGCTTTCCCGCGTCGGTTGTATTTTCAGCAACGGCCGCGGCCTCGGTGTTTAGCCTGTCCTGCTCCAGCTTGCGAAGATAGTTAAATAAAGTAGAAGTGCTTTGAGTTGTGTCGTTTGGAGTGCCAATTATTGTTTGCAAATTACCTACGCTGTTGGCATCTGCTGGTTCAACAAGCTCGCTGGCAGGGTCGCCAGAAGGCGTTGGATCCACAATAAAATCAACATCAACATTGCCCGTTATCTTCATATCAAAAACATCTGTGGGCGTTTGCAGTTCCGTGAGGAGTATTCTGTAAGTATCTTCGTGGTCAACTATTGGGAAAGTGGCAAGCTTTTGGCCTTCTATAGCATTGCCATTTTCATCAACATACACAGGGTAAACTTCTATCGTAACCGGCTGGCTCGGATTTGTTGGTTTTGCGTATATTGTGTTATCTCTGGTGTTATCTAACGGCCTGTCAAATGTATACCTGACATAATGCCCGCCCGCAACTGATGCAAAAATGCCGTCTTTTGTTTTTACCTGGTCATAAATGTCCGCTAAAATGTTTTGACTTTCGTCCAACTCAAATGCTTTTGAAATAAAAATAATTTGGAATATCTGCTCAGACAAATGAGGCACCGTCCACTCAACATAATCTAATTTTCCATTATTGTCTGTGTCGTAGGCGTGGAAAGCAACCTCTTGATTGTTTTCACTTTTCCATTTAATTTGTATTTTTGATTCCTGGCCTATTTTATATATTTCTGGAATTTTTGTGGAAGCCAAAACATCAACCAGCGGCGGCTGGTTCGGCTGTTCGTCTGCTGAAACAGTAACCAGCTTCCCTGTGTCTGTGGCTTGCTCGGTGATAACCGGCGACGGGGTTTCGTAGGTAACTTGCACATATTCTTCCTGCGGCGGATTCTCTTCTACGATTAGCGTTTCGGGCGGAATGTTTTGATCATTCAAATTTTCTTCAGTATTCTGAGCTGGCGGTTGAATATTATTATCTTTTGTTTCTATAGGAATTTCTGGCGGCGTTGGCGCTGGGGCCGCTGCGCACGAACCATTGCTACAAACTTGTCCGGAGGAACAATCTGCATCAGATGTGCAGATGGTTGGCGCTGGCGTCTCTGCTGGCGCTGGGGCCGCTGCGCACGAACCATTGCTACAAACTTGTCCGGAGGAACAATCTGCATCAGATGTGCAGATGGTTGGCGCTGGCGTCTCTGCTGGCGCTGGGGCCGCTGCGCACGAACCATTGCTACAAACTTGTCCGGAGGAACAATCTGCATCAGATGTGCAGATGGTTGGCGCTGGCGTTTGGTCAGATAAATTAATAACTATAGAATCTGAACTTTGAGTAATATCTGGGTTTCCAGGTTGCGTAATTGCTTCCACTACATTCTGAACAACATCACTAGCTGCCTGCTCCAAGTCGGCAAATAAAAAGGTGGTAAGTTTTGCGAATATGCTTTTATTGCCGACTCTTTGGGTTGCAACAGCAATTTCCTCTCGCTGCTTCAAAGATAGCTGATTCTTTGGTTCTGCTGATAAAATATCATCTGCTTGCTTTACGGAAATGGTTGTAATTTTAATATTTTTAGCAGATTTTGGAAGCTTCAACAAATACTGGCCCTGCTTTATATCGCTTCGCTTTATCAGCGCTGTCCATTCAATTGGATTTCCATTGGCTACAATGTTTGTACTTTGCTTTGTGACTACATTTTTTATTACCAGCGACTGATTGCTTTTGTGTGGAATAAAAAATAATACCGTTGCAGCAACAAACAATATGACAACTAACCCTTGCGCAGCCAAAAAAGGTTTAAATGAAAAAGAAAAATTATTTTTCGGAAATATTGTAATTTCCTTCTTCGCTTGATTATGAATAAAAACCTGCAGACTACTGGCTATTTTTTTAAAATTAAACATATCTTTAAAAACATCTTTATTTTCTTTATATAAAAAACTATGCTTAATCAGGATAAAAACAAGAATACGCCGACCGATATTACGATTGTTAATTGTTTTTATCCGTGTTTTTATTAATTATACCAAAAATAAAAAAACAATAAAAGTGAACGAATAAACTGATGCGTACAACTTTATCATAATAGCCATCTCTAATTAATCAATGTTAAATTATTTTACGTCACCCATTCAAATATATCTAAAAATAGGTGGAGTATTCGTTCCTTTGCTCTCTCTTATCGAGGATTGTTTCGGTTACACGAGGATTAACACAAAACCCCGCGATAGCTAGATCTTGCGATCCCATACACCTTTCGGAGTACAGCCCATGGAAGAGTCGCTGAACGCAGGGTTCAGTACCTTCCATAGGTCTTTTTTGCCATGCCTACAAATAAATTTGTTGGTTTAGGCAATCGATATTAAGTTGTTAATCTATAATACTACAAATATTTAAGCAAGCCAACATTAACGCACCTTAAAGTACTGCTTTTTAAACAATCATTATCTTATCTCGTCTTTTTATTTTCTTTCTTAACAAAAAAGCAATTACGTTGCCGAAATTGCCTACAATGGTATTCTACTCGCACCATCCCCTAAAAACCTCACAAAAGCCCTAAAAATTGCTCAAAAGCCGTCCAGGATAACGACTTATATAATTAACCCAAACTATGGCAATGATTCGCAGGATTGACCGTCGCCGTCAGAGTCTAATTTGTGAATGTCATTATCTACGCCACCGCAATACTCAAAGACGGCCTGTGCCTCGGCGTGTGTCTTAAAATCCGAACAATTATATGCATTAGACGAACAAGTTGTTCCTTCCGGGACGCTGACGTTAGATGGCGGTATGACCGGTGGCGCTAAGTTTTCTTTTGTCGTGTCGCCATTACAAGTATTCGGCGACCACAAACCAAGCTGATTTTCTCTAGCGTATGTTTCGTCAGCCTTAAATTGCGCCCGATATTTGTAGGGAGTGTCATAAGTGTATTCGTGGGCATATCCCTGTTTTACCATATACTCGTTGTAAAACAGCCCGTCTTCACGCCAAATATAAGCTAACAATCTGTCGTATTTATCGCGATCGTCTTGCGTGGAATCTTTCTCAATGCGCACCTTTTGACCCGAAAGAAGTTCTTTGGCCATATTCGATGCTTCTTGACCAAAACATTGAACAGGCTTTCTCGGGTCGACTGTTTCTGGCGTGTCTATCCCGATTAAACGGAGTGTTTCATTGTTTCCGTTCATATCTATTTTAATGGTATCTCCGTCTATCACAGAAACTACTCTAAAAAACTGGGCCAGTTCTTTTATATTCTCAACTAGTGGTTCAGTTTGCTTCGGCTGTTCGTTGTCATTTTTAGCAATGCTTTCTAAATTTGGTAATGCATCGTCTGTATTTTGAGTATTTTGAACATTCTGGTCAGAATAACTTTCTACCTCTTGATCATCCTGTTGGATTTTTGGCGGGCCGTTTTTATCGCCCGAGCCGAAAAATATAAATAACAAAACAATCAATATTCCCCCTAAAATAATCGAGATTTTCTTTTTCGATATATTTCTAAATTTCATGATTCGTTATAAATCGTCGATTAATTCCGTGGCCTCATCCTCATCGATACCCCACTCCTCCGCAATCTCCTGCACCCTTTCCGCATCATCCACGTCCAAATCGTACTCCTCCATTATTTTTTTTGTTTCCTCGTCCGGCATATTTTGCTAATCAGATTTTAACCAAATTATATTTATTTCGCCTATGCTCAAAAGCAGATCTACCACCGTCTAGAATGTCACAAGCATGTTCTCTGATTCCTTGAGATTTAAGAGTGTCTAAACTGGCCTCATCTTTATCCTTGGTGCTCTCTATACTTCCAGAAATATAATTAAACTCCTTTTGATCTTCATTCGGCCAATCATCGCCATTTCTATTAGAAACTATTATTTGTTCTGAGTCTGCGCCCACCACCAAATTAGCGTTATGGCTAACCATTATTATTTGTCTTTCCTTTTTCTTCTTTTTTAGAAAAGGCACTATATGGTCATATATTGATCTACTGTCTAAATCATCTTCGGGTTGGTCAATTAACAGCGGCCACTTATCATCTGACTCCCCCAAAATCAACTTTAAAGCAAACAATGCTTGCTTTCCGGCTGTCATTGTAGACCTTTCAAATCCTCCAATGTGGTCGCCCTCCATCTCTGCTGTAAATAATATTTTTTCCGTTAAAGTTAAAGCTTCTTTTACTACATTCTTTTTTTCGTATCCTAAATTAATTTTTTGCTCCCCAGAGTATATTTTTTTAACAAAATTAGCTGATTTTTTTCTTATCTCCTCTAACTTAATTTTTCCCTTTTCAAAAAAATCTGACGTCTCCGCCTTATTAATTTTTCTAGCTAATGTTTCTAGAAAGTTGTCGTCTAAATGATATTCTAGACCAAAAACTATATCGAAATCATGTTGATCAAGGCTCTGCAGATAAGACAAGAGTCGATCCAAAACCGACTCTCTTTTTTCGATTTCACTTTTTATATTCTCTTCATTTGTTTTTAAACCCTTGCCGGTCTCCTCCTTGGATTTCTCAATATCTGCGATCCTCTGTATTAAAATATTTTGATTATTTAATTTTTCTACCAACTCCTGCAATTCCTTATTTTTTTCATTTTTCTCTATAAGTAATTTATTCTTTTCTTTTTCCTTACTAATATTTTCGTTTAACTCTATTAATTCTTTTTCTAATTTTATTTTATAACTTTTAACTATGCGATTTATCTCCTTCAGGGCATCTACGGTATAGCCCCCAACTTTTTGTGAAATCTCATCCTTTAAAATTTCTGGCAAATTATCTAGGGAAGGGTCTGTTGTAAAATTTATCCTTTTAAAAAAATTGTCATCCTCAGGCTTATTTTCCGATTGAGATGCTATTAAAGATAATTCAAATTTAATATTCTTTAATCTTTCTTCTGTTTTTTTCAGATTTTTAATTACCTGCTGATACGTTTTTACATCCTCCTCGGTCAAACTAAATTTCTTTTTTATCTTCTCTATTTTACTCTCTATATTTTTAATTTCTTCCTGAACTGCACTCTTATCCCCAGAAAGTTTTGTGCGGTTTATTAAGCTTGATATTTTATCGGCATTAGAAAACCACTCATTTATATTATCTTCAATATTAATGTTATGGTTTTTGATGGCCTCCTGAGCAGTATAATAACGATTTTTAAAATCTGGTAAAAGTTTAAAAAGTAAGGGCTCAATTCTGTTTTTTATTTCTTCGGGTTCATTGCTTATCTTGAATAAATAGTTCTGTGGTATGTATACGATCCTACCTGGACTTTCGTTATTCTTTAATCCATTTACCCATTCAACCTCATGAGAAAAATCAACACTATCCCAAGAAATACCTGCACCCGGCCCGTCGGGCATTCTTTCTTCTGCGAACCCCTTATCGATGGCATGTGCAGTATAAGCTAGCAGTGCAGATTTACCGGACGACCGGCTTCCTATCACAGAGCAAAGATTACTATTAAACAAAATTTCTTTCGGAAACTTGTCCGTACTATTAAAAATTATTTTACTAATTACTCGATATTCATCTTTCTCATCCGGCTTAGTCGGGCCCACTAAAACCCTCTCTCCTATTTTCGGTTCATAAATTATCTGTTTTAATCCTTCAAAACTAGGATCTGCTTTAATCCAGCACTTTTCTTTTGGTTCATATGAATTAGCATTATGATTATCTGAACAAATTATCATCGGAAAAATCTTTCCTACGTCCGGAAACACAATGCTCATGTAATCAGACTCATCCTCTTTTTTACCGATTTCTAAAATATCGATCTTGGGTGCGTAATGATCTTTTAGAGTTTCTTTTATGTTTTCATACGAGTTTGACTTACTGCCAGCATGGACAACAACTAATCCACCTAAATCTTTAACAGTGTTTATTATGTCTCCAACCTCACAAAAACATTTTTCGTGCCCTTTATTTATGTCACCATCGCCCTTATCGCTTAAATCACTATCTTTAATTTTTAACCTTACCTGAACTTCTTTCTTAAGGTCGTCCATATTCACGTCTTCTGGAAAGATTCCCGTGAAATGAACCAAATCGCTGCCTCCCAAATTAGACCTTAACTCAATTCCTGGAAAAATAGTTATATCTTCTCCTGCGATTCTTTTCAGATCCTTAATCCTATCAACATCAATAACATTGTGGTCTGTAATTGCGACAGCCGAAATATTATTTTCTTTTAACACTTGGATTATCTTTTCATTAGTAACTGCCTTGTCTTGATAATCAAAAGAGCTGGGTGTATGCAAATGCAAATCCCACATTCTCCATTCCGATCCCCTTGAATATATATTACTCATAATAGTTTTATTTATTACTTTCTACGATTTTTATTTCTGCCGGCTTCAAGCTGTATAGTTTGTAAACCATTTTGTCTATTTCGGCTTCGTACTCTTTAACCTTGGCTTGTGCTTCAGAATTATCAGAATAATCCGCAGATCTGGTTATATCCATAATTTTATTAACTATTTTAAGAAATGGTTTTTGTTTAACCAAGGATATCTCTTTAATGGGTAATTTTTTAATATCATTTACTAAAATTTGTGGGTGTAAATCAGTTGCCTTTAATCTCAAAAAATTATGATAGTAATTCAACAAGGTTGAATTGAATAACGCAAGCACATATTCAAGAACATAGTTATCCTGAACTTCCTTTTGTAAATAAATTGAATGAATAGAATTTGAGACAAACGTTTTGTCTTCGTCTATGGCCGCCTTTAAATTACTACAATTTTGTGCGGATATAATTTTCCTATTTAAAAATATACTTCTCTCCCTTAGCTGAACTTTTCTTAACTCTTCCTTATCGGAAATATACTTCTTTGCCTCATTAATGTCATAACACAAATAAAGCGGCACATGGGAGAAAAAGTATTTTTGCAATACGTATTTCCCGGCAATGCCGGTAAAACTTACATATCTGCTATCGATTTTTTTGTCAGAAATAAGTTTTTCCCTAATATAGGGGACGATGCCATCTTTAACCTCACAAATAGAATTTAATATAACTGTATCGTTCTCTATTTTTTTAATCAAGTCAGGATCAAATTTTACTAAATTTAAATTTATTTCATTTTTATCAATAAATATTTTTTGTGGGATTACACTAAAAATATCTTTTTGATGTAATAACTTTAAAGAGGGCTTAAAGGCAACTTTGACCAAATTATCCTCAATCTGATCCGCAGACATTATCAGAATCATAAATTCATCATTTGCCGAAAAATCAACGTCTGTACCGAGATAAATTATATTCCTTATAGAAAAATTATTTACCGCGTAGGTCTGGAATTGACCGTGATTTCTTTTTCTTGAAAAAAGCCTGTATGGGAGTATATAAGCAAATTGCATTTTATTATTCCCGATTTGCCTCGCCCTCTCCACAAAAATGGCCGCCGTATCCTGCCGTCCGCTCTTAACCGATTGATAATTCTTCTTAAAAAAACTCCTTTCTTTATCAGAAAGCATTGCGTTATATGGCGGATTCGCAATAACAACATCAAAACCACCCTTCTCAAAAACATCTGCGAAATTGAGTTTCCAGAGAAAGAACGGCTTTGTGTTTGATTGCTTAAATTCTTCAAGCTTCTTAAGCGCAGAGATCTTTTTTTGTTCTTTGAGAGTAATCTCTATCAACTCCCAATCCAGCCTTTCTATGTGTTGCTTCAATTCATCCTTTTTATTTTTACTCGTTTCTTCAAAAAACTTTTTGTGCAAACGCTCTAACTCATCACGAATTTCTCGAGACTCTGCAACCTCAGCAAACAAATCTTTTTGTTCGTATCCGGTTTCTTTTATCATTTTTTTATTTCTCAAAAGCTCGTGAAGTTGCCCTTCAAGATTTCTAACCTCTTGTGGTCTTTCCAGCTCTTTGTTCTTCATCCACGCCGGATTGCTAATATAATGCTTTAATAATTCGCTTTGCACTTTAATAATTCTCTGATTATTCGGCTCAAAAAGTTCTGCATTTATAATCGTAGTCCCAAGAAGTTTTTCATCAAACAATTTAACACCCTCAAACTCATCCATCAAACTATTACCCTGCATAATCTTATAATCCAAGTTCGGTAGTGGCTTAATTATCTTTATATCGTCTTCATCAACCACAAGTGAAAGCCACAAACGCAATTTTGCAATTTCAACAGCTCCCAAGTCTATGTCAACACCATAAAGAGAGTTTTGAATACAATCGCGCTTAAAATCATACATTGTCCGACTCCCATCTTTGATATAAGCAGACAAAACCGCTCGGGTGTTTACAATCACAGTCATCATACCCACCGGAAAAGCGCCAGAACCAACTGCTGGGTCGCAAACCTTAATATCGGCCAGTTTCTCATCAATCAATTTCGCATTCTTTCTTATGCTTTCCGACAATTTATAATTATATTTTTTGGTTTCTTTCCCATTTTCTTCTGTGTGTAGTTCATTCTCTATAACCAACTCCCCGTGCCTAATAAGCTTTTCTATGTCTTCTTTGCCGACCATTCCGGCCAGCTCTGTTGATAAGTAATTTAATAAGCTCTGCTCGCACATATAGTGAACAATCTCTCTGGGAGTATAGTAAGTTCCTTTTGACTTTCTATCCTTAACTTCAAGTAGATTTTCAAAAACCTTTCCCAACATTTCCGGATCAACTGCCACTTCCTTTTCCAATGGCTCGTCTTCCTTAACGGTAAAATTATATCTATCAAAAATATCTAAAATCCCATTACCCTCATCTCCTTCTTTTGTTTTATAGTGGTTTGAAAATAATTCGTTTGGCAAAAGAATATCTGTGTGAACCCAATCATAATTATTTATAGGGTCAAACAATCCTCCATTCAAAAATGGTATTTTGCAATTAAACTTACTATAAAAATTATCTGGCCTCTCCCCGTTCGCCAGTGCTTCATAAAAAAGTGGCTCTAATGTTTCGTTGAAGAAATTTTTATAACTGCCGTGCTTACCCTCAAACAACTCTCTCAAAAAGTTTTTCGGCCCGGTTCCCCAATCCGCGTCTCTTTCAACCCCAAACCATCCCTTCTTTTGCAAGAAATACAAAAATACTATTTGTCCTAATAACTTTTTCCCAAAATCAACAACATTAACTCCCTTTGCTTCAAAATCTTGCTTAACGTTTCTATCTTTTTTAATTGTTTCATCTAACGATTCTTTAACCCATAAAAATAACTCTCTATATTTTTCAAAAAATTCTTTAGTTACTTTTTCTATATTAAACGCGCCCTCTAACTCTTCAAGCGTTGGATTATGCTCATCATCACACACTATGGGAGAAAGCCGGCTTTGAGCCGTATGACTATTCTCGTTCTTGCCAACAAGGAAAGACCACCTACGAGCCGGAGTAAAAACCTCTTTAACCTTTTTCTTCCCGTCTTTCGTCTCTTCAAACTTGTAGTCCATTTTCACTAAAGAAAAACGCCAATCTTCTTGATTGGGCGCAACAAAAGCCACTAGTGCCGCATCTTTCATTTCTCCCCCGCGACTCCCATTAAGATACCAAGCAATGAAATTCCTTTGCATTGTTCTGGCTCGTTCAATAGAAGTTTCCTTTTTAAGGTTAACTATCAGAATATCTATATTATTCTCTCCGTCCCCATATTTGCCTACTCGCTCTAAGATACTTATAAACTTCGCATAAGCATCCGGAATAAAATTTCCACGATATACAAAGGGTGCTTCCTCAATATGATTCAAAAGATTTTTTATAAAAATAATAAAGGCCTCCTTCTTAAAAGAAGCCTCTAATGTCTCACTGACTATCTTGTTGGCAGATTTTTTATCCATATTATTTTTCTCCCAGATATTCTGATAAAATTACTTCTCTTTTTCCGAAAGCAGAAGAATAGTTTTCGGCAAAATGTCCTTCCAAAAGACTCTTTGGAATGTTATTTTGCAAAACAGCTAATATCTTAAATTGGTTTACGCCATTTTTTAATTCCAATTCTAATGCTTTCAATGTTTCTTTTGAGGTTTGCTTTGGGAGCGCACCTTCTTCTAACTGCTCCACAACTTTTTTCAGATATAATTCTTGTTCTTCTGTAAACTGCCTGCGGTCTTTCAATCCAGCTCTTAAAATCCTCATAATATTGGTTGCACTATCTCTGCCTCGTCGCATCTTCGCTTCTGGCAACTCCTCTGTCGTTGCAAAAATAAATGCTTCCTTGTTTTTGTCTAATAATTTATAAAAATTATCCTTATTTGCGATATTAACTTTTTTTGTTCCTTCATCGCTTTCAAGAGTTTTCGCGGCTGATATAAAATCAAGCTCTTGGGATTCTCCCACAATGCCGGCTATAAAGAATTTCTGAACCTTGCCACGTCTAAAGTAGGTTAAAACGCTATCCTTGTTATCCTTATCTAACTTTGTGGTTCGAGCTTTTTTTGGCAATCTCTTTATCTTCTCAAAAGTCTCCGGTTCCTTGTCTCTTATATTTCTTATAATCTGAAGGTATTTTAATTCGCTTTCAATCCCATCATCCTCTCCCTCAATGGTTTTTTTGGAAGTTAAGCGATCAAAAAGCTCGTGAGAGTCAATAGGTTCTCCCTCCGTAAGCAAAGCCGCATCGCCTCCTAATAGCGTAAGGAAAGCGTTAATCTTGGCTTCTGCCGCTTCTTTAAGTTTAATCTCATTATTTGCCTGTTTCGTTGGGAAAAAGTTGAATGTATAGATTTTATCAAATTTTGTATCAACCCTGTTTATACGGCCAACCCTCTGCATCATACGTGTAGGATTCCACGGGATGTCATAGTTTATAACAACATTGGAACGGTGTAGGTTCACGCCTTCAGAAAGAACTTCTGTAGCAATTAAAATTCTATAGTCATCCTTCTTCACTCTAACTTTGGCATCAAAGTTTGCGATAACCTTCTCACGTATTGCTTCTCCGGAACCACCGGTAAAACACAAAACTTGGTTTGAAAATTTATCTCCTATACTCTTTGCAAGATACTCTGCCGTTTCCTTTGATTCTGTAAATATAATCAGTTTGTTCTTTTCTAAAATTGGATTCGTAGATAAATTGTCTATGAAAGAAATAAGTTTTGGATCTCTCTTAACTGACTCCCAAATCGTATGGATTTCCTTTAAGATACTTAAGTCGCTTTCTAAATCCCTCCTAAACTCTTTCCTGAACTCTTTGCTCTTAAACCTTTCAGCCTTTTTTTCGTCAACCAATCTTTGTATTGCCTCGTCGTCATCATTATCCAAAAATTCAAAAATCTTGTTTGTATAATCCTTACTTACATAAACATTGCCTTCGTCAAACTCATTTAAAAACTGCTCATAAGAATAAATAAATCTTTCAATGGTTTTTCTAAAAGCATAAAAACTGCTCTCTAATCTTTTAATTAAAAGTATTCTCATAAACTGACCCATATTTCTTTGGGAGACTTCTATTGGCTGAGCTATTCTCCCATTGTAATATAACATCGGAGTATAACGAGCATACTTAAATTTCTTTGTCGCCAATTCAATCGTCTTGGTAAATACCTCGTCCTCTTTATCGTTTAACTGATAATAAAGAGGTGCGGGCTTTTCAACGTCCGGAAACTTTAAACCCTGTCTCTTTAAGTCCTCTGCAAAATATTTTGCAATTTCAGAGCGAGTCCTTCGAACCATTAAATACTTTAAAACTTTCTCTCTAATCTCTTTTGCGTTGCCTTTAACTATTTCAATGTATTCTTTATAGTCATTCTTTCTGTCTAAATCTTTAAGCCTTTTTGCTAAACCATTAAAGAACCTCTCCAAGTCCGGTAGGTTTGGAATTGTGCTTTTTCTCGCATTCTGAAATAGTTTTATTTGGCTTAAAATATCCTTCGGGGAGTTATTGTATGGAGTAGCCGTAACGAGGATGACTCTTTTACCACGACAGATTTGAGCCAATTTCTCATAGGTTGCGTTATTCTCAGTTCTAAACCTGTGGGCTTCATCAATAATTACATTTGTGTATTTTTCAACTCCCGACTTAATTAAGTGGTCTAACTTGCCTACTGATTCAAAGTCAGCGGCCGCCTTGAAGTCAGAGAAAACATTGCACCAAGAGCCGGGATTATTTTTATCAAGCAAAACCGGCGGAGCAATTACGAGTGTTCTCCCATCGAGCTGGTTGGCCAGCATTGAGGCGATATATGTCTTGCCTAATCCAACAACGTCCGAAATAAAAACGCCTCCGTATTCTTCTAAAATCTTCTTTGCGTTTAAAACGGCTTGCTCTTGATACTCTAATTTCTTAAATTCTTCCGGGAGATATTTTATAAAAACATCGTCTGTTCTGCTTAAATCGTCTCTGAAATACTCATATAAAAATTTAAGGTAAAGCTCGTAGGGAGTGATTATGTCGTTAACCCAAGTTTTTGTTCTTATCGTCTCAACATATTTTTCACTCACATCAACTGCATTTCCCCAAAGCTCATTAAATTTATTTAAAGCAAAATCATAATCAGAAGAGTTTTTTAATTCCACATTAAACTCTAAATTATCTACCAGTCCGGCTTTTGTAAAATTGCTTGAACCTGTTATAACCCTGCCCTTGTCCCTATCGTTTTTATCAAAAGTCATAATATAAATCTTGGCATGGATTTTTTCAGAAGGGTACGCTTTTATCTGTAATTTACCGGATTTTATCCATTCAATGAACTTCAAAACTCCCTCCTCTGTATTTTGGCTATCCTCTGCCTCTTCCATTTCTTTCTCCACCTCTACGCCTAACTGCTCTTTTGTTTCGGCGTGGGAGAACTGCAATGCCCCCTGGGAACTTTTTGCTTCTCCCAGCAAACCATAGGTCTGCCTATTAGTGCTTATGCCGATCAATATCCTAACTTTTTTGGTGGACTCCAGCGACTTATAGATTGAATAGAATCCGCTTACATAAAAATAACCAACCAAGCAATCAAAAAAATCGGTGTCTTTAATAAGTTCCTTGAACCTCTCCCTTAAATTTTGCGAACCCTCATTGGTTATAAATGTTAAATCTGAGCTCATAATTTGATTTTTTCATTTTTTTAAATGTATCATTTTTTTGACAAATTTTCAACCTATTATTTTTGCATAAAAAACAGCGCTATCTCTCGGTTTTTGTCCTCAAATTTTCCACTTCCTGTAAATCTTTTTTTGTCTGCTCAAGTATGTTATCAAAACAGGTCCTACAATATCTTTTTAGACTCGTGAATGAACCGACTTTTGGTATTCCAAAGCATTCCTGCCCAGCCAATATTTCGCAACCACATCTATTGCATTCACTTTTTCGTGCAACTATGACTTTGCTTGGTCGGCCATTTGACGCACCTATAAGCGATGGTGTTTTTCCTTTAGGCATTTTGCTTTTTATAATCGCTTTGTGCTTTTTTGAGTCTTCTGACTAAAACTTGAAGCACTTCGTCGATTGAATTTGCTACAGATTTAAATTCTTCTGTAGAACAATCTTTTCTTTCCTTCCCCAATCTTTTATCAACTTCTTTGTTTGCCATCATTAAAGCCGCAACATAATTATTTTTGGCTCGGATGCCAAGCGTGGTATATTGATATACTATTTCCGTGCCAGCAATTTTAAGATTCACATTATTAAGCAATATCTTAGCAACTCTTTGTACCTGTTCGTTAAGCCTACGTTTTGATTCTTCCCATTCTAAATGCGGCTGAATGGAAAATGGTTCTGCTGGAGCTTTTTTGCTCATTCCCTGGGTACGATGACTTTTTACAACTTCCTCGGCCTTATCCGGATCTAAGCCCAAAGATTTTAATTTTTCACGTAAATCATCAATCACATCCTTATCCTCTGCTGTTGTAAAATCTTCCTCCCACAAAGAATCTATAATTTCGTTATTTACAACAACTCCATTTTCTGTTGCTTTTAATCTGGCATTTCCCTCTCTTACAATTTTTGGAACCTCCGGCTCTTCGCCATTAATCACTTTTTCCCAAAATGCCTGGTCGTCGTTCTCAAACTGCTTAAATTCTTTCAAGCGTTGATCAAGGTTCATTCCCAAATGCGTAACTATATGTCCCAAATTATCGGGGTGACCAGGATCATTTTGCACGATTACTCTCATAATTCTCCCCACAAATTGAATGTATGGAGCAAGGCTACGAAACGGTCTAAAAATTGCAGCGACGCTGAGATGAGGATGATCAAACCCCTCTCCGAGCATTTGAATTTCAATAATGCAATCCAAAATCCCGTTTTTTAAATTTGCCAAAATTTTCTCTTTTTCTTCGTCGTCCATTTCGCTATGTATCACTTCGGCATTATATCCTCTTTCGCGATACATTGACCTAATCTCTTTCCCGTGGTTTATAGAACAAGCGACCGCTATTAATTGATGTTTTGTCCCTGTCTGTCTTAGTTCTTCAAGTTTTTGAAGGCTGCTATCTATTATGTGCTGATTACATAGCTTTGCTAAAGCAACCCCCCTACTAAACCAATCTTCTTCTTTTAATTTTAATATCTCCTGTAAAGAATATGTTTTGCCCTCCCTATCTGAAAAGCTAAGTTTAATTTCAGACGGAGCCACATAACTCGCTTTAAGGCGTTTTATATATCCCTTAAGCGTGGCGCTTCTGAATGAATATCTGTAAACTAAATCTCCCTTAATTTCTTGTTTATCACTGCGAAAAGGAGTGGCCGTCATAAGAATTATTTTTGCCTCAGGAAATCTGCCTAAAACTTTCTTCCAACTTTCTGCTGCGCTATGATGAGCTTCATCAATTATTATCATGTCAAAAAATTTGTCAGGAAATTGCATGAGCCACTTTTCAACGCTGGTCGATAGTTGATGAATATTCGTAATAATGATGTGCGCTTTTTCAGCTACGCTTATATTTCCAGTTTCAAGCGTAATGGCCAAAGGGCCTGACACCATTTGAGACGGCGATAAAACAAATGCTTTGCGCCAAAAACATTTTTGCCGGTTAGTTATATCCATAGCCTCATACAATCCATCTTTTATAGTAAGACTTGGGGCTATCACCAAAACACGCCCTTTTGCCATACCAATCGGGAGGATTGAAGCGAGTCCAGATTTCCCACAGCCTACCGGAAGTTGCAGTATTGCATTATTTTTACCGCTTTTAAAAAACTCATACGTTCGAAGATAAGCATCCCTCTGCGGTTCTCTTAAAGCTCCGTTGTCCTCAATATTGGCATCGAGATTCAGAAAAAAAACATCTGCGGATTTATTTGTTTTAACCCACTGATCCAATTGCTCTTTTTGGAACATCCATTTTTTTCCGACCCTATTTGCAGGAATTTTTCCAGCCCTAACTGAAGTGTAGAGAAATGTTTTTCCAACACCCAAATATTTTGCCGCATCCTCAATGGTTATCCATTTATCTCTTGTTTCTTTCTCCATATGTTTGTTCTTAATATGATACTTAATGATAGCAAATGATAAATTATTGTCAAATCTTGGAACACGCACATCTAAAATGAGCTCATCTCTCTTTAGATTATAAGCAGAATTTTATTACTTCAAGCCGTCTTTCGCCAATCCAGCTTCATTAATCTTTAATTCAAAAGGAGTTATATTTTTTTTAGAGAAATTTTCTTCAAACATATTTACTTTTCCACATCGCCTGCACTTAATTTCTATCACAGCAGAACCCAGTAAGCCTTTAAATAAGAGCTTACCGCAGTCGCAACGATATTCTTTTAAACACGAGTTATCCATAAAATAAATTTACTTTTTCTATTGCTTTATTCATTATCCTAAAATTTAGATAAAAATTTTATAAAGATTTTGCCATAAAAAAATAAGCAATAAAAAAAGACTCTACTGTTGAGCCTTGAAATTTAAACGTTTTTCCCCTATTTATTAACTACGCTTAATAACTAAATCTTCGGGGCGGTCCAATATTATCCTTAACCACACCGAATATTTTTCTGGATTTGTAGCTACATCTCTTTTTAGATTTTCTATTCCGATCCATTTATAGTCCAAAACTTCTGCCGAATCAGGACTCGGCTGTCCGTCGAAATTACCCATAAAAACGCTGTCGTATTCATTTTCAATCAACCCGTTTCCAAAATCTGTTTTGTAAATAAAAGAAAATAACTTTTTTAATTCACAATCAAACCCCATTTCTTCTTTAAGCCTTCTGTGGGCGGCATTCAGATAATTTTCTCCTGGACGAGGATGGCTACAAACCGTGTTAGACCATAGCCCGCCTGAATGATACTTTGATTTTTCTCTTTGTTGCAAAAGCAACTCTCCATTAGAATTAAAAATAAAGATTGAAAAAGCTCTGTGCAGACTTCCGTTTATGTGCGCCTGCGTCTTTTCTTCAACGCCGATTTTTCTGTTATTTTTATCAACTAAAATTACTAATTGGCTTTTTTCTTGTACGGCTCTTGACATGGATTTATGCGATATGCTACACTTAAATCGTGATGACACTCTGGAGTATCTTTCGGGATAGCTCCAGATTTTTTTTATTGGCTTATCTCGTTCTTCAATTTACGGAAATCAACAAATTTGGCGCGCTCTAATAATTCTCTTGAAATGTGGCCCCTTGTGGATATTACTATAATCCGCTTGTGGGCTTTTTTAATTCTATCAACGGCAATGGCAAAATCGCTGTCTCCCGAAACCAATATGGCAGTGTCGTATTTATCTTTTGTGTCGTCCATTTCAAAAGCCAGCTCCATATCCAAGTTTCCCTTCCACTCAACCTTACCGCCTTTACCTTTTATCCTTTTAACGGCTTTTGTCCTGACTATATAGCCGTTGATATCAAGCAAGTCCAAAAACTTTTTTTGCGCAGTGTTGAATTCATCCACTCCCTTATATACAAAACATTTCACATCCTCACCGCACTCCTTTTTAAAATATTTCATCAGCTTCTCATAAGAAATTCTCCACCCTAAAGTTTTTTGAGAATAAAAAACATTCTCTGCATCAATAAAAATATATACTCTGCCTTTTAAAAATTGGTTTATCATGATTTGTATGTTTCCAAAAAATTAACTGATTCCATTTGCTCTTTTAATGCTTTCTTGGCAATGTTTTCTGAAGTGTCTATAATCCGCTCCAAAGGCTTAATATCTTCAAAAACTCCTACATTATTTAAAGCTTGCCTTGATTTTTCTGTATGCGATATAGCTGTTTCCGCAGCTTTCTTAATTGTTTTAAACCAGAAGACCTTTTTTAATTCTGGCAGATCCTTTTCCAAATCAATTATCCCCTCTTTTCTGCCGAAGTCCAGTAATAGCAAGTCCACAACTGTGCTTATGTGCCCGCGCCTCATATCCTCCTCCCAATCATGCGCGTCGTCATTTATCTGCATGGCTATTAAATAGTGCCTAAAATAGTCAATAAAATTTTTAACCTCCGGGGAATCAATCTTATAACCCAATAACATAAGCATCGCCACCGAGCCTAAAATATGGCCTGAAGCAGGCCGAAACTTATTTTCGTAATCTTCATAATTTGGCAGAGTCTTTGGAATATGAAAAGCTGAACCCTCAATTTTTGTCCGACAAGTTTGGGTTTCCCAAAAGTTAGCGGCGTCAAGATTGTCCATCAATTGCTCAAAAAATATGGAAAAGCCCGAATCTTTGGACAGCAAGGTGGTGAAATAATTTATATAATGCCTTGCGAAAATGTTTGCAATGGGAAGCAATCTTGACTGAGCAGCCTCATCTTCGTCCCAAAAATCATCATAGATAATAAACGCAGTCCAAAAGAATATGTTGGCCAACCCCATTTCAGCAACAACCTCGTCTGAAATTTGCCCTCCTTTTCTGCCAAGCGCCTGTTTCGCATAAAAACTCATCAAAGACATTTGTTTGTCGCGGTTGCCACTTATTGTTTTATCAATTGCAGATCTAGCCGTGCTTCTCAATTCGGGCGAAAATATAGCCATCCTCTCATCAAATTTCTTGTAGATAATTTCCATTATTTTTGATTCTTCTGCAGTAAATGAGCCTGTGTTTTCAGATTGCTCCATACTCTTCTTTTTGCTCAACGACTTGGCTATTTTTAAAGCTTCCGTTTCGGGTATGCCATAAGTTTCATCCGTTTGCTCATTAAAAGTTTTTAATGAAAGCAGTTCAACTTCAAATAAAGATAAAAATCTCGCTACGGCCGCATTTATCGCAGGATCAATTTTTCCATCCGGCGACCGATAAGGCCCGCCCTCTTTTTCCTCTATCTCTGTCAGGCGCTTTGTAATTCTCGCGAGAGCTGACCCATTAATAATACTTTTGTCGTATTCGGCAAGCGTTGACAAGGTACAAAAATCAGATAGCAGAGATTCGCCAAATTCCCAATTCTTGTTTTTCTGAGACAACAAAAATTCGGCCATTTTCTTTTCTACTTCTTTCAAAGCTTCACTCTCCAAACTCCTGCATAATAGCGAAAGAATAATCGCTGTATACAAAACAGATGGCTTGCCGGAAGAATTTTGAAAACTCCCATCTTCTGCTTGGCATGCTTTTAATTTTTGGATTTCAGCATTCATTGTTTTTAGGTATTGCGATTGTAAATGTTGAACCCGATTGGCCGGCTTCTGTATTACTTTCAACGATTAATTTCCCGAAAAAATCTCTTTCAGCAATTTGCTTTGCCATTGAAAGTCCTATGCCAACCCCATAATCTTTTGTGGTGAAAAATGGCTCAAATATTTTCTGAAGATTTTCTCTGGAAATTCCTGCTCCGGCATCCTTAACCGACAAAATAATCTCGTTCTCGCTATCTTTCAGCAAAACTTCAACAGCTCTTTCCCTGTTATCTAATTTCTCGGGCATATAAGAGTCAATTGCGTTTACAATCAGATTAAGCACCGCCTGATTAAATCTGATTGCGTTGCCCAAAAAGTTGATGTCATTCTCATACAAAAAGCGGACATCCACGTTGTTTTTCCGCGCCTTGTATGAAAGCACATCAATGACATCCTGAATTTCTTTATTTAAAGAAAAAAGATTTTTATTATCTTGCCTGGAAATTTGCTTCCTGACGGCAACCACTAGGTCCTCCATCTTCTTGGCTGCTTTTATTGCTTTATTTACGGATTCATCGTCACCCTTTAATCTCTCAATACTTAACGAAACAGCATTAAGCGGATTTATCAAATCGTGAAAAAGACCAGCTGAAAGCCGGCCAAATTCAGCAAACCGATATAAATGCATTATTTTCTCTCCTTCCAATTTTTTAAGTTCCTTTGTCCTTTCCTCCACCTTTACTTCCAGCAGATCTCTTTCTTTTTGTAACTCTGCCTCCGATTTTCTCGCCCTGATTAACGACCTTTCAATTTCTCGATTCGAAAGCCACGAAACAGTGGCGATGATAGCGAATATTACCGACACCATTATGATATCCGTGATATGAAAAGTATCTGTTCTCCAATATCGGTTTGCGATTACAAAGCCCGCCATCTGTAAGTAACCGGTAATTGCGACTGTGGCGAGAATGGCGCCGGTTGCTATGAATGCAAAACGAGTGCTTATCAAAATCCCGGACATAATTATCACCAAAACATAAAGAAGAATTTCCGATGTTAATTCAACGCCCCATATGTATCCCATGTAAGCAGCCAACAGAAAAAGCGGCGCTAAAAACATATATGACGCCAGGCGTAAAAATCCTTTGCGAGATAAAAAATACAGAAATACAAAAAATAAAAGTAATAAATAGACAATCCAAATTGAGAGCGTGTTATTTCGATATATAAATACACTGCCAAAAAATCGTATGGTATTGTTTATGCTCGCAACTCCGAGCATTAAAATAACGGGGAGAAGCAATACATTTAAAATAAACTCTTTTCGTGCTAAATCTTCGTTTTGCGATTTCGGGAAAATATGCTCTTTATATAATTGAAAAATGTAATTCATAGAACAGTGTTCGTGGCACGCATTAACACACGTTAATGCGTGCCACGAGATTTTATTTACCTCCCCATGGCTCTCCCACCGAAAACACAGTTAAAACCAGCGCCATTAGCGCGGAAAAAGTTCTAACTTTTTTGTTGGTCAGAATTTCTTTTATAATTTCTTTCATTTTTTTGTCATGACATTAATTTTTCATATCCCTCCGACCTTTGGCCTTCGAGAAGCTCAATTAAGGAATTTTTCTTTATTCAATTTTATATCCGCCATTGGAAACCGTCTCAATAAGATCTCTCTTGTTTTTAAAATTTATTTTCCTCCGTAAGTTGGCAATGTGGGTTTCAATTGTATTGGTAAATATATCGGCATCCAAATCCCAAACGTGCTCCAAAATCGCCATGCGAGGCAGAACCGTCCCGCGATTTCTCATTAGGTATTCCAGCAAAAAAAATTCTTTCGGTGTTAAATGTATCTTCTTTGTGCCACGAATAACCGTGCGCTTTTTGGTATCAAGCGTTAGATCATCGATACAAAGGACATCGCCCTTTATTATGTCTCTTGGCCTACGCAACAAAGCCTTAACTCTTGCTGAAAGTTCAGCATAAGAAAACGGCTTTGATAAATAATCATCAGCGCCACAATTCAAAAGGTCTACCTTTGTGTCCACATCATATTTTACGGAAAGCATAATAATCGGTGTGTTCTTTCCTTGCGAGCGGATTTCAGAGCAAACTTGCTTGCCGTCTTTCTTGGGCAAATTTATATCTAAAACAACAATGTCGTAATCGTTGACGCTCGCTTTATAAAGTCCTCTCTCGCCATCTTCGGCGGTATCAACCACAAAACCGCTCCCCCTAAAAGATGCGGAGAGCGCATCAAGCATATCTTTGTCGTCTTCAACAATAAGTAAATTCATCTTCGCAAATCATTAACGATTTTTTTTATTATAACATAAAAACCAGCCGTTTAAGCTGGACTTCAAGAGCCTCTGATTGCTTTATTGTTTTATTTTAACATATTAAAAAAATGTCAACAACTTCTTTTATCCACATATTGCCTTTTGGTAATTTGGTAGTTTTTCTGCAAAAATACAAGGTCATTTTTGAGTTTACCTAAAGTCTTTAGCTGTTGTTTTTTCAACGGGGTTTTATTTGAATCTTTTTCAAAAGTTTGCTTTGCTAAATCAATCTTTGCCGCTAATGTGCCAAAATAGTCATCTGATTTTATATGGAATTTAATTTGTTGTTGTCGCGTTCTCATAACAAAAAGCCCACCACCAGTTAGACCCTTGCGGGTCCGTACGAGTTTCCCCGTACGACGCAGGACGCGATCCTGATGATGGGATCTTTATCGTCCTGCGTTTTTGACCATGCCACAAATTCCTTTGCAGTTTAGGTCTTAATCCTTATTAATTTTTGTATTTTTATTATAGCAATAAATTCCAAAAATTCATATATCCCCAACTATATCCGATAATGTACGATAACAGCTGATAAAATCAATTCTTCGTGCAAAAAGCCGAAAGACGAGCAAACACCCGTCTTCTTCTCAAAGCTCGCACAAAGCCTCTAAAAATCGCTCAAGCAGTCAAAAACCTTCGGGATTGGCGAAGGTTTTATAGAGACTCACTGGTTTAGCTAGTAGACGTATTTTATTCCGTCGTAATAAATTCTCTTAGTCAAACTATCCTCGCAGTTAACATCCAATTGCGCTACATAGTCAGCACAGGTTGTGCTTTGAAGGGAAGCTGATGACAAATAAACCCACCCAGCTGCAGTGTACTGATTTACATAACCTAAAATGCCTGGGCTATAAATACAGTCATAGCCATCCCAGTTTCCATCCATTCCCCAGTAATATGCTTGCGATGTTGGATTTCTGCTAGCGTAGCAGTTACTAGTACAAGTTCCACTACAGCTTCCTCCGCCTCCCGTCCATGGATAGTACCATGCCGCATATGCGTAAACAGATGCAGTCTGTGTTCCGTAACTCCAGTTATAGCTTGCCGAATCTCCAGCACACATATAATGTGGATAATTGCCTGATCCGCCCTGGCCACAACCTGGATTATTAGCACAGTTGCCATAAACATTGAGAGTGTACTTGTCTCCATTGCTACATTGTTTATTTCCAGGCTGACAAGAAGGATCAAACCAATTAGCTGAATGCGAGTCCGGACAATAGCGGTATTGGGTCGTAGCATACGCCACTAAGAAACCAGACAGCAATCCGCCTACAACCAGCGTTGCTATCATTACAATATTTCTTTTTGTCATATGTTATTTGACGAAAGCATTGGTATAGTTGATCACCTTTCCGCTTGCAGGTTCAACTATAATTTCCAACGCCCATGACCCCTTCCCGTATATTCCAGAACCGTCATCGCCAAAATAAAATCTGAATGCTCCATGTTTTCCATCTTCGACTTTCAAGCCTGCTAAAACTTCATCCATTTTTACTTGATCTAATCCGCCTTTCTGCTTTATGAAATTCCTTGCGATTTCATTTGCCTGATCTTTGGTTATGGCATTGGCCTTCCAGCCGTTATCATCAAGAATGTCCGAATTCAAGGATTGAAAATCTTTGTTAGCAGCCATTGCAACAACTTTGTTGCTTGCTTTGCTGACAAAATAATCAAATCCTTTGCTGTCGGCATATCTCTCCAAGTTCAGGGATGGAATCGTCTCAAGGAATTTTACATCTGCAACTCCTCTCAAACCTTTGATGTTTTGGATAGCTGCAGATTTTTCCGTAACAGATCGACCGTTCTTAGCCTCTAAGTCATCTTGGCCTTTTGCAATTTCATCTGCTCTTTCCTTTAATTTTGTGGCTTGTTCATCATGGTCTGCTCCGGGCTCGAGATCAAAAATAAATCTCATGCCATTGGAAGCAACATATAATCTTGCGTTCTTGTTTTCCCCACTTTGGATTTTCGCCACTGAAGCCTCAAAATCGCTGGATGGAATTGCTGATTCTGGAACAAGAAAATATTTCGTGATATTCTTCTGTTCTGCGGATGAAGGTGCACCGGCTTGGGTAACTTGGCAAGTTCCATCGCTGGCTGCTTGCGTTGTTCCCAAAATTGCTTTGCCGCCGATAACGCCCACGCCGACTGCCAACACTGCCACTGCTGCAAATAGGAGTAAATTTTTGTTCATAATTGAAGGGATTAATTATTTTTATTATTTTATTTCTCCGTCCCCTCGACCGGTCTTTATTGTCAAAGCAAGCCAATCCTTACTCTGGCAGACGAGGACTGTCCAATTGTTAAAAGTTCTAATCCCAATCCCACAAAACCGAATCATAATAAATCCGGCGCGTCAGGCTGGTTTCGCAAGTATAATCGCTCATCAGCATATTGTCGTAACAGCTGTCGCTGTTGCAATAACCTGAATCAGCATCATTGGGCGGAAGCTGATTCCAATTATAACTGTTCATTTCGTCCATGCTTCCTTCTGTGTAGTAAAGCCCTGGAAGGCAAAACATGCCGTCATACAAGGTCATAAGCTTATGGACATACCATGCTTGCGTGGTTGGATTTCTGTTGGCGTAGCAGTTTGCGGTGCATGTTCCGCTGCAATTCTGCCCTCCTCCTGTCCATGGATAATACCAGCCGATCATTACCCATTTTTCCAAATAATCGCAATCTTCGCTCCATGCATCCGCGCACACTTGCCACTCTGCGCTCTCGCTGGAATATGGACTGCTAGAAAAATCCGGTTCAGAAGGGCATCCGCCCGATTCATATGCGTTCAAAGTGTATTGATCGCCGTTTGAACACCCTTTGTAGTTTGGCTGGCAGGACGGCCAGTACCAGTAAGTGCCGTTCAAGTTATAAGGACACCACCTGTAGCAATCGGCCGAAGCTGTGCCTGCACTAATGCCTGCAATTGCCAATGACAAGGCTAACGTAAAAATTCCTTTTTTCAATATTTTTTTCATATGATTAGTCCAAATAATTGACGTACCTGACAATTTTCCCGGTCACCGGCTCAATGCCTACCTCGAATTGGAATCTGTTATCTCCTTGGTCTCCGTAGAAAAAGGCATAGTTTCCTTTGATGGTTTCTTCTGTCATCTCGCTGATGACTTTTTCCGCATTTTGCTGGCTGATTCCAGATTTATTCCTTATGAAGCCAGCAACTATTTCAGTTGCCCTTTCTTTTGTTATTTCGGCTGTTTTCCAGACTCCGCTTTCTGCTATCAAGTTTGCATTCTTTTCTCTGAAATCTCTGGCCATCTGCCTGCGGACCACCTTGTTTTGCGGAATGCTCACGAAATACTCAAACCCCGCATTATCGCGATAGTATTCCTGATTAGCAGCGCCTTTCAAAAATTCTACCCCACTGACTCCGAACATCGCCTGGATATTTTTTATAACCTCGGCTCTTTGCTCTGGAGTCCGCTGTTTTTCCAGCTCCGCTGCTTTTATCGCAAACTGCTCAAGCTGGGCTTCAACTGCCCTTACCGAGCTTTCCAAACCCTGAGGAATTGTAAGAATGTATTCTCTTCCATTTGAGGCAACATACAATTTCTTATTCAAATCGCTTGCGTTGATTTCTTTCTTTAGCTCCGCCCATTCTGTGGCTGTGTGCTGCTCTCTGCCAATAACACCGATTGCCTTTTGGGATTCTCCGCTCGTTTGTCCTAAACCTTTAACCTGATTCTGCGCGTTGACGGATGGCGTTCCTTTTATGAATTCCGTGCCGAATGCGATTCCAATTCCCAATCCTATGACTGCCATTCCTAAAAATGCCACTATAAAAATTTTCTTTTTCGCCATTATTTTAAATTTTTATTTTTAATATTTCGACCTTTAATTAAGCTGGGAGCGAGCCAACTCCCGCTCCCAGCGGACAGTGACTGTAAAATTCTTGTTTAATTATTTCACAACCCGTAAAAAATTCCTTAAACTTTTGATAAAGAAAATATAAAAGCCAGGAGTTAATAACTCCTGGCTTATTTGCTTTGTTTCTTATTAAATTTTTACGTCGGCCTAATTTTTTTCAAAAAGGTCTGTGGTGTTAAGGTAGTAGACCAGTTTCCCGCCACTTGAAATTATTATCCTCATAGTCGGGTATGACGACGGATCACCCATTAATCCTTCTGGCAATTTGTAATTTTTGTCTTCCCATTTCCATTCGTTCATCGCAGGATTCACTGCTCCCGGCTTGCTCGGAATGTATTCGGGCTGGATGTCGGATCGTAGCGTAAACTTTGTATGTTCAGGGTCTCTGCCCAGATAGGCAAACGCCACTTGCTCGATTTCAGCTTTCGTCTTCAAAGGAATTTCCAGCGAACCGTAATTTGAGCACTGCTTTTTTCTTTCCTGCTGCTCTGTTGGATTGCCCTGTTGAATTTCTTCAGGATAAACGATACCGATTTCTACGACCTGATTTGTCTTCTGAGTTACCTGATATCGGTAAACCTCGCAACGGTCATTTATATAGTCCTTTTGTTCAAAAATGTAAACCGAGCGATCCCATTCTTCGGGATTGTCAGCTGTGAATCCGCCCTCATTTTGTTTAACGTTGCTCAAGACCGCAAAATTGTCCGGGTGATTGTTTTGTCCTTTGTATACTAGGTCAAGGTTCGGCTCTCCCATAAATGTTCTGATAGCTTGCTCGGCTTTGGCGAGTTCGGCTTCTGCTGGTGGATTCTGATTCACAATAGTTTTTCTGTCCCCGAGTGTCGTTGTTGATTCAACATCAGCGTTAACTGTTTTATTAGCTACTTTGTTTGGAGTCTTGCTTGCAGATGCAATCCAAACTCCGCAAGCAACTAGAGTGATTACTGCTATCGCTCCGACCCAAATTGCAATTTTTTGATTCTTAGTCATAGTTTTAATTTTAAATTGGTGTTAATTTAAATTTTTGGCGTCTTGCACTTTCCGTACATTTCTGTGTCTGGCGTTACGTTTCCATTTTTATCAAGGTCATAGCAATAGTCGTTTTCATCTTTATAAACCCTGAATGAATTTTCTGTTCCGTTGGGCCCGCATTGGCTGCAGGTCATGTAATTTACAAATGTAAATTGCTTGTCTGGGCTATTAAGAAATTTTCTTAACGTTTCGATATCTTTGTTTTGAGTGCTGCTCCACTGTTCAGCCATTTGCGTCAGCTCTTGTTCGGTCAGCGCTGGCTTGTATTCGTAGCTCATCAGTTCGCCATTGCGCATGCAGATTGCTATTGCCCGTTCCTCTCTCTTGGCTAAAGTCTGTTCTTTTTGCGAGGGAATTATGTTGTAAAAATTGCCTTCGTATGTTTTTTGCCAAACAGAGTTGTAAATATTTTGATTTTTATCTTCTATTAACGTGTAGTTATCAGGATCATCATTAGTTAATTTTGCCAATAAGCCCTGAGCTATCATTTTTGCCTCGTTATTTGTGACCGCATGGCCAGCCTGTGTGCAGTCCTTTGTCTTGCTCAGGATTCCATTGTTCGACGCATCTACTTTAATTGTGAATCCATAGTTATCTGTGTAGGTCTCAATGGTTTTTAGTTGCGTAAAATCTGTGATGGTTGCGGGATCGGGAATTCCATAAGAGTAATATTTTGTTTCTGAGCTCTTGTAAGTTATCGTTAAATCTCTGCCGAAGAGAGATTTGATTTTATCTATTGCAACTTGCCTGTCTGATTCGGTTCTGACTGGCTGCGCTTGCTCAGTTGCTTTTATTTGATCGGCTGAAGCCAATTGAGTTTGTTTTATTTGACTCAGGCCTATGACTGTGCCAATGCCGAGACCAACTACTACTAACGTTATGAATATTAAAATTTTCTTGTTCATATTTGTAGATTAAGTTATTAATTTGATTTCAGATACTTTTCAATATTTGCCTGGTGCTCTTCATAGGTTTTGGCGCAGTGGATTTGGCCGTTGGAATCGTGCAGATAGTATAAACACTCTGTGTCGGCCGAATTTAACGTGGCATCGATTGCTTCGATCCCTGGGTTGCAGATCGGATGAGGTGGCAAGCCTTTGTTCCGATATGTGTTGTATGGAGAGGAAATTTCCATGTCAGCTACTTTTATTGGAGTCCACCAGTTTCCCTCGCTTGAATATCCTGACAACTGGACGCTTCCCGGCTCCTTGCCATAATGCGTCACGCTGTCCCTGGCGTATTGAACGGTGGCGTCCATTTCCAGCTTCATACCTTTCAGAAGGCGGTTCCAAATTATTCCTGCAACCAGAGGCATATCATCTTTGCCTGCGGCTTCCCTTTGGACTATTGATGCGACCTTTAATGCTGTATTCCATTTGATGTTGGCTTTGGTAAATTTATCGAGATAGGGAGCGAATTTTTCATTGAACTTGGCGCGGAAGCGGTTGGCAATCTGCAGGCCTGTTTCGTCTTTGGGTAGAAGGTAAGTGTCTGGGAAATATACTCCTTCGGTCTCGTCGTAGGTCATTGCCGTATAATTGCCAACCCATTTTGTTTTGTCTTCCTGACTCCAACCGAGCGCATCGCCAATTAACTCAGTTATCTGTTCTTTGCGAAGTCCTTCAGGTATTACAATCCATTCCATGTATGGTTCTTTGAAGGCTTTAGCCATATCCCAAGCATTCATACTTTTTGATATCTTGTATCCGCCTGGCTGTATTTCCATTCCTTTTAGTGCATAGTTAAATGCCCACTCGCTTTTGATAAAACCCTGATCGTGAAGCTTTTGGATAGTATCTGTTGTTTCTGCATTTAGCGGAACTATAAAACGCTCGGACTCTGCCGTTAGCTTCGGAGCTCCAAAGAACGAGCCATATGCGATCCACACTCCCACTCCTGCTAGAATAATAATTGCTGCGACAGCGATTAAAATTATTTGTATTTTCTTATTCATAGAATTGATTGCTTTTCTAATCGTATTATACTCCTTTTTTCATCATTTACAGCATTGACCGGAAGCGTAAGGAAGTCAAGCGATTCAGAGTGGATAACTCTTCACCCTCTCTTTTTGTAGTAAAAAAAAGAAACTCCTGGTAAAAATTTGACAGGAGTTTCTTATGTAAATTCCTTATAATGCAACTTGAAGAAAGGCGCGACTTTTTCTTCTTAAGTTACAAAGATTAGTTTAAATACTGCAGCCCAAGTCGACCTCACCGTGCTCCAACAAGAACCACGGACGAAAACTGCTCTACTTCCCATCATAATAAAGCTACAGAAAATTTTCGCTAAACTTTTTTTAAACTTTTTCTAAAAGAGCATTGCCAAAATTTCTAAGTTTTCTCCTAAAATTCCTTGCCGTATGCGAAGTTATCTTCCACCAATTGGAAATTTCCTTGTCCTGGACATCAACTACAATTCTTCCGAATCCTTCTGCCTTAACTTCTGCAAGCTCTTTTGCCATCTGCAAAACAAAAAACACATCCTCTTTAGATAAGGTTTTAATGGCGGCTTCCAATTTTTCATCAGCGGTTTGGTTCATATTTAAACCTTTTTTTGAGTGCTATATGCCAATACAAAAGCGCGTGCCAGGCATGATCTGCGCCTGTAGTTGATTCCCATTCCCGCTTTTCCTGGCCGTGTTGGTTTGTAACTGTCCTTGCATACATTGTCTGCGTATGACTGATAAGCATTTTTAAACTTATGTCATCTGGCTTCATGGCAAATTTTATTTCTCCTCTATGGAGCGCTGAAATTGTATCATCAATAATCCTATTGCGCGAAACAAGCACTTTTATTTCATCCTCAAATGGCTTTTCATCTCCTTCTTGCTCATCATTCCATCTGATTGCTTCCAGCATTTTTGGGTCATCCTTGTAAAAATTCAAAAAGACTCTATATGGAAATTTGCGGGCTAATCGCAAGGCCTCCTCAGTCCATGGCATGCCGTCTATCACGCACACTCGCACATCGTAGAATTGAATCAGTTCCGCCATATACTCCCAACGGGTTTTACCAGGATTGTCTTTTATTTTCCCTATCCAAAAAATTCCTTTTGAATTACCAATTACAATATGGTTTTCATCTCCTGTGTCTGCACCCATCACATTCCAGCCGGATAATTCCGCACTTTCACTTGTAATATTCCTAAGGAAAAGACTTTGCGGGATTTTCTGATCAGCCGCGATATACGGCATTCCTAAAACAAAATTATAAAAATATTGCTCATCTTGAGCGTCCGCTTCTTCCTTAAGTAAATCAGCGCAAGTGCGCCATGGACACATCATTTGGTTTATCCAATAACCGCTTATTTCTTCTCCTGGATATTTTACCTCCCATTCTCCGTTGTCGTTTACCCACTGCGAAGTAATTTTATTCCTGCATTTCTGGCAGACATAAATCTTCCGCTCGCGGTCTACGTTTTTATCCCACTCCATATGCTGTTTATATCTGCAGTGAGGACAATTAAACCGCCAGTGTTTTTGGTCGCTCTTAGCCCACAAAGCATCAATTCCTATTCCGGGTATTGTTGGAGTTGAGAAATAATGCTGGCTTCTAATTTTCGAAAAGCCCATGCGGGACGTGTAATCACGGATAACTTCGGGCTTTGATTTATCGAGCTCATCGTGAATATTGCGGTCAGAAGTCAACATTATTGCTTCTTTTTCTGTGTAAGTTCCCTTGAAGAAAAGGAACGATTTACCTATTTGCTTTTGCTCCACCGAGTCAACATCTTTTCCGCTGACGCCTTCAAGCATGCAAGGATTTACCTTAATGATTCGATTGACTTTGCTCTTTACAAATTCGGCCACGTCGTCAACAGTAGGCAATGTATAAATTTGGTTGATACCCCAAAATCTCGCATCGTGAAGCGAACGCAAAATTTCCATTGTGCTCGCCCCAACCTGCGACCCTTTCCTGATTACCTGTATCGGCAAAATGTCGGAATAAATATCTATCATGAACTTGTGGTCATCAAAGCGTATCAACTCGCCCTGTTCGTTCTTTATTTCGTTCTGCCTGATCCAATACAAAACGCTATTTTTTTGTTTTTGCTTTTCCTCTGAGTCCATAGAATTGTTTAACGGCCTCATCTATGACCTTACCGAATTCTTTATCTTCTGGCGTAGGCGGCCGTTGTTCGTCTTCGTTGAGAAGAATTTCATGTTTGCCGAGCGTCTCCCCAAGCTCGGTGCGGGCCATCTCCCATATCTTTTTGAAATCACTTATCGTCATGTTTTCTATATTTAACTTTCCGCTTTCAACTCTCTTCAAAAAATCATCCATAATGCGGCCGAAAATAATGACTATCTTGTGTTTCTTGTTAATCTGATATTTTTGAGCGCGTTTATATAATTCCTCTATTTCCTGCTGGAGCTTCAATTCTTTGCGCTCAACCCAGCGATATCTCGACGACCACACTTCCACATTACGCTTTGCAGGGAGCTCGCCTAATCTTTTTATATCTCCGCGCCAGCCATCAGGAAGATCACCCTGCCACCTGCCGGTGCGTATAAGTTCCCATGTGCTGATCATGTCTTCAATGCTTCGCACCTTGCAGTATAAAAGCCAGGCAAAATATTGTTGCTCTGTCTCTTTCTGCATTTTTCCTGTTTTAAGAATAAAATTAGTCATTTTCACCGATGCCGCACCGATGTTTTACCGATGCGCGTTTAATTCTTAATTTTAACTTTTTCCCAGCGTTTTCTGATAACATCGCACCAGCATGGATCAAGCTCCAGCAGATAACAGGTACGCTCCAATTTGTTAGCCGCAAAAAGCGTGCTCCCTGATCCTCCAAATAAATCCACAATACTCTGCCCAACTTTGCTTGAATTTTTAATTGCTCGCATAATTAGCCATTCCGGCTTTTCAGTAGGGTGGGTCATTTTAGTGATCGCTTTGCGCGGCATCTCCCAAACATCGCTTTCGTTGTTGTCGCCATAAAAGAAATGGCGCTCGCCTTTTTTCCAGCCATATATAATCGGCTGAGCCTTATCTTTGCTTCTCTTGGCTCTCATTACCTGTTCATACTGCTTTTTGTAATCACCCCAGCCAATAGCAAAAGACTGCTTGACCCAAACAATAGTTGAAGAAAATTCAAAACCTGAATTGAGCATTTCGTAGTACCATAAAGGATAACTGGTATATCCAGTACAGATATAAATTATGGCGCCAGACTTTAATATCTCGTTATAATTGTCGAATACTTTTTTGCTGAAAGTCTCAAATTCTTCCTTGCTCTGCTGGTCTCCCAGAATCCTACCATGCTCTGTCGGAAATTTTCCTTTCTTTTCATGACTTACATGCGCCACGTTGTAAGGCGGATCGGTAAACGCCATGTCAGCCTTTACAGAACCAAGGAGTTTTTTTATATCCTCAATTTTCGTTGCATCTCCGCACATAAGGCGATGGCGTCCCAGATTGTAAATTTCACCATACTTTGATTCGGGCTTCTTTATCTCTTCGTATTCTTCTTGGGCTGTTTTTTCTTCCTCCTCATTCCCCTCAAGTATCTGGCTGTCTAGAAGATTGCTGATTTCCACTTCTCCAAATCCTGTTAAAGAAAGGTCAAAATCTGAACGGTTCAGCTCCCACATAATTTCAGCCAGCTTCTCGTCATTCCAACTTCTGAGCTGGGCGATTTTATTTAAAGCGAGATTTAATGCTTTCTCCTCTTTTTCAGAGAGATCCACAAAATCGGTGTTTTTTCCCGAAATAATCTCCCATCCCAATTCCTTTAAAGCCATAACTGTCATATTGCCACCGATAATATTGCCCTCGCGTCCTTTGTGCGCATTGATTGTAATCAATCCCCTTAATCCAAATCTCTCAATTGATTTTTTTAGTGCGTCTAAATCTCCTCGCTCAATTTCGCGAGGATTATAAACTGGGTGCTTAAGCTCTGATATTTTTATTTCTTTTGCATTTTTGTCCATAGCCTTTTAATTAATATTTTTAATCGAATTTTTATTCGCGTTAACAGCGGAAGCGAATGATAATACTGAGCCACAGCTTCCCGCTGGATTTTTTCAATCCTACGCTTTTGCGCCTCGGCCAGTAAATCAGCTGAAATATGCACACCGTTAATCAACCTGGGTTTGTTTTTCCGCCTGGCCAGCGGATTCTTTTTCGGATTTTCCCGCATGCTCTTCTTTGATTAATTTTTTATTTGTTTCAATGGCGTGTTCGACTTTTTCCCTGCGCTCTTGGAATTCAGCAGCCAGCTCTTTTTTGGTTTTCTGGCCCTCTATGCTGAATGGAGAAAGGCGAGGAATAATCACGTCATCATCTTTGCGATCATCTAAATTTCTGATTGCAATTTCCAGGCGTATCGCCTCTTCAAGCAATGAATCGAGAATTGATTCCAATGTTTCAAGTCTTGTTTTCATGTCGTTTTTATTTAATTAACGGGTTTTGTTACTTTGTCCCGCCCGTAGCGATCCAGCCGCCGAAAAATCCTAATCTGCAGATTCGCCGAATCCCGCGTTGCGAGGCATATTCGGCACGTCGAGCCGGACATTTATGTGCGCCCTATTTTTGTAACCCAGCAAATTCATGACCGAGCGGATCGCTTTTATGGATCGGCCCTCCTTGCCAATTACAATTCCTGCATCGCCTTCGCCGAGCCCGACTGAAAGAAGCACCCCCAATTCATCCACGCTTCTTGCCACCTTTACCTGTTCGGGATGATTGACGACGGCTTTTAGGATTGACTCTAAAAGATCCTGATCTTGTTCCATGTCTTTATCTTTTCTTTATGATTTCTTTACCTATTAATCGCCTGTCGGCCTCCTCAGGCGATAGCGAGTTGGCCCCGCTCGAAGTGCTTCAGCTAAAACGCTTCAAGTACTGCCAACTTCATCGGCTTTTTTAATTGCTCCCATAATTTCAATTGCCACCTGCGGAACAATGGCATTTCCAAGAGCTTTAAGCCGCTCTATCCGATGTCTTGATTTTGATAATTCAGATCCGTCCAGTTTTGCGGGTAGCCCATCATCCACTCCACAAAGTTCGGCTGCAACTTTAAGCCAACTCCTCTTCCAACTTCCTCGTTTAAAATCTTTCCACCCTTTTTGTTCGGCCGGCTCCCAGGATTTCCCGCTCTTGGAGTAGGCAATATTGCCAAAACATCTTTTACCTTCACTCCGAATCTCACACCTTTTTTGTTGGTTCTGCTCCATCGCCCGTTTTTCAGTTCTGTATTTTTTACTGGAGAGCCCTCTGCTTCGCTCACTCTTGGAGTTGGAAGCAATAAACCAGATTCTATCTCTTCTATGCGGGGCGTTGACTGCGACAGCTGGAATAATAAACGGCTGGACTTGGTATCCTGCGTTTTCCAAATCAGAACACACTTGTTCGAATACCATTCCGCTCTGCATAGTAAGTAATCCACGCACATTTTCAGCAATGATCCATCTCGGGTTTGTGAGACGAATAATTCTAAACATTTCTGGCCAGAGATAACGGTCGTCATTTGTTCCCCGCCTTTTTCCGGCCTGAGAAAATGGCTGACATGGAAATCCACCGGTAAGGATATCGACTTTAAGTAATTGTCTATGCCTACCTGCCGGCTGTTTTTCCCCCTGCTCTTGTAATCCGCCCCAGTCGGAGTCGGCAATAGTTTTGATTTCTTTGATGTCTCCATAAATTTTTGAGTTTGGAAATCTGAGTTTTAATAAATTTTGGCAATAATTATTATTGTCACAAAAAATATGCTGTGAGTTTGGCCATACCGTTTCAACCGCAATGGTAAATCCACCGATGCCCGAAAATAAATCAAGATGTCTCATAGTAATCTTTGTGAAATTTCTCTTAAACGCTTTTCAGCAATTTCAACATATTTCGGATTCAGCTCGATGCCAATAAAATTAAGTCCTAAATTCCGAGCCACTGCAGCTGTTGTCCCGCTCCCAAAAAACGGGTCAAGAACTATTCCTGGCTTGAAACCAGTATTGCAACCACAATCTTTCCACCCGACTTGTTTTTTTGGCGTTGGATAAACAGAACAATCCGGCCTTGAACTTGATGTGCCTCCCTGCGTTGCCAGCAATCCTTTTTCTTTGTCTTTTGCCAACTGACTTGCGCCACGCCCTGTTCTAACTGGTTTTTCTAAATATCGCCAAATTTTTTCTCTTGGCTTTCCACATTTTTTACAAACGAATTCGGGACAGCCAGCCTTAATCGGTATTTCAATTAATTTCGGTGGGAAAGTAGCGAAGTGAGCGCCCGCAAAAGGATGAGTATTTATTGTCCAGACGCATCGCTTGTTTCGACCCATTTTGTTGCCAGCCACAAAGGCTCTCTGCGTCTTTATTGCCCCTCCGCTTTCCTGTGCCCATTTACCCCCGTATTCTATTCTTGCTCTTTCCATTCTTGCCCTGTCGTATTGATTGCTTAAAAAATTTTCGTACTGACTCTCAAAAAAGTATTTGCGACTCTTTGTGAAAAAATAAATCTTTTCAAAGTCCACAGTGAACCTGTCTTTGACACTGGAAGGCATACAATTCGGCTTATGCCAGATAATTTCATTTCTAAGAATCCATCCTCTGTTTTGCATTTCAATTGAAAATCGAGCAGGAATATTGCATAAATTTTTTTGTGCTAATTCCTTGCCTTGTTTTAACCGATTGGCTTGCGACAATCCTTTTGTTCTGTTTCTGTCTTTGCTTCCTAAATTATCATTTTCAAATTTGCCACCGCTAACTGAATAATAAGTATCGCCAATATTAACCCAGCAAGTACCCTCTTTTTTCAAAGTTCTTTTGATCTCATCAAAAACATCGCAGAGATGCTGTATGTATAATTCAAATGTCGGCTCCAATCCCAGCTGACCTTTCCAAGCGTTGCATTTAACGCAGAAACTTGAATTGACCGAACTTTTATTCGATCCCTTTCTCTTGTATTTGGGATCTAAGCAAATACTATCACCGTCCCTTTTTCCTCGGGATGGATGATTCCTCTTTGGACTATCCCATTCGTGGATGCATTTTTCCTTGCTGCCCCAAATTATTTCTGTTGTTAAGCCGTAATCTCTCAATGCCCAGTAGGGTGGCGAAGTAACAACGCAATCAATGCTCTCATTTGGAAATCTTCTCAGAATTTCTTTTGCATCGCCGGTTATAATTTTGTTGGCATATTCGCTAATTTTCATAATGTATCTCACAATAATTTATGCGGTGTTTCATTTATCCGCTTTTCTGCAATCGCAACGTATTTAGGATTTAATTCAATTCCAATAAAATCCATACCTAAATTTCTCGCCACTATGGCCGTGGTCCCGCTCCCAATGAATGGATCCAAAACAATTCCTGGCTGGAAGCCGGCGCCACAACCACAATCGCTATAGCCGATAAATTCTGGCATAGGTGGATTCTCAAAACCCATTTTTCTGTAGGCCTGCCGCCTTTGAGCAAGCCGCCCAGCAGTTGAGTTCTCTGTATCATATTTTGTGTTGCTGACACTTTTCCCGACCTCCATGTCTTTAAATAGTTTTTCCCTCGGCCTTCCACATTTTCTGCATACGAATTCAGGACAGCCAGCCTTAATTGGTATTTCTATTAATTTCGGCGGAAAGGTGGCGAAGTGAGCTTCTTTAAAGGGCTTTGTAGTTATTTCCCAAACGCAACGCTTATTACGGCCTTGCTGCGATATTTCTATCGATTTTAAGATTCTCCTTTTAACATCGGACGGATTTTGAACGCCAACTTTTTTGTAATCTTTTATTCCTTGCCCTTGATAATCAAAAAAATCTTTTTTTATATTATTCCGAGGCTGGTTGATTGTGTGTTTTGTTTGTCCGGCAGGCCCATAAACCCATTTATTATTTTTGCTAACACCCCTCAACATTCTTGGAAAAGTATTCGGACTATATTTTTCAAGTTGCTTTTCAAAATAATATTTCTTGCTTTTAACGAAAAAAAATACTTTCTCAAAATCTACCGTAAAGCGGTCTTTGACAGAACTGGGCATGCAATTTGGCTTGTGCCAAATTATCTCATTCCTGCAAAGCCAGTCCCTATTTATCATTTCAATTTGAAATCTTGAAGGAATGGCGCATAAGGTTTTATCCGGCAATCCACTATTCTTTTCAGGATTTATATCGCGATGTCCGTCTTTAAATTTATTCATCGGCTGTCCTTTGCCTTCACCTGTCCATCGCGTTGCCGAATAAGTATCTCCCATGTTTACCCAGCACGTTCCCTCCTTTTTCAAAACTCTTTTTACCTCGTCAAAAATATCACAGAGCTTTGTAATGTATTCTTGGAATGTCGGCTCTAATCCGAGTTGCTTATCCACTCTCCGCGCACCGCATCTGCCGCATGTTTGCAAATAATTTTCTTGAGCATGTCCGGTGTTTGCATAAGCTCCTATTGTTGACTTTGCAAGGGCTTTTTCAGAAAATGCCGGCGGATTTTTATTGTGATCACAATTTGGATTTCCGCCAATCCACTTTCCAGTGCCATAATCTCGCAACGCCCAATAAGGTGGCGAAGTAATCACGCAGTCAACGCTTTCGTTGGGAAACCTCTGAAGAATTTCCTTTGCATCGCCAATTATAATTTTGTTGAGGTATTTATTAATTTCCATGCAACTGATTAGACATGCAGAATGATTTTTTCAATTTTTGGAGCGCTCCGACCATTGCGCTCATATTGTAAATTCTTAATCTTCGCGCATTACAATATCTCATTGCGGTCCGCTCAAGATTACCATAAAAACCGTACTCCCGATGGCTCGCCCTTATAAAATCCCCGATAACTTCTCTGCTTAAAGCTGCGCCGATTGTCGGCTGCATATCCGGCTTGTTCTGCAGGAACCAGATAAACTCAATCTCCAGTTCAAATTTAGTCAAATGTTTCAAAGCATACTTAATCAAATTTCCGTCTTTAAATTTTATCAGAGTTGGATTGGTATGCCTTATCGATTGACAAAGCTGCCTAAATTTCCAAAAGAAGTAGCGAGTCGGAATAATTTCTTTTTTATTATCCACAGCAAGCCCGCTTGTCCGATAGGACTTATTTGTAAAAACGGTTTCTTTTGTTACCCGAAGATTTTTCGGGCGAAGATTTTTCGGGGGTTCTTCTTTCGTTTTTCTTACCCCCGAACTTTCTTCGGGGGTAAGTTTTACTGGCCTTTTTAAACTAAGCCTGTAAAAAATCTTGCCTCCGCATTTCATGCGCTTCTTCGGCGAATCCAAAAGCTCGCCACTTTCATCATGGGCTTGGATTATTCTCAGCTCATCAACTAACCTTTTTAGAGAATTTTGGATTGCTCTGTCACTGCGGTTTATTTTTTTCATAAGCTGGCCCTGGCTGATCCAGTCCTTTTCTTTGCGCCTTCCAGTTTCAAGATCTTCAACCCAGCCTAACGTCTGATCGGCCACCACAAGAAGAACCCGCAGTTCCACATCTCCCAATAAAGGCATCCATTCACGGATGATGAGATGTGGAATCTGCGTTGTGTTTGGAATTATAGATTGCATTTCTTGCTCCATATCTTTGCGGAACAGAAATAGCCCTTTATCCCGTCTGATTTGTTGCAGACGAAATAAGAGCTATTCTGCCAAAAGTAATTTAATCACAAACTCCGCCTGCACGCGCCAGAATGGATTCCAGTATCCTGTCCTGCCTTCCAGTGCTATCTGCGCCAGCGAAGTAAAAAGAATGATTATATCAACGGCCACAAGCAAAACTATGAGTTCAAGCGCGCCAACCGTAATTTTTTTAATATATTCGACTTTCATTGCGTTTTCTTTTGCTGTCGTCATAAGTTTGAAAGCGGCAATGTTGGCTTTGCCGCTTTCTGGAGATCCGCGACAGATGCTTTCCCTGGTCCATCGCGGTTGCTCCAGAAGTTACTTTTACATTCAGCATTAAAGCTGCTTTTTAATTTCGCAGTGAAGTGCGTCATAAATCTGGTTGAATGCATAGCTGGTCAATTCAGATTCCTTTTCTGATCCGTCATCCGTATAATCTGTTGTAAGTTTTCCGACCAGCTCGCCAACTTCATCTGCAATATCGTTTTCCATATCTCTGGCAATTTTTTCTGCCTGCGACCTTATGCGCTCCTTCATTATGTCTGCACGGACTTCCAGGCGTATGTTTGCTTTGATTTTTGTTTGATTTGTCATCTTTAACTTTGTCAACTTTTGTAAACTTTTGCAGATTTTGGAACTGCACTTCCCGACCTTTTGGCGAGCAGATTTATTTTGCGAGACAGGATTTTCGGCATAGAAAAAACCCGTGCTCTACGCACGGGTTTGATTAACCCATTATTCCGCATTTAGCGGACGGAAACGGCTTTTATACTGGTCCCTGCTTCCCGTGGCACTTCTTGTATTTTTTGCCTGAACCGCAAGGGCACGGGTCATTTCTGCCAACTTCCCGCCCAAATGTTGCATTTGGGCGAGGATCGCCCGCACCTTGGGGCGAAGCGGCTTTTTGCAATCCTGCCTTTAAAATATTGTCTGCGATCTCAGCATCAATTTTTGCAAGTAATTGTCCAAACGCTTTGTGGCCCTCGTTTTTATATTCAACTAAAGGATCCCTTCCAGCGTAAGCGCGTAGCCTCACAGAATCCCTAATGTGATCCATATAAGACAAATGTTCCTGCCAAAGTGTATCTAAAACCTTCAAACATACAAATTTTTCAACCTGATGCATATTGTTTTCCCCAAGCTCTTTTTCTTTTTTATCGTATTCTTCTTTTGCAATTCCTGTCTTTTCAAAAATTGCCAAAACTTTTTCCTTTAAATTAGAACTTTCTAAAAACTCTCTTCTTTTTTTGTAAATAATTTCTCTGTGCTTATTTAAAACATCGTCATACTCAAGCACGTGATGCCTGGCGTCAAAATTAAATCCCTCAATTTTTTCCTGCGCCGACTCAATGGCTCCGGAAATCATTCCTGCCTGTATCGGTTCGTCCTCAGGAATTTTTAAAGCGGTCATTAAATTTTTTATTTTGTCTCCGCCAAAAATCCGCATCAAATCGTCTTCCAAAGAAACAAAAAATTGCGTAGAGCCCGGATCTCCCTGCCTGCCGGATCTTCCTCTCAACTGATTGTCTATTCTTCGTGCGTCGTGCCTTTCTGTTCCCATAACGTGCAATCCCCCAAGCTTTTTCACTTCTTCGGTAAGTCCAGCATCCGGCGGATTCCCTCCCAGAATTATATCAACTCCACGGCCTGCCATGTTTGTGGCAATTGTTACGGCCCCCTTTTTTCCGGCCTGGGCCACAATTTCTCCTTCCCGTTCGTGATTTTTAGCGTTTAAAATATTATGAGGAATACCTTTTATTTCCAATAATTTTCCCAAATATTCATTTCTTTCAACAGACCTTGTGCCGACCAAAATCGGCTGACCGTTTTTGTGAAGCTCTTCAATTTCCTTTATGACCGCGGTAAATTTTCCGGCCTCTGTTTTAAAAACTTTATCGCTAAAATCTTTTCTTGTTAAAGGCCTATGCGGAGGAATTGCAACTACTTCCAATTTATAAACTTTATCAAATTCTTCGGCCGAAGTTATGGCGGTTCCTGTCATGCCGGCCAATTTTTTATACATCCTGAAATAATTCTGAAAAGTTATTGTTGCCATTGTTACAGATTCCGGCCTTACAATAACGCTCTCTTTTGCTTCCACGGCCTGGTGCAAACCTCCCGACCATCTGCGCCCGGGCAATATCCTTCCTGTAAACTCGTCTATAATTAAAATTTCTCCATTTTTTACCGTATAATCCCTGTCTTTTATAAATAATGCTTTAGCTTTTAACGCGGACTCTAGCTGGTGGGTTGTGATAATGTCGTTGTCTAACCACGGGTCAAATCCCAAATTTTTAACAATTTTATTCTGACCCTGGTCTGTGAAGGCGGCTGTTTTCATTTTTTCGTCAAGCTCGTAGTCTTGGCCATTTTCCAACTGGGCTGCAACTTTTGCAAAAGTATAATATTTTTCCGTTGTTTCCTGCACTTCGCCGGAAATTATTAAAGGAACCCGCGCCTCATCAATTAAAATTGAGTCTACTTCATCAACAACAACAAAATTGTGTCCCCGCTGGACTTGCTGGGACAAGTCAAAAACCATATTGTCCCTTAAATAATCAAAACCGAATTCATTGTTAGTTCCATAAGTAATGTCCGCGGCATACGCCTCTTTTCTTGAAACCGGTTTCAAATAATCCTGGATTACCTTAAAACTGCCCACTGTATCGCGAGCCTTATCCTCCTCAGTATTTTTATATTCCCTGTCGTAAACGTAGCCGGATTCGTTTACAATGCAACCCGTAGATAATCCTAAAGCATCGTAAATCTGCCCCATCCAAACCATATCCCTTTTTGCCAGATAATCGTTCACTGTAACAATGTGCACTCCTTTTCCTTCCAACGCGTTCAGGTAGGCAGGAAGCGTAGCCGCCAAAGTTTTTCCTTCTCCTGTTTTCATTTCAGCAATTTTGCCCTGGTGTAAAACAATTCCGCCGATCAACTGCACATCAAAATGGCGTTGATTCAAAGTTCTTTTTGACACTTCGCGCACCAACGCAAAAGCCTCAGGCATAATATCGTCAAGCGTTTTACCTTTTGCCAGCCCTGAACGAAGTTGAAGGGTTTTTTCTTTTAACTGCTCCGCAGAAAATTTTTCAAATTCCGACTCAAAAGAATTTATTTTCTCAATAATGGGATGGAGCCCCTTTATAAACTTTTCATTAGGGTCCCCAAAAATCTTAGATAAAATTGACATAATGTTATTCTATTATACTATACGAAAAAACGCATTTATTCAATGCGTTTCAGTTATGCTTAATACTAAAACTATGGCACAAAGATGGCCGCGGCGAGAACTGTTGTCCATAGGCCGTCTTTGTTTCCTTGCGCTGATTGGGTGATATTTGTTGTTGTGACAATTTTTCCGGAAAGCTTGTAAACTTTTTCCCTCTCATCCCATGCGGTATCAGGGTTAAAATCAACGCCCAAAGTTGTTGCCAGCATGGTGGCCGCCAAATCTTCGGCGCAATCTGCTGTTTTTTCATCTGTTTCACCGTAAGGATGATGTTCAGATAAATATCCGTATTGCTGATCGCGGTCAACCGGCACGGCGCAACCTATGGATGCTGCAATTAATCTGTTCGGCTCGTTAGTGTTATTTCTTGCCATAACGCAAAAAACAACTTCGCCGGGTTTAAGCGCCTCCAAACCCTTTTCTTTTGTGACTCTCTGGCATCTGGGTGGCATGATACTAGATACCGTAACTAAGTTAAATTTTTCTATCCCCGCATTTCTTAAAGCCATCTCAAAAGACATTAGTTGTTGTTTTGCAACGCCCACGCCCTTTGTAAAGAACATTTTTGTTGGTGTCATAATAATTTAAAAAATTTTATAAACCTAATTTTGTTTTTCTCTGTTCCCTCCTGCGCTTTTCGGTATTTTTGGCTTTATATTTTTCTACCTCTTTCTTTAATTCTTCCCTAACCTCTACAATTGCCCTCATAGGATCCTCTTCTCTTGATTGAGCTCTTAGGCTTTTCCCCGGCAAATTAACTTGAACCGTTGCTAAAAAAATATTGCCTTTTTTGTGGTGAGTGGTTTCTTTTTCTAATTCAACAAAAACTTCGGCCAATGTCTTTTCGCCGTCGGGAGTATTTTCCTTTAAAATGTCTATAAATTTCTTAAGCGACCCAATTTTTTCTTCAGCGGAAATTTTTAAATCTTTTGTTAATTCCAAATTTTTTGTTTTTATAATTATTCTCATGGTTTGTATATTACACAATTAATATTAAAACACTTGTTTAAAGCCAATCAGTTGCACCTCCGGCTCTAATTCTATGCCGAATTTTTTTTTAACTTCTTTTTTTGCCAGTTTTATTAATTTTACCACGTCGCCCGACTTAGCACCTCCCAAATTAATTATAAAATTAGAATGCCTTTCTGAAATCTGAGCATTACCTATTTTTTTACCGGCCAAACCGGCTCTCGCCACTAAATATCCGGCAGAAATAGTTCCCCTTCTATTATATTCATTTAATTCCGGAAATTTTACCAGTAACTTTTTATCCTTAATTTTCACTTCCGGATTAACAAATGTTGAGCCCGCTGACGGAAAATCAACCGGGTGATTATTTTTTCTGTATTCCAAAAACTCTTTTATTTTTCCTCTTGCCTCCTTTGTTTCCTTTTTTTGAAGCCTTAAGACTACGGAAAAAATAACAAATTTTTTACTTTTTTTGAAAAAACTATTTTTCAATGAAAATTGGCATTGCTTTTTACTGAAGGTCTGCGGCTTTAAGGTTTTTAAATTTATTGCTTCAACACTCTCAACCACATCAGAAATTTTTTCACCAAAGGCCTGAGCGTGGCCATAAATCGCCCCACCAATAGTTGCAGATGGAATTCCAGCCGCCCATTCTAATCCCGAAAGTCCACTGTCGGCAAAAAAATAAGATAATTTTGTTAAATCTGCACCGGCCCCCACAGTGGCTCTTTCGCCATCAAGCACCACATCTGAAATACTAATTTTTATCACCAAACCGTTAAATCCTTTTTTAGACACCAGAAGGTTGCTTCCTCCACCCAAAATAAAAACCGACAACTTTAAATCTTTTGCAACTTTGAGTGCAAGCATTAAATCTTTCTCTGTCTTGGCAACAAAAAAATATTTGGCCGGACCGCCAATTTTATAAGTAGTAAAATTTTTCAGCAATATATTTCCCTGCACCCCTGTTAATTTTTCTAAAATAGTTTCTTTCACGATTTTGTCAATATAAACGTGAAAAATAAGTAAAATTACTACGTTTTCACGATTTTGGCTATATTAAACACCGCTCATTATTTGGTTAATTTTCGCTCTTGTTTGTGCTCCCACATAACCGGTTCCCTGCGAAAGCCCTATAGGTGTTAAAATTTCAGATGCGTATTTCTCCTGAAATTTTATCACGGCAGACTTTGTTAAATTTCCAAAATATCCGGTTACCAAACCCTCGGGATAAATGTTTGTCCCTTGATTTTTCAAAAATTGTTGCAGACACGTCACCTGGCTACTATTAATTAGTCCAAAATAAAGATTAGTTGTTAGTTGCGAACAGCTATTGTTTTGACTTGCCTGCCCTGAGCCTGCCGAAGGGTTTTTGGCGATAAGATCTGCTATTTGCTTTTTTAGAGAGGCTATCTGAGCCAAAAGTTTTTGTATTAATGTGTCGTCTGTTCCCAAATCTTTTTCCGCGACAGAAACCGTAAAACTGTATGGGTAAGTAAGGTCTAAGCCATCAAACTCGGAAAGCTTTGTCTGTAAAGAAGGGATAATAATCAGGGATTTATAATCTGTTCCGAAGTTTTGAACACTGATTTCTCCTTTCTCTTCCTGGTCAAGCGTTAAAAATTTTACCGAATAATTATTGTCTTTGTCGTAAAGTATATACGGTAATTGAAAATCAAGCCCGGTCAAACCGGAAAAATCTAATTTTAAATTTCCGCTTCCCCCAATAATTTTTTGCCAATTACCTGCCCAATTTTTAGTTATGTTTGTTGTAGACAAAGAACTACTGCCCGTTAACGGCATAAAAATAAGCGTTGGGTTTATTCTCAGGTCTTTAAGATTTTGATTAGAGTAGCAATATTTTAAATTTTGAGAACAGTCATTAATTGCCAAAGCTATTGTCCAATTAGTAAAAATTTGTGAAAAATTTTCTTTAGACGCCGGCTTCGCCAGGGTCTGGCTTATACTTTCTATGCCAACTGATTGAGACCTTAAAGAATTAGATAAAATATTCACGCTATACCGATCAACCAAATAGTGCATAAATAGGCTTACGCTGGCGTAATCATATTTTGTACCGGTCCAATCGGTTATGGAGTCGGAAGGATTTTCTGTAAAATCTTTAACCCTCTGTTGCAAATTACTGCCGTTATAAACATCGTCGTATCCTAAAATAGTTGAAGAATAGTCTGCCCTTGCCTCATTTAACCACGTATCTTCTTCTGCTCCATAAATTTTATTTTTTTGGTTAAAAGTTATTAAATGGGTGAACTCGTGGCCTAAAACTATTTTTGCATTTGGGTCATTAATGCTCGAAACAGACAAATAAAGCATTTCCCTTTCATTGGAGGTTGGCACTTGGAGTTTTTCATATTCGTCTGCCTCTCTAAAATATCCTCCCTCTGAGCTGTTTATTGGTTCAAATAAAACTGTAATTCTGGGGTCGTTGTCTATGCCCGGTTTCCACTCCGAGCCAAAAACAGAGGTCATGGTCGGATAAATATTATTATTAAACTCATTAGATAAATTATCTAAGCCGGTTAAAGCTTCTGTTTGTTTTGCCTGCGTCTGCTGTTCCCACCACGATTTATCTACATAAAAATACAGTTTATCGCTTGTTTTTATCAAAGTGGCCGACAGTTTTGTTCTGCTGTTAATATCAAAACTTTTATCTACATTAAAATTAACGACCTCTCCTACATTAGCGGCTCTAGCATTGCCAACAGCCAAAAACAATAAAACCCCGGCCAAAAAAATTATTTTTTTGTAGCTGAAAAATTCCATAATTGTTTTTTTATTCTATCATAAAATCATAAACTGCCCAAAAATTAAATTCTAGCTTCTTTTGCTCTGCTCTTATTTTTGTTCCACCATTCTTTTATAAAAATAACCACAAATCCTATAAAAATCCCCAAGACTGCTCCTATGACTAGCATAGATATAATATTCTGTTTATTATGTGAGACATTAGGACCGTCCACTAAACTAGAAAGAACTATACTATCTAATTGATTATGCAAATCAAAATCCCTTAATTGGATACCCGACACTTGCTGCCCCATCGCTGTGAATTTTACCATGGTTTGTTCTGCTCTTGCTATCTTTTGATTAATTTGGTTTTTATAAGATTCCAATAAATCATCCTGTTCTAACAAAACGGCTGAAACGAGATCTGACGAATAACCCTTGGCCCTCTCTTGACTTTTAGAGCTAACTTTTATTTCTATCATTCTTGTATCGAGTACGATGCTGGCAGACACGATATCACCGGGATTTAAATTTGTGCCCTTATTAAATACTCCATAGTTTATCTTTCCAACTAATTCATCGGGCGCCTCTATTGCCGCCCGATTAACGGTTCCATCTACGCCCCCCCAGTCAACATAGCCAACTTCGATTACTGAGACCGCCTCGTATGTACTCGGGATTATGCCAATGTTTTTAAGAACGAGCATACCAGCGATAACCAATAATCCTATTACAAAACAAACTAGTATTATTTTTTTACCCCTCGCTGTAATTTTTACAAGATTCATCAAATCAACCTCTTCGTAACCATTATAATTTTCCATTTTAAATTTATTTAATTATATTTCGTAAAAAGGAACTAAACTTTTTAGAAAATCCACCACACTATCTTTATCATCTTTGGCAATGATAGATTCTAAAATTTTCAAATCCTCTTCAAACTTTTCTAAATTAACAGAGAAAAGTTTAGCCGTAAATATTTTTTGGTTTTTAGTAGCAAGTATCCCCTCTTCTGCTGTCAAAATTTCCTCAAATAATTTTTCTCCCGGCCTTTTTCCTATAAAAACAATCGTGATATCCTTATCGAGCTGAAGCCCGGATAGCTTTATCATCTCCTTTGCCAAATCAACTATCTTTATTGGTTTTCCCATGTCCAAAACAAAAACTTCTCCCCCTTGCCCCATGGCTCCAGCTTGCATAACTAAAAGGCAAGCTTCCGAAGTCAGCATAAAATATCTTTTCATTTCGGGGTGCGTAACTTCAACGGGTCCGCCCTTTTTTATTTGCTCTCTGAAAATTGGAATAACGCTTCCTCTGCTGTTTAACACATTCCCGAATCTTACGGAAACAAACTTGGTTTTACCTTTCTCATTCAACAACTGGCAAAGCATTTCGCCGGCTCTTTTTGTGGCCCCCATTACAGAGGTGGGATTAACCGCCTTATCGGTTGAAATAAAAATAAACTTTTCAGCGCCAAAAACCAATCCCGCTTCAGCCACTACTTTTGTTCCAAAAATATTATTTTTTATCGCTTCGTCGCAGTTTTCCTCCATTAAAGGAACGTGTTTGTAGGCAGCTGCGTGGAAAACGATTTCCGGCTCAAACTTCTCAAAAACTTTACTTATTTTATTTTTATCTGCGATGTCACACACCAATGGCTCAATTTTCAATTGTGAAAAAATGCTTTTCAATTCTCTGGAAATATGAAAAATTCCCGTTTCATCCTGATCAAGCAATATTAAGAGCTCAGGATTAAATTTTGCAATCTGCCTGCACAATTCCGACCCTATTGATCCTGCCGCTCCCGTTACAAGAACCTTTTTATTTTTTATAAATTCATCTATCTGTTTTTTATCTAAAACAACCTCTTCTCGCCCCAACAAATCTTCAACTTCTACGTCTTTAAGATTTTTAAAAGACACTTGCCCCTTAATTATTTCAGACAGGGGCGGAGCAATTTTTATTTTCCATACGCCTGCTTTTTTTCCAAGCTCAACCGCTTCTTTTATTTTTTTCCCGTCTACTGAGGGCAAAGCGATTATCAGCTGTTTTACCTGAAAACTTTTGACAATTCCGGGAATATCGCAAATTTTCCCCAAAACCTTTAAATTATGAATTAGTACCCCTTTTTTTATAGGATTGTCATCCACCAGCCCAATGGGGTGATACGGACTTTTATCTGAAGAAATTATGCTCCTTAAAATCTGCTCGCCCGCATCCCCCGCACCCACAATCAGAGTCCTCTCTTTATCCGATTTCTTACCACGCCCAACAACTATCAGATAGATTTTTTTTGACAAGCGCAAGCCGCCGCAAAATATAAAAATCAGAAAATAACTTATGATAAAGACCGACCTGGGAAATCCCACAAATAAAGGAAATTCTCTTGAAAGAAATATCGTGATTCCCAAAAATAAAAAACCGAGCGTTGTAGCCTTAAAAAGAGATACTAATTCCTGGGTGCTTACGTACGACCAGGAAAAAGAGTATAGCCCGAAGAGATAAAAAATTGGTAAACAAAAAAATAGTGTCCAAATTATGATTTTTTGTATTTCTTGCCCGTCCAAATATTCCGTCGGTATTGTCCCATCAAATCTTAAAAGAAAGGACAAATAAATCGAAGCCGAAATCAACAGTATGTCAAAAAATAAAAAAAACAATAATCTTGTCGTTGTCGTCCTTTTTAAAAAGAATACTCCCATAAATTTCTACTTATAAAAATCTTTAATGCACCCTACGACGTATTTTATTTGTTCATCTATTAATTCCGGATACATCGGCAAAGAAATAACTTCTTTGGAAAGCAGTTCCGTGAAAGGAAGACTGAAATAAGAAAGATTTAAACCTTCCTGCAGGTGATTTGCCACAGGATCTTTTATCAGTGTTTCTACTTCTTTTTCTTTTAAGAAGCCGTACAATTCATCTCTTTTTTCTGCTCTCAAAACATAATTTTGAAAAACATCGTATCTATCCTCCGATTCAAACCCAAAAGGAGTTTTTACTTGTTTTACATCAGCCAACCCGGCATTATAAGTTTTTGCTATATCACGCCTTCTTTCCAGCCACTGCGGTAAATAATTCATTTTTACATTTAAAACAGCTGCTTGCAAATTATCCAATCTTGAATTCCAGCCAAAACAAACCAATTCTGTTTTTGTTTTCTGGCCGTGATCTCTTAATAATTTTATTTTCTCGATTATTTTTTCATCATTTGTAGTCAGTGCTCCGCCATCTCCAAAGCATCCTAATATTTTTGCAGGATAAAAACTAAAACATCCGGTATTGCCTATGGAGCCAGCTTTTTTCCCATTTAAACTTGCCCCCAACCCTTGAGCCGCATCTTCAATAACATAAAGATTATGCTTTTTTGCAATTTCCATTATTCTATCCATATCGGCCATCCTGCCATTATAATGGACTGGAATAATTGCTTTTGTATTTTTGGTTATTGCAGCTTCAATTTTATCTGCGTCCATTTCAAAATCTTCACCAACTTCAATCAGTACTGGCACGGCTCCTGTTTGTACTATAACAGCTATTGAAGCAACAAACGTGTGGGAAACCGTTATTACCTCGTCTCCTTTCCCAATATTCAAGGCAAGCAAAGATAAAAATAAGGCGTCTGTTCCACTATTCAATCCAATAGCATATTTTGTACCAACAAATTCCGCTAGCTTCTTTTCAAACTCATCGTTATCTTTCCGCATAATCAAGTCCCCTCTAGCCAAAACATCCTGCATTGCAAAATCAATTTCTTGCTTTAAATTTTGATATTGGGTTCTATATCCAACAAATGGAACTTTACTCATAATATTTTTTAAATTATTCTTTTCTTATTTTACCATATACCCCATCTTCAAGCTGGCGTATGCCTTTCTGCTCAGCATTTACTCTCTTTTTATATGCGACGGTATTTCTAACCTTATCAAACAGATTTTTATAATGCGGATTATCATAGGCCAAGATATCCTCGGCGGACACGACGATTACGGAAACACCCTTCAGCTTTTCAAAAAATGCTTCGTCATCAAAAGACAAATCAACCCCTCCGTCATCATGGTGCTCAATTTTTGCCCCTATCTTCCTTCGGTATTCCTCGGGCATCCTTGCAAATATATATCTTAGCTTCTGCGCCTTTTCCTTATCCATAAGAAGATCCATTATTTTTTCTGTTCTTGGTAAATGATAATCGTTTGTCACAACAACAAGATGATTTCTCTTTTCATTCACAGCAATCAATAAAAAATTTATCAATCCTTCAAAAGTTGTCGTTGATTCATTTTCTTCTTCTATTCTATCAGAAGGAATGCCTGCTCTCTCTAAATATCTTTTATATATTTGAGAATGAACTTCGGGAAAATCCGGCTGATCGCTTTCGCCAACAGGATATCGGCTATCTGTAATTATACCCACATTGGTAAAAACCTCCGATAAATTCCTTACAGCCAATACCCGCGCCTTACCGCCCCCTGCGCCAACTAAAAAATTTCCTTGATCAGTTTTGCGCAAGTTATATTTTGATTTATCGGCCACGGCTTGCTCTGAAAAATTTCCGGTCTCGTCTTCATATGAAGTGGGAACGTATCGTGATTCGCCAAAAACTTTCCTTTCGGCGATGCCAGCATCCAATACAAGAATTAAATCGGGGTCCTCACCCTCGGGTAACCCAATAATTTCTCTATAAGCTACTTTTTCCTTCTCTATTGCTTCATCAGCTTCCCCAAATTCCGGGCTATTTAATTGTTCAAAATTTTTTTTCATCTAATGTTTTAAATTCTTATATAGCAAGGCGAATTATTTTGATATGTTTCTAAAATGATTTTTCTGACTTCTTTCGGGTCTGTAATAATAAAAGATTTAAAATTTGGAAGGTTTTCTACAGCCCTAATATCTTCGTCTTCAGAAATCAGATTGTGACTAAAACCCAAAAATTTATATTTTTCGCTTCCTTTTACTCCAATAATTTTTACGTTGGCGTTGTGCATGCAAACAGCATTTCTGACCATTTCATATGGCCTGAAGACAACAAAATTAATCATACTATATATATACGGCTTAAATCCTGACAGCGCCAAACCCGCGGCAATTATCATGGCAGATTGCTCTGTTACGCCAAAATTAAAAAATCTGTCAGGAAAACTTTTCTGGAATTCCTCGAGATAGTTAAAACCAACGTCCGGAATAATTAAAACAATCTTATTGTCCTTTCGGGCTAATTCCATAAGAGTGCTTGCAAACTCGCGCCTTGTATCTTGTTTTTTTATTATTTCAGCCATTTTTTATTTTGATAATTCTTTTAGCGCCGCCTGATATTCTTTGTCAGATGGGGCTTTGTAATGATAAATATTATTTCCCTCCATGAAACTCACTCCTTTGCCTTTTGTTGTTCTGGCAATTATAACACTGGGCTTTCCTTTTATTTTATCTGCACCCAAAATTGTCTCCTCTATTTGTCCAAAATCATGACCGTCTATTTCATAAACATCCCAACCGAACGCTAGCCATTTATCTTTTAGCGGTTCAATATTTAAAATATCTTTTACCTTTCCCATTGCCTGCAATCCATTTGCATCAATAATCACAGTTAAATTATCAAGCTTATGTTGAACGGCAATTAGGGCCGACTCCCATGTGGTTCCTACTCCTATCTCTCCGTCAGACATTAAAACAAAAACTTTACCTTTCTCTTTTTTTATTTTTTTTGCTAAAGCAAACCCGACTCCAAAGGGCAGGCCAAAACCCATCGATCCGCCGGCCGCTTCTATCCCCCTTATATTGGGCTCTGCTAGGCCGATATATTTGCTGTCTTTTTGACAATAAGTTTCTAAATCCTTTTGAGGGATTATGCCCTTTTCCGCTAAAAAATAATAAACTGAAGCTGCGACCCAGCCCTTGGAAACGACTATTCTGTCCCTGCCCTCCTCCATATTTTTATCTATATTGGCAATGTTATATAAAACGGTCAGTATATCTATTGCCGAAAAATTAGAGCCGATGTGGCCGGATTGAGCTTTCCAAATCATTTCCAAAACTTTTTTGCGAGCATTATTAGCTAATTGTTTGTAGCCTTTTTCCATTATTTAAATACCTTTAAAACCGTCTGCCAAATTATTTTAATGTCCAGCCAAATAGAAGATTTTTTTACATATTCTTGCTGGAGTCTTAACTTTTCGGGTCTTATTTCCTCCATATATGTTTTCTCCGGGTCTGTGCTTCCTTTTAATATTTCTGCCTCGTGAAAGTTCCATAATGATGCCAAGTCTGTAATACCGGGACGTACCGATAAGATAACATTTTTTTCCTCTTCTGTCATCATATCAACGTATATCTTCACTTCTGGCCTTGGTCCCACAAAACTCATATCGCCTTTAAAAACGTTTATAAGTTGGGGCAATTCATCAAGTTGGTACTTCTTTAGAAATAAGCCGATTTTTGTAAGCCTGGGGTCGTCGGCGGCGGTTGATGGTCCCCCAATTTTATCGGCGCCAACAACCATTGTCCTAAATTTATACATTACAAAAGCTTTTCTATTTTTACCAATCCTTTGTGCTCGATAAAAAATCGGCCCGGGCGATTCCCTTTTAATCAAAAAAACCACATATAAAAATATTGGAAAAGTAATTACCAACCCTATCGCAGAAAAAATTATATCAAACAATCTTTTTACCCCGTTAGAAATAGCAGGTTTTTTCATACTAATTATCTTTATTTTATTATCCCCATTTAGTAAAATTTCTAACGGGGTTTATCATAATTGTTTTTTGGGATCAGAAAATATAAACACTACTTTAAAAGAATATTTTTTAAAGAATGAAATTTTTAATAAAATCCTGTCAAAAACCTCCAATATTTTCAAAAGATAAACACCTCCTGTGATTTTTAATAAAGGGAATGCGGCCCAAGAAATAAGGTGAAAATAAAATATTTGCTTCTTTCCGAAAAAAGTATCTGCTTTTTTTATATCATCATTTCTGAATATATGAGACGCTGCCCAGCCGGTTCTTCTGCCTACAATTTTATTAATCTGCCTTTTTAAATTTGTGAACGGATTATGTCCAAAAGTTTCTATACCGATCAAAAACCCTCCCGGCTTTAAAACTCTAGCTAATTCTGGGTATGCCTTATTTAGGTCTAAAGAAGAGAAGGTACCGCCATCAAATATTATATCGAATGAACTATCGGAAAATTCCAATCTTTCACAATCTGCAATTAAAAATTTGGCCTTATCGCTTATCCCCCCTTTTTCTGCTATTTTTTTGGCTACCTCTAAAGATTTTTCAGACAAATCTACGCCCACAACTTCTCCGCCAAATTTTACTAACCAGGGATAATGTACTCCATTGCCACAGCCGTAATCTAATATTTTTTTGCCCTTACATTTATCTCTTAAATATTCTTGCAAAAATTTATAACCGGATAATAAAAAAGGGTTGAATCCCTCAAAATCTCCTCTTTGTTCTTTTTTTAACCATTCCGATGCTTTTCTGTCATAATGATTAATTTCTGTTTTTTTTCTTTCTTCTATCATATTAGCAATTTTATTATACCAAAAACTGAACCAAAACCGTAGGCAAAATGCCGAGTAGCTAATGCGATGGGCAGGGAAAATAGACATGTTGCATCTTTTTCTTTCAAAGAAACTTCAACCGCCGCATATAATATAACCAAAATATAAAACAAAATTTCAGCTAAGAAAATATAATAAAATGGTTTTATAAGCATGCCCAGAAAAAAAGTAATAATTAATCCGGAAACAAAAACTAGCGGTATGTAGTGCCTTAGTTTAAAAAGTCTTTTAGTAAATTTAAAAGGATAAATCGCCCAAATTCCATCTTTAAAGTTATGCACAAAAAAATCTTTCAATTCTGACCTTACATAATAATGACTAACTATGTCTGTAAATAAATAAATTTTTCCTCCGGATTTTTTCAATCTTATATTAAATTCCATATCCTGACTCCTCTTTAAATTTTCGTTGAAAAAACCAATTCTATCAAACACGTCCCTTCTGAAACATCCAAATGGAACCGTATCAACTTCCTCAAATTTTTCAGTACCGGTTTTATATCGGGCTCCCCCGGTTCCTAAAAATGAAGAGGTTGCCCTGGCTATTCCCCTGCCAATCGGAGTATTTGTCCTGGGAATTATAGATATTACTCCCCCAACATTGTCAGCGCCATTCATTTTTAAATAATTCACGCATTTTGAAATATAACATTTATCATATATTGCATGCGCATCCATCCTTATAATAATACCTCCCTTAGATGCCTTAATCCCTATATTTAAAGCCGCCGATGCAATAAATTTTGGATTATCCAGCAATTTTATAAATGGATATTTTTCTATATATTTTTTTACTATTTCCGCGGTCTTGTCCCGGCTCATGCCGTCGACGACAAAAATTTCCATTTTATCTTTTGCCTGTCCGCCGAAATCTTGATGAAGGCGGAGATAATCGTTGTTTAAAATCGAATCCAAGCATTTGGAAATAAATTTTTCCTCATTTCTGCACGGAATAATTATAGATATTGATGATTGATCTGCCATAGAATTAATGGATTAATTGGCTGTTTGTTTTATTTCTGAAGGCATAGATATTAGCGCCATTGTCATTGCAGCAAAAAACCAATAGACTTCATCGGGCTTCACCACCATAAAAACGTCGTTTGGAATAGCCATTATTAGCATGGAAACAGTAGCAACAAATAGCCCGGCGCTTAGACCTTTTTTGAATAAATCATCTTTTTCTTTAAAACTATTATATGAGATTTTCAATATGGACCACATCAGCCAAAAAAATAAAAATAGTCCGATGATGCCTCTTTCTAAAAGCACTCTCATATACTGACTATGGGCTTCGCCTAAAACGCCCGCTCCAAAAACTAAATATGTCGGATGCTCTGCCAGTGTAGTTAAGTTCCTCTCAAAAATTCCTCCCCTGGATACCGGCGAATTTGAATCATATTCAAAAATTATTTTTTTAAACGAAATTATTTTTTGTGGCACGGGCAATACACGTATCGCAGCTATAACAATTCCCAAAATTACCGCTATTAAAATTATTATTTTAATTGTCCCTGCAAAATCCAGCCGATCCTTAAATAATATAAACAAAGAAACAATTATGGAAACAAACAACCCTATGGTAGCCGCCATTGATCCGGACCACATCACGCCTATCGCCGGTAAAATGCAAACAACAAAAAGGAGCATTTTTTTGATTTTAGAAGTATTTAATTTACTGTAATAAAAAATAAAAAGATTTAAAAAGAATATAAAAAGCAACAAAAAAAATCCGCCGCTTGGAAACGGACCGCCTGGTTCAATAAATGCATTCGGACCATATGGCTGTATAGACCACTGGATATTAAAAATAAAAACATAAACCAGCCAAAAAATATTTACCAAAGAAAAAAATATCCAATATTTTATCAGTCGCTTTCCAGGATCAATACTCCTGGCGCAGTAAAAGACGAAGAAATAAACAAGGAAAAATTCTACCTCCTTTAAAAAATAAAAGATTGTTATTTTTAAATTAACATCCCTAAATAATAAATTTACCAACACGCTGAAAAGACCAAATAGAATCCACGCCAAAATAGGCCAAAACAGTGGTGGCCGTTTAAATCTACATCTGCCCGATGCCAAAATATGAAATATCCCCAAGATTAAACTGAAGCAAAGGACCATATCTTCTGCTCTTATGTCAACGCTTCTTCCGGTGTTTGGTATAAGCCCCAAAGAAAGCCTGGGCGACAAAGATATCGCCGCGACAAGCAATACTAAAAATAAATAAACAATCTTTTTGTTCACCATCTGTTTAATAAGATATCAATCTTTCGTTTGATTAGTATTAAAAGCCTCCATGGGTAATAAAGAGCTAATTCGGAAAAAATACGCTGGGGAAATTTTGGCTTTTCTAAGCCATTTTTCGTTAAAATCCAATCTGCTTCTCGCAACGTTAATAAATTCATAAATCCGCCTGCCAACTTTAGATTATAGGCTTTTTCAACTGCAAAAAACGGCTTACCTTTTTGCGGATAATTGTGATTCTGGTGAATGGCGCTAATGGCTTCGGTTGAATTGATAACAGAAATCTTCCTTTTTCTTAATTCATATACCAGCCAGCTATCGGTACCGGGGCGCCCAATAATAAATTTGGGAAATTCCAAAGGCATATTGCGAGGCAAAACCCAATAATCCATTGCAGACGGAGCGTGAAGTCTTCCCTTCTTCTCGGCCAAATTTATTATTTTAATTTGCCAATCCTTTTGGGTAAAGTCAATTTTTTCTTCAAAATTTAAATCCCGCCTTCTCCCCGCCATTAAAAACGGCTTATCGCCCATGGCTTCTACTACCTTTTTTACTGACGGCAAAAAATCATTAGTTAAGATAATATCTGTGCTTATTTGAACTATAATTTCATGTTTGGATTTTTCTTTTGCGATATCGAATAAACTACTCAACAGCGGTGTGCCAAATTTACTAGACTCACGGTTCTTTACACACTCAACCCGTAATTCTTCCGCAATCTTAGAAGTCGTCCCGTCTTCGTCTTCAAACAAAATAATTTGACAGTCGGGGCATACTGCTTTCCAGCTTTCTATAGAATTCCTTTGAATCCTGTTAAAAGAACCCTTGAATGGTCGTGGCGTTGAAAATAAAGTAAGCATATTAAATTAAATTTTCTTCGTGTAATCTTTTTTTTAATCCCTTCTCCAAACTATATTCTGGCTCCCACCCTAAAACTCTTTTTATTTTTGAATAATCTAACTGATATCTCATTAGCTCTCCCGGCCTGTCTGGCAAATATCTGGGATCAGCTTTTTTACTCAAGAGTTCTGCTACTTTATAATAGAGGTCATTTAATGTTGTCTCCACTCCCGTACTAACATTAAAAACTGGATCTTCGAAATCGTCCGGCACCTGAAGGGCCAGAAGATTGGCCCTAACAACGTCATTTATATATACATAATCTCTTGTCTTGCTTCCATCCCCCCATACATCTGCTTGCTCGCCAGAAGATAATTTGCGGATATAATCAGACATCGCTCCTCCCCGCTGACCAGGACCGTAAACTGTCGCATATCTTAAAATTACATAATTTAATCCGTGCAACTTCTTTACGCAATCCTCTACAAGAATTTTTATGACGCCGTAAGGGGCGACTGGCTTCATCGGATCCCCTTCATTAATTGGAAAATTTTCCGGATTACCATAAACTGCGCCCGAAGAAGCTAATATAAATTTTTTAACTCCGTATTTATTACAATTCTCTAACAAATTAGAAATGGCTTTTACACTTTCCCGTCCGATGTCCTCACCTAAAGATTTATGTAATGAAATATCAAAAGCAAAATGATAAACAATTTCCGGGATTTCTCTTTTAAAAACTTTCCCTAGAGATGCGCTTGCTATATCCAAATCATAAAATTTTATTCTGGCATCAATACTTTTTATATCTGCTGACGGTAAATTATCTACTACAACAATACAAGCTCCTCTTTCTAATAAAGCTAAAACTGTGTGGCTTCCGATAAAACCCAACCCGCCGGTTACTAAAATCTTTTTATTTTCTAAATCCATGTTACTTCCCGCTAAAAATGCTTTTGTTTTTAATTCTCCTTATAAACCCGTTAATAACATAATCTCCGTCACCCTGTAAAAAATAGTTTAAAACCCTGTATCCAATAGAATACACTTTTAAAAATGGCTCCGCCCATTTTTTTTTCCCATAGCGGTTATCGATAATTGCCATCTCTTCAAAATACTTTGGAGTGTAAGCAAAGTTTTCGGTTAAAGAGCCCTTATGTCTTCTCATGGCGCTAAAAAAATAAGGAAGATATTTAAATTTGGCTCCCGCAATTCCTAATCGTAAAAAAAAGTCGTAATCTGGCGATAATTTTAAGTTTGCATCATGTGCGCCAATCTTCTTAAATAAGCTTCTTTTCCAGAAAGCACTTTGAGACCCTAGCGAGACTCCTTCATATTGGTAAACTGTCCTCGAGAATTTAGTGTACACGCACTCTCCGACAATTTTGTCATTTTCATCTATATTGAGCATGTTCCCAAAAATAACGTCCGTGTTTTTGTTTTCTCTAAAAAACTTTCCTACGGTCATTAGCGCGCCCGGCAAAAAAATATCGTCGGCGTTCATTTCGTTAACTAATTCTCCGGTCGCTATCGGAAATCCCTTATTTATGGCGTCAGCCTCTCCCCGGTCTTTTTCGCTTTTCCAATAATAAATAAACTTCTCATATTTTTTGATTATTTCAAGCGTGCCGTCGGTGGAGCCGCCATCAATTACAATTAACTCCAGGTTAGGATAATTCTGATTTAGCGCACTGAGAATGGTTTTTTCTAAAAATTGAACCGCATTGAAAGATGGAATGACAACAGAAATTTTTGGAAAATCAGAGTTTTTATTCAGTAAAACTACCTCGTCAAAATTCGGCTTCAATATAAAATCTTTTATTTCTTCTTCTGGAATTTTATTCCTCATAGTTATTTTTCAGCTTCTACATTGAGGCTTATTAAAATACCGCTCTTTTTATCCATATGAGGAATATAGGCCTGGGATAAGTCGTCATAATCTTTATGAATTGTCTCTTCCCAATTATATCTCCTGATTTTTTTAAATCCGGCTTTCTTTAAAAATTCGGACAAATAACTAAAGTCGAAACTCATGCCATGAGTGTTCGCGGGATAATCTTGTCTGCCCATCAGGGGTCCTACAACCAATTTTAAATCTTTATATTTAAGGTAAACTTTGACTATCTGCTCAAAATCAGAGACCGCTAATCTTAATATCCCTCCGGGTTTTAAGACCCGGTGCCATTCTTTTAAAACACCCCCTATCTGGTCCCTCTTAAAATGATCAAGAATATGACAAGCGTAAATCAAATCTACCGAATTATCTTTAAACATCTTTAATTTATCAGCTGAAGTTGCATAATCCACATGGGGTAGTTTTCTAATATCAATATGAATGAATCCGGGGATATATCTTGTCCCACAGCCTAAATGTAACTTTATCTCTTCAGCTTTTTTTTTATTTATTTTATTTTCTGTCATAATTTTTAAAAAATAATTTAATTTTATCACAAACATAACAAATTTCTTTTTCGGTTAAGCCCGTCCCCGAGGGTAAACGTAAAATCCTTTCATATGCAAAAACCGAATTAGGAAAATTCCCTTTAATATTATAACAGGGCTGAAGATGTAGCGGATAGAAACTTCTAGAGGCCTTAATGCCCCCTTTGTCCAAAAAATCCAATAACTCTTGTGGCTTCTCAACTAAAATTGTAATCCTATAAGGAATTTTATCGCCACGAGGGTCAACAAATGGGAACTCAACTCCTTTTACCCCGGCCAAATAATTTTTATAAAGTTTTTCGATCTTTTTTCTTTTTTTAATAATCAACGGTAGTTTCTTTATTTGGGCTACCCCCACAGCTGCCTGAAGGTCGGTAAGGCGAAAATTATAACCCATGTAATCATGAATATACCATCCCCTTCCTGACCTACCTTGGTTTAAAAGAATAACTGCTTTTTTAGCTAATTCATCATCATTAGTTAGAACCATCCCGCCTTCTCCGGTTGTTATAACCTTATCTGCATAAAAAGACATACAACCAACATCACCAAACCCGCCCACCGGCTTTCCTTTAAAATTTACCTTAATTCCCTGAGCAGCATCTTCAATAACAAATAATTTATGTTTTTTCGCAATCTCCATTATTTTTCCCATATCAGCTGACTGCCCATAAATATGAACCGGCATTATTGCTTTTGTTTTTTGAGTAATTGCTTCTTCAATCTTCACGGGGTCAATATTAAAAGTTTTTTTATCAATATCAACAAAAACCGGCGTAGCTCCCGTCCAAAAAACAGAGTTAGCAGAAGCTATAAAGGTAAAATCCGGCACAATCACTTCGTCGCCCGGCCCGATTCCTAAGATTTTCAACCCCACGTAAAGAGCCTGTGTGCCGTTACATACTCCTATAGCATGTTTTACTCCGCATAATTTAGCAATCTTCCCTTGAAAATCTTTCAACTTAAAACCACCGGAAATCCATTTGTTTTTTATGGTTTCGGAAACTTCTTTTAACTCTTCTTTGCCTATGAAGGGTTCTATCTGAGGTATAATTTTTCTTTTCATCTTTAAAAAATTATTTTGTTTATTTAATCTTTTTGCCACCATTTATCTGGGAATTTTTCTTTTAAAATTTTGTCTCCTTCCCCTGGCGGAGTTAAACCAACGGCTCGCATATCTGCATCGACCATAATTTTAACTAAATCCTTAAATTTTATTTTGGGCTCCCAATTTAAAACTTTTTTCGCCTTTGAAGGATTAGAAATCAGAAGATCAACCTCTGTCGGACGCATATATCTTGTATCAATTTCGAGGTGTTTTTTAATGTCTAATCCGGCGTAATTAAAAGCTTCATCAATAAACTCTTTCACCGAATGGGTTTCCCCTGTTCCTATTACAAAGTCTTCCGAATTCTTTTGCTGTAACATCAGCCACATTGCTTCAACATATTCTGGGGCAAAACCCCAATCTCTTTTTGCATCTAAGTTCCCCAAATATATTTTCTCCTCCCTGCCTGCTAAAATATTCGCTATGGCGCGAGTAATTTTTCTGGTGACAAAAGTTTCTCCACGCCTCGGGCTTTCGTGATTAAATAAGATACCATTTACTGCAAACATGTTATAAGCCTCTCTATAATTTATGGTTATCCAGTGTGCATATAACTTAGCTACCCCATACGGGGATCTTGGATAAAAAGGAGTCTTCTCTGTTTGCGGAGTTTCTTGTATTTTGCCGAACATCTCGCTCGAAGACGCTTGATAAAATTTCGTTTTATCGGCTAACCCCAGAAGTCTTATTGCTTCCAACATTCTCAATGTTCCCATAGCATCAGAATTGGCTGTATATTCCGGAGTCTCAAAGGAAACCATTACGTGACTCTGGGCAGCTAAATTATAAATCTCGTCCGGCTGGATTTTTTGTATCAAAGAAATTAAACATGTGCTGTCTGTCATATCCCCGTAGTAAAAGAAAAATTTTGCTCCAGAAGGATTGTGTTCATCAACTATTATGTGGCTTATTCTTGATGTATTAAAAGTACTGGACCTACGAATTATTGCATGAACTTCGTATCCTTTATGGATTAGGAATTCGGCCAGATAAGAACCGTCCTGCCCCGTAACCCCCGTGATTAAAGCTTTTTTCATATTATTTTTCCGGAGAAATAAATTTTATTTTTTTATTTATTTTACCTAAATTATCTTTAAGCTGGTCTGCAATATTCCAGGAAAGAATCAAAGCATAAACGTCTTTGTATTGAGAAAAAATATCATCATTTTTAATTGGAATTCTTGATAAAGGAGTGTGCTTCCCGCATTTATAAGGAGACGAATCTGTCACATAATCAATTACAGTATGATTTAAATTATAAAAATTAAGAAAGGTGTTCCCTTTAGCCGCAGCTCCAACTGCAATAATTGGTTCACCGTTGGATTTTATTTCATAAACTTTTTTAAGAAATACATTGCGCTGGTCTAAGATATTTTGCATAAACTTTACATAACTTTCCTGATTAAAAAGTTCTAACGCTTCTTCTTTTTCAATTAATTCTTTTACTATTGAGGCTTCATTTTTAGCATCATTTTTTCTTTTTGAAAATACGCGGAGAGATCCACCGTGATAATTTACCATTTGTACGTCTGTGATCACTAAATCCGCCGCTTCCAAAACTTTTCTAGCGGACTTAACCGTAAAATAACTTACATGCTCGTGATAAATTTGATCAAATTTTTTTGTTTTGAAGGTGGACATCCAATAAGGCGATTCAAAAACAAACACACCATCTTTAGCCAAAATCAACTCAACTGCTTTTACAAAATCTTGTGGCGCGTCTGAATGGTTAAAAACGTTATTTGCAGTGATTAGATTTACCTTTCCAAAATCTTCTAAAATTTTTGCTGCGGTTTCTAAATTAAAAAGTCCAATGAAGGTTTCTACATTGTTTTTTTTTGCCAGATCTACCATAAACTGAGATGGGTCCACCCCTAAAACCCTATATCCGTTCTTCTGAAAATGTTCCGGCAAAAAGCCGTCGTTTGAACCAACATCAATAATACTGGCTCCTTTTTCTAAATTTATTCTTGTAGGAACTTCCACTGCATAATTCTGCCAGTGGTTTTTTGAAAATGTGGAATTTGCCGAAGTATACGAATAATCATAGGAAGCATAGCGGTCCATCGGATTAGTTATACATGAAGTCTGGATGTGACCACAGTCTTTGCACAAATCACACGACAACGGATAAACCGGCTCAGATTCACTGAGTCGCGATTCAGGAATAAAGGTGTCAGCAAATGGATGCATTCCCAAATCAATAATTTTTGTAAGATTCTGTGAGCTACATGCTAAGCATAGTTTTCTGAACATAATATGCGGTTTTAAAAATTATTTTTATAATATTCTACTGTTTTTCTAATTCCATCTTCAAGCTGGATTTTGGGTTCCCAGTCAAATATTTTTCTCATTTTGCTTACTTCCATTGTTTTTGTCGGGGCTCCATCGGGCTTAGATGGATCAAAAACTATTTTGCCATTATACCCAACTGCCCCCCTTATTAAGATTGCCAATTCTGCAATTGAAATCCCTTTGCCAATTCCTATATTTACGGGTTCGTTATATGAATCAATAAACAAAGCTCTCACCAAAGCTTCTGCTCCGTCCTCGACATAAAGCCACTCTCTAATTGGTTTTCCGCTTCCCCATACGGCAACCTCTGAAATATTTTTCCTCCTAGCTTCCTCAAATTTCATTATCAGGGCCCCCAACGCGTGCGACTTTACTTCTTCAAAATGGTCTCCGGGGCCATACATGTTCGGCAAAATTAAATGAACTGAGTCAAAGCCATATTGTTTATAATAACTCTGTCCTTGGACCAAGCCCGCCTTTTTAGTAAGTCCATAGCTCGCAACAGATTCGTGCATAGGTCCGTCCCATAATTCTTCTTCTTTAAAAAGGGATGCGGACCCAGGGTAAACACAGTTTGAGATTGGATTAATAAATCTTTTGACTCCGGCCAATCTGGCGGTCTCCATAAGGTAGGTAGTCATTAAAATATTGTTGTAAAATAGTTCGGCAGGATGCTCATATCCAAATTGAATTCCTCCAACAAAAGCAGCGCAATGTATTACGGCATCAAATTTTTCTTCATCAAAAACTTTTTTATTTTTTTCGAAGTCACGGAAATCGTGGCCGGTTGCTAAATCTAAAGAAACGAAATTGAGATTCCTCTCTTTTAGTTTTTGAATCACGCTCTTTCCCAAAAATCCGCTCCCGCCGGCAACTAATATTTTTTTGTATTCTCTTTTCATGTTATTTTTTTATAAAAATCGCATCGTAATAAGTAATATGCCCATCTCTATGGTCTATAACTTGTTCTAAGTTTCCATAATACTTAAATCCAAAATTGTCCATCAAAAAAAATATTTTCTTGAAATCCGGCTGGCCTTTGTAAAATTCATCGTTAACGATTTCAATAATACAGGCTTTAGATTTTAGCAATATTTTTTTTGCGCCACTAATAACCAAACCTTCATATCCCTGAACATCCATTTTTACCAATACTTCTTTTTCTAATTCTTTCTTTACCAATTTTTCCAAGGCCGTATCCAAAGTATATTGATTCACTTTTATTTTTTTCTGATTCTGGGCTAAATGAAAATCATTTTCGAAGCTTTTGGTTGTTTGGAGCATTGAGGATGAATCGGTGTGATTTAAATGTAAAAACATTTCTTTTTCTTCCTCCTTATCTCCAAGTGCCACATTAAAAACGAAAACCCTTCCCTGACCTGAAGATTCTGCCCATTTTTTTAAACCGTCAAAGGCTTCTTCGACCGGCTCAAAACAGAAAATTTTTGCTTCTGGAAAGATTAAAAAAACCCTCCTGGCAAACTGTCCACGATTAGCGCCTATGTCTATAATAGTTTTAATGTTTAATTTATCCAAACCAGAAAAATCTGTTTTAGGTATCTTATAAATGTCGTACCCCGACCAATGGATTAAATTAACTACTATATTTTTTATTATTTTCATTTTAAATCTTAATCTGGCTTGCATAAAACATTTATAGTTCCTTCTGCGGGAACAGCACCAATATAACTTATATTATCATTTTTACAAGAAGGGCGGGAATTAACCATAATTTTATTTTCTTTCTATACGTTGCAGTATTCTTGCGGGAATCCCCACAACCGTTATATTCGGCTCAACATCATGTGTAACTACACTACCTGCACCTACGATAGCATTATCTCCCACCGTTATACCTGGCAGTATTATCGCTCCCGAACCAATCCAAACATTTTTGCCGATTTTCACGGGTTTAAAAACTTGCGTCGACCTGTAAGAATCGGCGTTGGCATCATGCGTTTGTGAAGTAATAATTGAGTGCGCGGCGATAACGGTGTCATCGCCAATCTCTATCCCGCCGGCGCCCCACATATGAACAAACTCAGTTATTGATACGTTATTTCCAATTTTTATGTTCTTGGAAAAATGCATTATTACATCGGGATATATTTCTACATTATCCCCTAAACTACCTAATTTTGTTTTCCACTTTGCCATTCTTACACTTTGAATCACAAAAAATACATATCTTTTGAAAGGGCGAATAATTAAGTCAAACAATCCAACAAAAATATAAATTAACAGATTTAAAAAAATTTTAATTTCTTTTTTCATTTTTTGCGCTGATTAAATTATTTATTAATTCGACTATGTTTGAAAATTCTTCTTTTTTTAATCTTTGTTTCTTTTGATATTTTTTATCCCGAATATCTTTCAATATCTCAATAAATCTTTTTTCGTTGTCGATATATTCAATACCCTCGAATTCCTTGTAAAAATCTCCCAAAACCTCCTGATAAAAATCCAGAGAGATTATCGGTTTTTCCGGACACTGCAATGAAGCCGTGAAAATTGTCGTGCTTGTTGACGGTGGCAAACCTATAATAATATCAGCCAATTCAATATATTTGTCCGCTGGCTCTCCGGGGTCGGCGATTTTTATATTTTCCGAAATTGATTCTATCATGTTTTTTATATCATCAAAGTTTTTAGTATTAGTATCGGGATGCGGTTTTATGAATATGTCCCAGCCTGGAAGGATCCTGCTGATTAATCTTATCGTTTCAACCCATTTCTCCTCCCTTCCTTTTTGAGGAATCAAGGAAAAATCTTTTTTAAAAAATCCGATTTCTATTCCCGTAGGAATCATTAATACAACAGTTTTTTTGCCCTTGTTTTTCTTATAATTCTTAAAATATATTTTTTCAAAAAATTCCCTTGTCTTTTTTCTAGCTAAAGGATGTGACAAAATTCTTAATTTTTCAGCTGGCACTCCATCTTTAATAAAAAAATTGTAATCTCTATGAGAAAAAACTATTTGATAGTCCGAATCTCTCATCCCCGAATTGCCTCTTACCAGTATATGGCTTGATTTCCCAAAAAATGGCATCTGGCCCGCTGTTACCGGTAAAATCCAATAATAAAAAAGGTGGCCAGAATATTTTCTGCATTTTACTAAAAAAATCCTCAACCACAAAGGTAAAAATATAGGGAACCTTAAATAAGCGTTAATATGATCAACCCACTTTTCAACGACTTTAATGCCACCTGTATTTGAGGGTTGCAAACACAAATTCAATGAATTATTCTTTTTTGCCAACCTCAACAGATACATCTCAAACAACGAATGCATGTCGCTGGCAGTAACAACTATATCGGGCTTTTCTTCTTCAATAAATTTTTTCGCTAAGCTATAAAGATACTTATTTTGAGCAAATATGTTATTTTTTTCTACCCCGCTGAACTGACGAATCTGTATTATTTTTCCTAATTTGTGGGGAAAATCTTTATTTTTCAAAGCATCCTCTGAATCTTGATCCAATTTCTCAGAAATTAAAACCGTAGGCCAAGCCCGGCATATTTCATACAAATGACCGACCAAGGTTGTCCTAAAAGCCCTTGCGGTAAAGGTATAAAAAAGAACTTTGATGTTTGAATTTTTATTATTCATAATAAATAAACTCTTCTATTAATGTAAATCCATCCTAATCAGAAATTTTTGGATATGCGTTTTGGTTCTATTTTTTTTCATTGCTAAATTAAACCTTAAATTTAAACCCAATATCCTTCCAAAGAGATACTAATAAATATTGTTTTTTGGATAACGACCCAAACTTATAAGCCAGAAGCGCGATTGCAACGAAAATAAAGAGGAGCAGTATACTTGACGATGTTTCCAGGAAGATGTAAATTCCTAGGACGGCCGCGGAAAACACAAATAAAGCCCATTTTATAATGCTTGAGGAAATACCCATATCTTTTTTGAAGGCGAACAAAAAAACGAATACAGACAGGGCGGATGAAATAAAATAGCTTAATGCGGCACCCATCTGACTGAATGATTTTACCATAAAAAATGTTAATGCTATAGACAAAAAATTAAGAGCAATGGATATCATTAAAATCATTCCTGTCTTTTTTTTATAATAAAAAAGAGGATATGCTGATGTGTAAATGCCGGTAAACAAGGGCGCCAACAAAAGGATGTACAGAATATAAATATTTGACAGGTATATGGGTTTTATAAATAATCCTAAAAGTCCGACCTGTTTAAAAATTATAAGCATAATAAAAAATATCGAATAAACAAAGCTGGAAATGAATGCCATGCTTTTTACGTTTTCCAGCGCCCTTTTTTTATTTTCTTTTAGTTGAGAGAATATTTCCGGAGTCCACGCCTTGTTGAAAGTTGACCAAATGGCATTGATCTGCAACATCACTATCAAAAAAAATCCGTAAACTCCCAAAGTTGAAATGCTTGCGTATTTGTCTAGAAAAATTCTTCCGGCATACATCACAATAGTCCCCAATATTGAATATAGCATCATAGGGATGCTATAATGTAGTAGTGATTTTATAATTTTTATGGAAAAAAATCGGAAGGAGAGGGATTTTATTTCCTGAAAAATAAACAACAATGCCGGAATTGAGTAGGAAATAAACAACGCATAAAAAATTCCCAAAATTCCGAGTTTAATATATAAGAACAGTAAAGCAAAAAGAAAAAATAAAATTGTTTGCGATAAACTAACTTTAGCATACAGAAGGGTCCTTTTTAAGGCGGAGTAGTGAGAGAGCGCAAAATTATAAATGGAAGAGGTTAAAATCAGCGAGTTAAATAAAAAAATATTGCCGTTGAGAATACCAGAAATACCTGGGATAAACCAAGAGATAAAACCCGCAGATAGAAACAGCGCGGCTACAGATATAATAATAGAAGCAATAAGAATTATCAGTGAATTGAAAAACACCTCCTGAACCGACTCTTCAGAATAATAAAATCTGGTGATAGCGGAGTTCAACCCAAAAATAGCGAATGCCCCAAAGAAATCAACTATGAAAATAGCCAGAGCGTATACGCCAACCTCCAAAGGAGAAAGCACCCCTGCTATAATGATCCACAAAACAAAAACAGCAAATTGCGAAAGCAAATTAACTATAAAGTAAATTCCGGTATTTTTTATAAGACTTTTTTCCAAGTTAATTATTCACTTTACTTTTTAAAATCCAAAAACTGTTTCTGGATATCTGTATTCCAAAAACCTTTGTCCAAAATAATTTTGTAAAATTTTTCGGCGCTATTGCCACTGCCAAAATTATTAATCGCTTGCAATTTCTTTTTACCCGCCATATCAATTGCCTTAAGTATTTCCTTTTTATCGACGAGGACGTTTATAATGTCTTTGTTCCTCGTCCTGTTTTTTTGTCTTGTCCCGATGTTTATTGAAGGAATGCCATACACCTCGGCCTCCCTGATCCCGCTGCTTGAATTTCCCATTATAAATTCTGCATTTTTCATCAGTGTTAAAAAATATTCGAACCGCAGCGACGGAAAAATTTTAAATTCTTTTTTACCCCGGAATTTTTTGTATTCATTCAAGATAATATCTGCGCCCATATCGTTGTTGGGATATATTACAACGTAATTTTTCTTAGATTCTATAGCCACTTCAACAATTTTTTTTATGTCTTTTTTGAGCGATCTAATTTCTCCTACAACCGGATGATAAATAAAAATTGAATATTTTTTGAAGGGGATATTATATCTTTTCCTGGCTCCTTCAATTTTCGGTAAATTATCCGACTTCATAATATCAATGTCCGGAGAACCTATGGTAAAAATATTGCCGCTTGATTCTCCCATTTGTATCAATCTTGTTTTGGCCTCTTTATTGGCAACAAAATGCAGATGAGAAAGCTTGGAAATTGCGTGGCGTATCAATTCGTCAACAGTGCCAGAAATCTCCCCGCCCTCTACATGGGCAACCAAAATATTATTCAAAGAACCGGTAATCGCCCCAGCCAATGGCTCAACCCTGTCTCCATGTAGCACAATTATGTCCGGTCTTATTTTTTTTACAAAAGAGCTGAATCCTTTTATCGTGTTGGCTAAAATAATATCCATGTTGGTGGCGTCTTTCTGATTTTTATAGGTGAAAATGTTTTTGTAGCCCTGCTTTTCAACTTCTCTAAGAGTTAAGCCGTATTTTGGCAATGTGTGCATGCCCGTCACAAAAACAAAACATTCAAAAAAATCGGATTTTTCAACCATATTTATTAATGGTTTTAACTTCCCAAAATCGGCCCTTGTCGCAGTTAAAAAAACCATTTTTTTATTTTTTTTGTTCTTTCCCTTCATGTTAAAAAATTTAGCCGACCATGCCCCATTTTAATTGCGAATTTTTTTTAATATCTTTTTTCGATTTTTTTCCCAATATTTCTGAATAATGTTCCGTTTTTATTTCCCCTGTTCCCGGCCTTTTAACCCACAGGTTTTCTTTTGTAAAAATTTCTCCTTTCTTTATATCATTTATTGTGACCACCGAAGCATAAGCAAATTTTATGGTCGGCGCTTCTTCTTTTAATATATTTTTTTTGCCGCCAAGGGCTTGGTGTATGGCTTTAGTCCCCTTGATTAAATCTTCCAATTCTGATGGGATTATCGAAATAGGAACGTCGGGACCCGGCCAAGTTCTGTCAGAAGTAAAATGTTTTTCTATTATACAGGCGCCGAGGGGAATCGACGCAAAAGATGTATAATTGCCGATTGAATGGTCACTTAGACCTATGACTGCATTTTTAAATTCTCTCCTAAGTTCAGCTATGGCATTTAATCTTACTTTATCGTACGGCGTTGGATACATAGAGGTACAATGTAACAAAGCATAATTCACTTTTGCCTTTTCTAAAATATTAACGCTTTTTCTGATACTTTTTATGTCATTCATGCCTGTGCTCAAAATAGTTGGTTTTCCAAATGAAGCGATGTGTTCTATTAAAGGATAATTATTGCACTCTCCTGAGCCTATTTTAAAAGCGACCACTCCCATTTTCTGCAACCTGTCTGCGGCGGCGCGAGAAAATGGCGTGCATAAATAAACCATGCCCGCGTCTTCAACATATTTTTTAAGTTCTTTTTCCTCTTTTTCTGTAAGGGCGCAACGTTTCATTATATCCCAGATTGATTCTTTGGCGTTTCCGGGGATAACATTATTTTCTATCATTTCGTCTTCAATTACGTGCGATTGAAATTTTACGCACTCTGCCCCGCATTTTTGGGCATCATCTACCATTTTCTTCGCTTTTTTTAAACTTCCTTCGTGGTTTATGCCGATTTCAGCTATAATAAAAGGTTCGTATTCTTCACCTATTTTTCTTCCATGGATACTGATGGAATTTTTCTTATTATTTTTATCTGCTGCCATTTTTTATATTCTTCTTAAAATCTCTTTTACTTTTTCTTTTGTAAATACCTCTCTCCAATTTTTTCCGAAAGCGCTCTCCAGCGGTTTTTCATTTTTAAGCGTTGCTTGCGCCATTTCTTCTATCTGCTGCTCTGTGGCGTCTTTTGTAACACCTTTGGGCAAATTCACGTTGAATCTGAAGAAAATATCCCTGAACTCAGGCAAAAAATCTCCATAATATTCTTCCAAAGCATTAAATGCCATGCACACCGATATCCCGTGTCTTAATCCTAAAACAAAACTAAGGCCGTAAGAGGTCGGATGGCATACGTGCCCACCCGAAGCCGTTCCCATTGCGATTCCGCCAAGATAAGAAGAAAGCATCAACTTTTCATAATCAATTTTCTGGGGATTTTTTAGCGCCCCTCGCAATAGATTTAACGAACTAGCGGCAAAAACTTTAGTCAGTTGGCTGTCGTTGCCTTTCAATAATTCAACATCATGAGCGTAACAATCCATTGCGGTATAAATGAATTTCTCTTTCGGCACTGTTTTTAAAAATTCTGGATCTAAAATAATTTGGTCAAACATGGAATATTCGCTATTCATACCCAATTTTACTTTTTTGCTTGTAAACACGCCTGTTCTTGACGTTTCTGCTCCCGTGCCTGAAATTGTCGGTATGCCAATTTTATAAACACCCGGATTTTTAACTAAATTCCAGCCCTGGTAATCTTCTGCTTTGCCTGGATTTGTCAATAAAATAGAAACACATTTTGAAATATCCATTACCGTTCCTCCGCCCATTCCTATTATTGCCGAAGGTAGGCCTTTTTGAAATTTTGATTTTATCCCATCAGTTATTTCATCAATATACTCTGCTTTGGGTTCTTGTTTTGTAGAAACAAAAATCAAAATGTCTGCCGGCTCCAGCGACAGGATATTCTGCACATTTTTATCGGTAAAAAATTCATCAACTAAAAAAACTGTCGGAAGCCCTTGTACTCTTTTTCTCGACAATACATTTTTCAGCTCAGAGACAGATCCTTTACCAAAAAAATAATAAGGAACATTTTTATAGTTTTTAAAACCATTTTCATTTTTTTTCGCCGACCCCGAAAAGCCACTAAAATCAATACTGCCTATATTGTCCGTTATCTGTTTTAACTCCGCCAAATAATTTTCCTTAAAGCCATCGTCTGCATACCAGCCGTCATTCGCCCACACAGTTTTATCATATATTTCAGAAATTTTATTTCTCAGTTTCGTGCCTATTTCATCTCTTTTTTCCGACCTTCTTATGAACGGCTCATATTCTCTGGGTAGCTTTATGTAAAAGACAAAAACATTTCTCATCTCCACTAGCTCATCCTCCGTCAAGTGTTTAAAATGAAGAGCTGGCTTGTCATATAGCCATATCGCCGTATCCTTATTTTTATCGTCAAACAAACCAAGACTAATTGAAATATCCCTAAGTTTTGTTCCTTTAAAAGGATAGAAAAAACCGCACTGCGGGTATTGAGGATTCGCCTTCCTGTTTATTTCGATTGTTTTTTTATAAGCTTCCCTAGATTCAAAAGGCAGCCCGAGCATATTAAAAGAAGATGTTTTTATCCCGGCCTCTCTCAACAAAGTAAAGGCCCTTACAATATCTTCTTCGGAATCTATTCTGCCCAATATTTCTTTTCGGGCCTTAAGGTCGCCTGTTTCAACCCCTAGCGAAGCATTGACGCAATTCATATTTTTTAAAAGTGCTACTCGCTCACGGTCAACAAATTTTGGATTAGTTTCGATTGAAAAAGGGACATTAACCTCTTTTTTATACAACTCACTTAATTCTTTAAGCGAGTCCAATGGTCTTAGCAGAAAATCTTCATCAAAAAATTTAAAAAACTCTATTCCATACTTTTCTTCCAAATATTTCAATTCTTCAACGATTCTTTTGGGCGAATAACGCCTAAGAAAAGCACATTTTTTGCCTGCGTAAAGATTGTGATAAAAATTATTAATGCAATATGTGCAATTATTTACGCATCCCCAGTTAAGCATATGGTCTCCTCCTATATATACTTTTCCGGAAAATGGTTTATAGAAATGCCTTTTATCAAAGATATCCCAATCAAGATAGGGCAAATCGTCTAAGTTCTGTTTTAGCGGCCTTAAGTCGTTTTTTATAATCTCCCCGTTTCTAATACCCCAAATATTTTTAATATTATATAGATCTTTCCCGTCCTTAAATGCGCTCAAAAATTCAGGGAATGCTTCAAGCCCCTCCCCCAAACAAACGAAATCCGCCCCATAATTTTTCAGGACATTCTCCGGGTCCAATGTTGCATGGGCTCCGCCCCAAATAACTACGATATTAGGATTGAGCCTTTTTGCTGTTTCCGAAATTTCCTTTGATATTATAAACTGATCGCTTAAAACAGAAAAAGCTAGAATATCAGGATTATAATCCTTAAATACATTTGTGAACTCTTCCTTTAAATCAACTTTCTTCTTAGCCATGTCGTATTTCGTAAAGTCCACGGGCTTGAATATTTTTGCAGCTTGGAAAAGGGTTTTGCTTTCAGAAAACCCAAAATCAATCCCTGTTGTATCAAACAATTTTGTTTCCCATCCTAGTCTTTTAGAAAGTGCCGACAAAAGGGCTAGTGCAATAGGCTTATAGCCAAAAACATCTTTATTAGGCATTACAAAAAGTACTTTCATATCAGCATTTATTTTTTCTTTTTAATAATATCTGTTCGTTTAACCAAAAATCAAATTCATCATCTATTTCAAAATTCTGATCCTTACTGACGACAACTCTTTCCTGCTTTTTACCCCAGGCGTCCTTCAAATGGCTCGCTTTTTTTATTAAATCAGCCTTTAGGATGTATATATTTCCGTCGTCGTGGAAAAAGTTTTTCAGGTCCTGGCGCCTGCCATCGTAACTGCCCCATTCAAAAAAATTACACATAAATCCTGTTGCCAAGGAATCGGCTCTCTTGTCTTTAAAATTCTTAATACATTTGTCTATCAAGCCGTCATCTCTCACCGAGGAAGTGCATTGCAAAATAACCACAATGTCAGCATCTATCTTCGCGAGAACATGCTTTAAAACAGACAATGTTGTTGCGCTATCTGTCGCAAGATTTTTGGGCCTTATTAAAAAATCTGCGCCGTATTTTTTGGCGACCGCCATTATCTCCCTGTTTTCAGTCGAGACAATATATCTGTCCAAAAGATTTGATTTCTTTGCTGATTCTATTGTCCAAGCAAGAAGTGGCTTGCCCAACATATCTTTTATATTTTTTTTGGGAACGCCTTTGCTTCCCCCTCTTGCTGGAGTCACGCCTAATATCATATTTTTTCTGCTGCCTCTTTTATGGCTTTAATAATATTATTTATTTGTTCGTCATTCATATTAACCATTACAGGAATAGCTATAGCTTTCCTCAAAATTTCTTCTGATTTTGGCCAAATATCAACCCGTGGAAAAATATGGCTCCAGTCTCCGGCAAAATGCCAATTAAGAGCATCCGGTAAATTTTTAGTGCCAAAACCTTTTTCTTTAAATTTTTTAGCGAATTCTGATGCTTTTTCTTTATTCTCGACAAAAAATATAAGCGTGTCCCCGGCATCACCCTCTGAGTCCGGAAGCTGACGAAATTCTATTCCGTTAATATTCTGCAAAGCTTCCTTGATAATTTTTTTATTCTTTTTCTGCGCTTGCAAAATATAATCTATCTTTTTTAACTGAGCCAAACCTACTGCCCCCTGGAGTTCAGTAACTTTGTAATTAAAGCCCCAACTCGAATGAGTATCCTCGCCTCTTGGAACGCCCATCTTGTCCTGATGGCCATGATCTGAATATTCTTTTGCTTGTAAATAAAGGCTGTCGTCGTTTGTGACTAGAACTCCGCCTTCGCCCGTTGTAATTATTTTTCCAATATCCAAGCTATAAACGCCGGCATCTCCAATTGTACCCAGATATTTCCCTTTATATTTTCCACCCAGTGCCTGGCAACTGTCTTCCAAAACATGAATATTTTTTTCTTTCGCAATTTCCAATATTTCGTCCATTTTTGCCGCAACTCCCGACATATGGACCGGGATTATAACTTTTGTTTTGTAAGTAATTTTTTGTTTTAAATCTTGCGGATCCATATTCAAAGATTCGTCAACTTCGGTTATAACAAGTTTTGCCCCCAATTCCAAAACCACTTCGGCTGTTGCGACAAAAGTAAAACTTTGGGTAATTACTTCATCTCCCGCCTTAACCCCCATAGCAACAAGCGCGATTTTTAATGCGGCTGTGCCATTGCAGACAAAAAGACAATGTTTGACGCCTAATTTTTGCGCCAAGGTTTTTTCAAATTCTTTAACTCTGAAAATATTGTTCCTTCGTTGGTCTAAGCCATAACGGCATAAAACGCCGTTGCTTTTATCAAATATTTCATCAACGGCTTCTTTTTCTTCTTTACCTAATAATTCCCATCCTGGCATACTTTTAATTTGTTAATTTAATTAATATTTTTTATTCTCTTGTTGATTCATACCATTGAATAGTTTTTTTATGCCGTCTTCTAATTTTATCTTTGTCTTAAAACCAAACTCTTTTTCTGCTCTTTGGGTGTCTGGACAGCAAAAACTCCAATAAATAAAACCCGTCTTGGCCGCAAATTCCGGTTATTAGCGCTTTTTTCATATTTTTAAAGTTTGTTTTTATACTTCTTCAATAATAATTCGAAAATCGGCGTTTTGTAGTATCGGCTGAGAATTTCAGCGTTTGGGATGATGCAGTGTTTTGGTTTACCATTTTGAGGCGGATATAAAACTGGCCTTACAACATTCTTTTTCCCAAGCTTTGTGTACCCCTCATTATAAGTTTTATTAAAATCTGTCACTGCACTTTCAAAATCAACGCCGAACTTATCGCATATCTCTTTCATTTCGCCGTGCCAGGCGATACAAACACCGTAATAGGTAGTATCTAAAATTTTTCCTAATTCTGTGGTGGTTGTCGGATAAAAAGTTTTTGTTTTTATCCCTAAACTTTTAAAATGTTTTTTTGCCATTTGCCCGGCTTTTTTGTCATCGGCGCCGATATATTTTACAAACGTTTTTATTCCCTCATATAACTTCGGGTGTATGCCCCTTACAGGACTATGGACAACCCCTCGACAAGCTCGGGGCAAGCCATTGATAATCTTCCTTGTGGTTCCGGGGGCCACGGTAGAATGGATGATTGTAAGCCTTGGATTTGTTTCTTTTATCTGTTTTTTTACAATTTCTACAAATTTATCTGACCAGGGGATACAAATATGCAAAATTTCGATACCTTCAAGGCCTTCATCCCTTTTTAAATCTTTAATCTTCGGGTTTTTGTAAAACTTGGCAATTGCCTGGCCGATTTCACCATATCCCAAAATTCCCACTTTTTTATTTGATTGCATATTTTTTAGTTACCATTTTTCAATGGTTTTTTGAGTATTTTCTCTTATTTTTTTATAAACTTTATATACCTTAGATTCCAATTTGGGCGACACAAGAATTAATATCTCGCTTCCCCAAATTCTATACTGGCCACTTACTTTATAAGCCTTGATAATTCCACTTTTTAGCATTCTTTTCATGGTGCTTTCCGAAACCTTCAGAAAGTCCCTGGCCTCTTTCGGGGTATATATTTTACGAGGTTGTATTTCTTCTTCCATTAATGAATAATAAACCCCCATTAACTCGGTGTCAATAGGGGTCAAAAAGTGTCATTTAATAACGCTCACCTCTTGATTGATTTTTCTATAAGCCAAGAAGAGCTTTGAACTTTTCCGCCGCCAACGTCAAAAATAATCTTTGCTCCAAATTTCTCACAAACCTCCATTTCCGGGACATTTTCACTCGTACTGTCTCCGCCCTTGGCAAACAATAATTCTTTTCCTTTATGTTTTTGAAAAACCCTCTCCAAACTTTTAATAACCGTTCTGTCTTCATCTATAGATAAAAATACTTCATCTACATCTTTTACGGCTTTAATTATCTCTACCCGCTCTCCTTCCGGCATAAAAGGAACTGAACCTTTTGCTTCCACCTGCTTATCATTGTTTACTATAACAACTAAAAAATCTCCCAAGTTTTTAGCTTCTCTAATTAAATTTACATGACCAATATGTAAGGGGTTGTAGTATCCGGAGGTTATTACAACTTTTCTGTTGCTTTTTTGCTTCATAATTTGTATTATCAGAGAATAATCTTTATTTTATATTTGTATCACAAACCATGGCTAAAATCAACGAAAAAAGTAACAATTTTTACTGGTTATATATAGCTGGGTTCTTTATAATATTAGCCTTGCCGGCTTTAAATGTTCCGCCATGGTTTACTCCCTCGGCATACACACAGGCCATTGTTTTTAGGTCGCTATTGGCGGTTTTGGGTTTTATTTATTTGGTTAAAGAAAAAACCCTTCGGCACGGCTCAGGGCAGGTAAATTTTAAAGAAGTTTTTAATCCGCACACGAAAACCTTTCTTCCGTTAATTTCGCTTTTGGCATATTTCTTCGCGGTTTTTATTTCAACATTATTTTCCCTGGATGTTTCCCGTAGTTTATGGGGAACCCCAGAAAGAGGCGCCGGATTTATTAATTTTTCGTTTTTTATCCTTTTCTGCATCTTCTGTTTTTCAATTATAAAAAAAGAAGACCCGCCAACGGGCGAGGCAAGCTGGAAAAAACTGCTTGATTTTTCATTGATTATCGGATTTTTGGTAGGGTTAATAGCTGTCCTTCAGCAATTTGGATTTTTTGCATCATTTCTGGCCGTAACAACTTACAGGCCAAGCTCAACATTGGGAAATCCAATAATTCTTGCTCTTTACCTTTTACCGCTTCTTTTTCTTTCTTTATCATTTTTTATATCAGAAGCAAATAAAGTAAAAAAATACTCTTATTTGTTCCTTGTTATTTTTTATTCTTTTGTAATTATTTTTATAACCCAAACAAGAGCTGCTATTTTAGGCATGTTGGTTGGACTTTTTTGTTTTTTAATTTTTTACCCCGCTAGAGATAATGTAATCTCTAACGGGGCGAGTCCTAAAAAATTTAAGTGGTTAAAAATAAGTGCCGTAGTTTTACCAATGGTATTTATTTTTTTTCTTTTCTTTTTAAGTGCCAACCCTCAAATTTATGCAGGGATGCCCAACTTAATAAAAGACACTGTCGGCCGGACAGCATCGCTGACAACAGGCGCTGCAGTTGACCCGTCAAGAATATCTGCCTGGAAAATATCGATATCGGCTTTTTTTGAAAAGCCATATTTTGGATATGGGCCGGAAAACTTTTACGTTGCTTTCAACAAACACTATGACCCCAATTTGCCTGCAATGGAAGACATAAAAGATTTTGACAGGGCGCATAATTATTTAATACAAATTTTGGTTGATTCCGGAATTTTTGCTTTAATTTTTTACCTTGTTTTTTTCCTTTCATTATTATGGGGCCTCCAAAAAATCAAGAAAAAATACCCGGTTGCCCATGGACTACAAGCGGGATTCATAGCTTTTTTTATAGCTGGCTTGGCGTCCATTGACGGCGCTGCTATTATGCTTATTTTTTTCTTTTTATCTGCTTATTCACTGCATTTAATTTCATTGAATAATGCTGATGCTACGCTGATAACGGCGCTGAAAAACGCTGAACCTAAAAACAGTACCTGGTGGAAACCAATAATAATAGTCATTTTATTTTTGATATTAATAATATTCTTATGGCAATATAATCTTATTCCTCTACAAATGAATAAACAAATTGTTATTGCGCGGGCAGAATCATCGAAAAACTGGAAAGATACTATAAAAATTATGGATGAACAGTCCAAAATAAACACCTTTTTCCTCCCCTATGCCAATTCTGTTTATTTAAATTTGCTAATAGACAGGATTATTGCGCATCCCGAAGAAAATAGCTCTGTTTCACAAAAAGTTAAAGAAATTTCCGGAGAGAATACAATATTACAACCATATGACTACAGAAATTGGTTACGCTTGGGAGAATCTCTGGCAACAATCGCAAAAGAAAACAAAGACCCGGAAATTATAAAAAAGTCCGACGAAGCTTTTAAGAGGGCTATGGAACTAAGCCCCAGAGACCCCTCAATTCTTTTTAGTTTTTTTATGGCTGACGTCTCTTTTGGAGATTTAAAGGGAGCAAAGGAAAAATCTGTTTATTGTTTAAAAACATTCCCAAAAATCCGCGATTGCCTATGGATGTCCGGATTAATTAATATTTATTTGGGAGATGTTAAAACGGGAAAAGAATTTGTAGAAAAAGCAAAAGAAGACGGATATTCTGTTGAAAATGAAATTTCTTTAAGGCAACTGGTGGCTGCTTATTTGGAAACCAAAAACTATAAAGAAATGCTTCCCCTGTATCAAAAACTATTTGTAATAAACGGCTCACAAATACAATACAAAACTTCTATAATGCTTATTTACAAAGAATTAGGAAATTATAACATGGCCAGACAAATTGCTTCGGAAGTTATTAAATCAAATCCTGAGCTGGAAGACCAGATAGATAGCTTTCTATCTACACTGATTTATGCCGATTAAACAGATTTATACAGATAATTTATTATATGAAAAAGAATCCTATAAAATCAGAGGGGCTTGTTTTAAAGTTTACAATGCTCTGGGCGGAGGAATTAAAGAAAAAATTATACAGCGAGCGTTATGCAATGAATTAACTTCTTCCGACTTGGCAATAGAAAAAGAAAAAAGAATTGATATCTACTATAATAACGAAAAAATTGGCGTATACATTCCGGATATAATTGTGGAAAACAAAATTATAGTAGAATTAAAATCTAAGTCATTTACAACCAAAGAAGATGAAAAGCAATTCTGGGGGTACTTGAAAGGGTCAAAATACCAATTAGGATTTCTAATAAATTTCAGCCCACAGAAAATAATAATTAAAAGATATATACATACTATTAAGACATTAAATAACGCTGATTAATGCAGATTTCGACTGATTTATGCGGATAGTTTAATTTATCAGTATAAATCAGCTATTATCAGTATAATCCGTGAACCAAAAAGCCACCCGAAGGTGGCTTTTTGGTTATGCTATACACCTTTCACAAGAAGGCATATTAGCAATAATTACTGAGCGTTTGCTGTAGGTGTCTTGAAGGTAGATATTCCCCAATCCTGACTTGCTTCTGTGGATGTAAGTGTACCATCTGAACACTGCCATGAAATGCTGTCTACTCTGAAATCAATAGCACCAGTGCCAGAGAAAGAGTCTACCACGCCGGCTGCCACAGATCCTACTGGCTCTGAAAGATTGATAACTACTACTGCGTCACTGCCATCAGAAATAGTAGACTCTGGTGTTACTGTAATAGACTGTGTGACTGCTGCTCCCATTGAGCTACCGTTTCTGTAGGCATTAACTGTGAAGTGCGCAGAAAGTGGCATTACTGTAGTTCCACCGTCTGAGTGAACCTTCAAGGTAATTGTACCTGTTGTCCAAGACGTTGACGGCACTGTGGAGTTGTATTCATATAAAGATGATGCGCTAACAAGTGTAAATGTTGTTGCTACACCGTCATACAAATACATAGCGTTTCCGGAGACTGCTGCAGATGCTGTAGGATGTGCTGATGTCAAATTCGGTTCGTCGAAAGTAACGTCGTGAGCCGGAATTAATATAGACAAGTTTACACCCAAAGTGCTTTGAGTTACAGCTGCTGAAAAGTCTGCCTTTACAGTAAATGTTTTTGTAGCATCTTTTGCTACAGGGATTGAAAGGTCAGTAAATGTAGCTGTTGCTCCAGATACTGCGCTGCTTAATGCAACCGAACCCAATAATGTTGAACCGTCATACAATTTTACAGCTGACATTGATGCAATTCCTGTGGCATCTCCCTGAGCTGTAAGGACTAAGTCTGTTATTGTAGAAGCTCCTGTTGACGATTTTGCGCTGAAAATAAACATTGGAACATCTGTTCTGCCGCTGGTGTGGTTTACATTAACCGAAGTTGAATCAAGAGTAGAAACGTTAGTGGTAACTGCCAGTGTTGAGGTTCCAACAGTTGCGTATGCTATTACGTAGGTTCTGGCTGTAGCTACGCCACCGGTTGTATATACTCCGGCTCCGTCAACTGCTCTTAATGAAGACGTATCAACCAAGTTAACTGTTAGGGTTCTGCTTGTTTCTAATGATGGATTGAAGTCAGCTGTAACAGTCAATACTTTTGTAGTGTTGACAGGAACCATAAAGTTGAATCCTGACAAGATTAAATAGTAAGTGGTTGTGGTCTTGACAACGGTGCTTGTATTAACCGGGTATGAACCCAATAATGTGCTTCCGTCATAGACATAAAGGTTTTGCACTACGTTGGCTGGATGCTCTCCAGTACTTATTGCTAACTGAACCTTTGCGCTGGTAACTGTCATGTTAGAGCCGATTGCTTTAACATTTAATCCTAACACAGGAACGTTTGATGTTGTTATAACATTTGCGTTATCTGCTGGCGAAGGAGACAATGTACCTGCATCAATAAATCCTGTTGCTCCAGGTGTTGCTACTGTGCATAATGCTCCGGTTACGGAGTTATAAACTGCTCCTGCCGGGCATCCTGCTGTTGGGGTAACTGGTGTTGTCGGTGTTGTACCGATAAGTGTATTTAATGCTGCTCTTGTTAATGGGCCAACCTGATTTGCAGGTGTCCATCCTTTTGCTGCCTGGAATGCTCTAACAGCCGACAAGGTTATTGGACCAAAGTAAGATGTTTCCATCCCAGGTGATCCTGCTCCTGCTGTTGCAAGTGTATAGCCGTTGGTGTTTAAAAGGACCTGTAAGCATTTTACATCTGATCCTGTTGCGCCAACTGTTAAATCTCTTGTGAATGTAACTCCTGAGCAAGCAACTATTCCAGTTGGAACTGGTGTGCTGCTGCCTCCTTGTAGGGCTACCAACTGAGCTTGAAGTGAAGCGATTTGAACTAACAAATCGTCAATTGTTGTAGCTTGAGTTGTTGCAGGAGCAACTGTTGCAACCAAGGCCAATGCCAATATGGTTGTTATAATTGTTCTTTTAATACTCATTTTTGTGTTATTTATTTTTTTTCTTGTTTATTTAAATATAAATATTTAAGTAAATAAGAAATTATTGATTAAGTTTTTTATTTCTCGTCGGTCGACCTTATATCGTTCATGATTTTACGTACTAATCACGAACAAACGACTCGTCAAATATTTAATTTATCTATAGCTCGCGATTTACCCCGTTAGAAATTCGCGGTTTTTACCGCAGATTTCTAACGGGGCGAGCGTACTAATCACGAACAAACGACTCGTCAAATGTTATTTTTTTAATAATCGGCAAAAAAGTACGAGTTTCTTGCCGAGTCAGTTATAATTTTAATTACCTATTGTTAATATTTTTTCGAACGCTTCATAATATTTCCCCTGACTGTATAAATCTTCTGCTTCAGCCAATATATTCTGCTGGTCTTCTGTTAAAGTTGTTTTTTGGTAATCGTTAATCTCGTTTTGGTCTAATGTCTGATAAAGGTCGCTTATGCCAGGCGTAGCGGTTAAGTCAGTTCCCTGTACGTCGGCTAATGTTTTTAAACTAATCGCAATTTCTTTAAGTGTCTGCGGGTCGTTTACAGGATTATCTTTTAAGCTTTTTGCCAACTGTGATGCGTTTGCTGAAACCTCACTTATTGCCGAAGGAATGTTGTCTTTTCTCCCTGCTTTTGCAACTTGGGCCAAATCGTTTATTCTGCTATTTAGCGTTGCGACGTCTTGATTTAATTTGGTTTGTCCTGTCAAAGCTGCCTGCGACTGCTCGGCAATTTTTTTCATCGGGAATAGCATGTCCCCGGGAACTGTATATTCAGCAAACCCAAAAACCCCTACAACAAACAAAAGAATGACTGAAAAAGCATATGCCAATTTTCTGCCTGCCCTGAGCCCGCCGAAGGGGAAGAACACCGAAGAGAAAATATCTAAAATACTGGTTTTTTGAACCAATGCTTTTCTGCCCTCCTGCGCTAAAGCTTCGGCGGGCGAAGCCAAGATTTGCGACTTAAGCAAAACAGCCCATTCTTTCCTGGGTTTTATTTCTTTGAGTTGCGACAACGACTCTATAAGTTTTTTTTGTGTTATTTTTGTCATTGTGTGCTTTATAAGTATGACGCTTGAGATGGCTGTTTTGTTACACCCCGTTAGAAGCCTTGAGCAATTACAGACTCCGGGAATCTGTAGATTATGACTCTTGGATTATATCTTTAAGCTCTTTTAGCCCCCTATGCAGTGCCACCCTCACTGTCCCAGCCGGCTTGCCCAATAGCTCGGCGATATCAGTAATTGGCATATCCTCTAAATAATGCCATATAATTATGTCCTGGTGCTCTTTTTTAAGCTTTTGTATGGCCTTTCTAATATTAGTAATATCAGCGCTTAAAATAGCCTTATCCTGGGCATTTGTCCCCGGGTCAACTATTTCCGGGCCAAGGTCAACCGATACAACCTTTGACCTCCCCTTGTCTCTGTAGTGGTCTACAACCGCGTTTCTGGCTATTTGGTATAGAAAGGCACCCGGATTTTGAATTGGGTGTTGGGTGTTGGGTGTTTGATATTGAGCCTTATAGGCCTCAAAACCCCTTAAAAACACCTTAGACACAATATCCTCGGCCATTTCTTGGGAGCTGACCTTTAAATAAACAAACCTATATATTTTATCAATATATTGGTCGTAAATCTGGCTAAATTGTTCGTTTAGGCTATCTGCCATTTAAGGTTAAATATTAGCACAAATATTATAAAAACACAAGCTTTTTACCCATATTTTAGACCACCGCCTTGACTGGCGAGGCAGGTAGGACATACCTATTTAACTTAATGTCCTATCTATATATATCTTTGTCCCACCTTGTCCTATCACTTAGTCTTGTAAAAAACTTGATTAAACTCCCCCAATCTTACTATTTTACCGGCTTCAAGTAATTCGTCTAAATCCCTTCTTATGGTTCTCTTTGTGACATCCGACAATATCGCCCGTAAATCCATAACCTGCGCTTTTTCATTTTTACCTAAAAATTCAAGAATTTTTTTCTGCCGAGTGCCTAACTGCTCCCCGCCCAAACTCGCCATTGGCGAGATTATGGCGGGCCCGTCAAATTGTCCCGCAACGGCGGGACTTTTGTCGGGTATCGCCGGTTCTATTTCTTTTTCCTGCCCTGAACGAAGCTGAAGGGTTATTTTTTCATATTCATTAGAGATTATAAGGCAGTTAGACGAGTTTAACCAACCCTGCGATTTGCCTATCCAAAGATAGCCCAAAAGCACATCTATATCTTCTGAAATATGAGTTTTAATTACAGAATCATTACTGCCTTTATCAATCAGTGTCAGATACTCCATTATGGATAACACCCGATCTTTTGCCCTGTTTTTTAACGGATCTGATTCCGGAAAAAACTCAAGCACTTTATAAACTGTGTTTGTTAGTTTTACCCCGTTAGAAAGCCTGTTTTTAGAAATTTCTTTTTTAGAAATTTCTAAAAATGATTGTCCATGTTGTATTTCTTTCTCATTATTTCCAAAAACATTATCTTGTCCAGATAACTCGGCCTTTCTAACGGGGTTTAGAAATTTATCTTGCATTCCTAAAATCTAACAAGAAAAAAAATAAAAGTAAACCCCGTTAGAGATTTATTGCCCACAAAAAAATTTAAAAAACGTCTTTACGATCCAAAACTGATTCGCAATATTTAAAAATAACTAAACCCTACCCCTAATGATCTCTAACGGGGTAAAGCGCATTTTTATGCGTTTTGTAATTGTATCATAATCTTAGAAATACTTCACCTGTGGATAACCAAACAAAAAACCGAGCTCGGTGGCTCGGTTTTTTGTTTATTTATTGGTGACAAATTGCCCACAAGCCGCGTTTATGTCATCACCAAACCTGTAACGCTGAACAAAATTAACCTTGTTTTTTTCTAAAATAGATTTAAACTTTTCAACGTTTTTTGTTTTTGAAGGCTTAAATATTTCTGCTTGCCCCGAAGAAGGCGGGGTTGCGTTGTAAAGAATTAAGTTTAAAAAATATAATTTCCTTGCCCTGAGCGAAGTCGAAGGGTTGCGCATTAATTTTGCTAGCTCTTGAGCGTGTTCTTCAGAGTCGTTAACGCCGTCAATTAAAACATACTCAAACATCACTTTTCTTTTAGTTTTCTCAATATATTCATCAACTGCCCTTAAAACATCTTCCAATGAATATTTTTTACTTATTGGCATTAAAGATTTTCTGAGTTCGTTGTTCGACGCATGTAGAGAAATCGCCAGATTTAGCTGTAAACCTTCTTCGCTAAACTTTTTTATACCCTCAATAATCCCAGCTGTTGAAACAGAAATTGACCGGGCCCCGATATTAAAAAAGTCTTTATTATTTAAAATTCTTATAGATTTTAAAACATTTTCATAATTCAAAAACGGCTCTCCCATTCCCATATAAGTGACATTAGTCACACGCATGGATGACCCTTCGACTTCGCTCAGGGTGATATTTTTTAGATACCGACTAAAAAATATCACCTGCTCTAAAATTTCATCAGAAGTTAAATTTCTTTTAAAACCCATTTTTCCTGTGGCACAAAAAAGGCATCCCAAAGGGCATCCAACCTGCGAAGAAACGCAAACGGTATTCCTGCCATCTTTATGACGCATTAAAACAGCTTCAATTTTTAATCCGTCTTTTAGGGTAATCCTAGCTTTTACGCTGTCTTCTTTTTTTGAAATTAAAACATCTGCCTCAATTTTTAGCGGACATTCTTTATTTAACTTATCTCGTAAATCTTTTGTAAAAAAAGTTGCCTCTGACCAATCAGAGATAAAATTTTTATAAACCGCTTCTCTCGCCTGTTTTAAGCGATACTCCGGCTCATTTTCCAAAACTTTTTCTAAATTACCTAAATCCATTTAATTTTCTATTTCATTTACTATTACGGTTCTTATAACTTGTATAGCACTATTCCCTGCCAAATCAACCGTATCGTAAGTTATGTAAAAAGTATTGGACGCAGATGTATCTACAGTATCACCACCGATTATTAAAACATCCGAATTTACGTCTGCAATAGCAGCACCAAGTTCTTGATATGTATCGCTAACGTTAAGATTTATTACGTCATCGCCATTTAAGGTGATAATCGGAGGCGCAGTATCTAAAATTATTTTTGCAGGAATACCAGGACTATTTTCGTTGCCTACGCCATCCGTAAACTTTACTCTGACTGTCTTATCACCGTCGCCGGAAGATGACAACGCCCATTGCTTTGTATCAGCGTATGGCTCAAACTCGCTGTATGCGCCTCCATTACTAAATCGCATTTGCACAACTCCCGAAACGTCACTTGCTGAAAGATTTAGAGTTACGTTTTTATTGTTCACATATAATGCTCCATCATTTATTATTATCGTCCCAGTTGGTGGAGTTATATCTGTTGGCGATGGGGGCGGTGGGACTACTGCAACAACGTGGATAGACCTCGTAACTTCAACAGCATCATTTCCTGCCGCATCAGAAACATTGTAAGTAATTATATAATCTCCTGTCGTATTGGCATCGACTGGGTTGACGGCTATTATATTTGCTGTGACATCCCCGTCTATATCATCTAGGGCCGTTGCTCCCGCATCGTTATAAACATCACCGACATCAATTGTAATTTCAGAGGTGCTATTTAGGGTGATTATTGGCGCGGTTATATCTGGGGGTACAAAAACTGTATTTTGTGTTTTTGAAGTTGGGGTGTCTATTTCAAAATCTTGTTCCGTATTATTGGTCGAATCCCATTTTCTCCCCCAGGACAAACCTGCTGGAATTTGCGACCAGCTAACCTCGTCGGAGATACCATCGTTGGGGTTTCTAAAAATTAACGAGCTGTTATCTGAAAGGGCGGTGCTAACTGAAAGAGGATTTAAATCCGAAAAATAACCTGCCCTGGCAATTAAAAAATACCCGTTGGCAAATATTTTTTGACCCGAAAATAAAGATTTTTTACCAAAATAACTAACATTTCCGCTGCTTGTTTGCTTTTGCAGATACCAATCAGTTAGACTAACGTCTGTGTTATTTGGATTGTATAGTTCTACAAATTCTTGTTTTTCATCGGTTCCGCCAGCTATCTGCACCTCTGAAATTAAAATTTTCGGATAAATAACCGGCGCAGAGCCGCCACCTCCGCCACCCGGGGTACCCCCTGGGCCCGGTGGCACTAAACCCGAATCGATATAAGCGCAACCTTGCTCTATTATTTTTTGCAAAGTTTTTTCTCCTATACCGCTCACTTTTAACAAATCTTCAAACGAATAAAATGGACGGGCTTGTATTATTTTTTGAGCTGTTACCGGGCCCACTCCAGTTATTTTTTCCAAATCTTCGGCCAAAGCGGTATTTATATTTATTTGCCCGGTACAAACAACTGCTTCTTTAATTTTGTCCTCTTCCTGCTTATCTTGGTCTTCTTTGTCTGCGTCTTGGTCGTCCTGCTGGATGTCTTCTTTCATGCCATTTTCCTCGAGCAAAGCATTGACCTGGCTTTGGATTATATCTAATTTTTCCTGAATATCGTCTAATAAATCCTGCCTGCTTCCTTCAATAATGGGTGGATTTTGTATCACTTCTTCTGCGGGCGCTTCATCGACATCATTATAGGAGGCAAGATTGACGTCAGATATTATATCGCCAATTTGAGGCTCTTTTTGCAAAATAGAAGCCGGAAAAAATTCTGCGCTGATTTTGTCTGCGTAGCTTAAAATTTTATTAACAAAATCACCTCCAACGCTCATCACTGCGCTCCAGGCAAAAAATCCCACAAAAACTGTAATAAAAACACTGGCGAAGAAAACAAAAAAATGCTTTCCGGGGAAAAGCTTCATCATAATTGCAATAGTTTTCTTATCTTACAATTTTTTAGAAATTGAAGTCAAACCGCTTATTTTACCCATTTACAGCCAATACTATTTTGCTGGGCATATTTTTCGGCTGCTGTTATTTCTGCTTTGTATTTTACATCCGGTTCATAAAAACGCGCAATCGCCAGGCCTTCTTTTACCAGTTGCACATCAATATTGGTATTATTTATAAATATATACCACAAGCACCTGCCATATTGGTCTAAATCGGTTTTGTCTACTGCTCCACATAAAGTAGTTGGTGTTAAGTCCGACATAACACCAACTTTCTGCGCAGAAATCGCTACTTAGACGATTTTTTAGTGTAACTTTATTTTTTTATTTTTGCCAATCTTGGCGCCGACCTCATTCTGGGCAGTTGCCGCGGCACCTCAAAAACCATCTTGCCGTCTTTCTCGTCGATTAAAATTCGTGAACCCTCTGTAATTTCGTTGGTAACGATTTTTATAGATAATGGATCTAAAATTAAACGCTGAATTACTCTTTTTAGGGGACGCGCACCCAAGTTAGGATCAAAGCCTTCTTTTACCAAAAATTCTTTGGCTTTTTCTGAAATCTCAATTTTAATTTCTTTTGAGGCCAAGCGCTTTTCAACCTTGGATAACTCTAAGTCAACGATCGTTTTTATTTGCGCTTTCTGCAAATAATTGAATATCACAACTTCATCAATTCTGTTCAAAAACTCCGGCCTGAATGCGTCGCGCAGAGAATCAAATATTTTTTCCCGCATTGATTCTCTTTGAACCAATTCTTCTCTGGTGTTAAATCCGATAGACGACATTTTGTTTATGTAATCTGAACCCAAGTTAGAAGTCATTATAATAATTGTATTTTTAAATGACACCACTCTTCCCCTTGAGTCTGTTAATCTTCCGTCTTCAAAAATCTGCAATAAAATGTTAAAAACATCGGGGTGAGCTTTTTCAACTTCGTCCAACAGCAAAACAGAATACGGTCTTCTTCTGACTTTTTCTGTCAGTTGGCCGGCTTCTTCATAACCAACATAACCTGGAGGGGAACCTATAATTTTTGAAACTGTATGGCGTTCCATATATTCTGACATATCCAGCCTTATCATAGCTTTCTCATCATCAAATAAAAACTCCGCCAAGGCTCTAGCTGTTTCCGTTTTTCCAACTCCGGTGGGACCCAAAAACAGGAATGAGCCCAATGGCTTGTCTTCCTCTGATATTCCTGCTCTCGCCCTGCGGATAGCCCTTGAGATTGCTGAAATTGCTTCCTGCTGGCCGATTACCCGCCTGTTTAGGGTGTCTTCCATCGTCTCTAATTTTTTCGCTTCTTCTGTAATCAAACGCATTACCGGAATTCCGGTCCAGCGGGAAACAACCTTGGCAACCTCTTCTTCTGTAACTTCTTCCTTCAAAAATCTATGCTCTTTTTGTATTTTTATCAGTTTTTGCTCTGTCGCGGCCTGTTCTTTCAATAACTCCGGAATCTTCCCGTATTTTATTTCAGCTACTTTTTCCAAATCCGCATCTCTTTGGGCAATTTCCGTCTGGTAGGAAAGATTGTCCAGTTTTTCCCTGATATCTTTTATTTTATTTATCAATTCCTTTTCAGCTCCCCATTTCAATCTCAATGATTTCGTTTTTTCATTTAAATCCGCCAGCTCTCTGGCAATTACTCTTAGCCTTCTTTCAGAGCCTTGCTCGGGGTACCCTCTGGGTCGCAACGCTTGTTTTTCAATTTCAAGCTTCATAATCGCCTCGTCAAATTTTTCCAATTCCTGCGGGTCAGATTCAATTTCCAACCTTAAAGCAGAAGCCGCCTCGTCCATCAAATCAACCGCTTTGTCCGGCAAAAATCTGTCGGCAATGTATCTGCTTGCCAATTCAACAGCGGCCTTAATAGCAGAATCTTTTATTTTCACTCCATGATGGACTTCATATTTTTCTTTAATTCCACGCAAAATCGCGGTGGCATCTTCCACATTAGGTTCTTGAACATAAATCGGCTGAAATCTCCTTTCTAAAGCCGGGTCCTGTTCAATGTATTTTTGATATTCTCTTGTGGTTGTGGCTCCAATTGCTCTTAATTCTCCCCTGGATAATGCGGGCTTTAAAAGATTTGAAGCGTCCATTGCTCCCTCTGCGGCCCCCGCTCCCACTAAAGTATGCAATTCATCAATAAATAAAATATATTTTCCTGCAGCCCGTGACAACTCTTTTAACAACGCTTTAATTCTTGTTTCAAATTCTCCTCGATATTTTGTTCCCGCAATTATAGAACCCAAATCCAAAGAAATTATTTCCTTGTTCTTTAAAAAATCGGGCACATTCCCCCTGGCAATTCTTTGGGCAAACCCCTCAACAATGGCTGTTTTTCCGACTCCGGCTTCTCCAATTAGCACCGGATTATTTTTTGTCCTTCTGGAAATTATTTGCATCAATCTTCTGATTTCATTATCCCTACCGATTATCGGATCAATTTTTCCGGCAGACGCCAAATTGGTTAAGTTTCTGGTATATTTTTCGATTACCTGGTATTTTGATTCCGGCTCCGGGTCTGTAATCCTTTGCCCTCCTCTTATCTGCGACAAAATTTTTATTACAACTTCGTAATCAAGTTTAGAATTCTTCAGGTTGCTTCCTTCCGCTGCTCCGGAAGATCCGGATATAAAGTTAATTTTTTCTAAAATATCTTTAGCTCCTGATTTTGTATCTAAAAGCGCTAAAAATAAATGCTCGACGGAAATAAATTCATCGTTCATTTTTATCGCCTCCTGCCTGGCACGGTCTAAAACTTTTGCCATGTCCTGCGTAAGATAAAACTGCCCGAATGCCTGCGGAGATAAAGTTGTCGGAATTTTTGCAATTTGAGACTCAACTTTTTTATTTAAAGAGTCTCCATCTATACCGAGTTTTTGTAAAATTGTAGTTATAATACTGCCTTCTTGCACAAGCAACACATAAAGCAAATGCAAGGCGTCAATCTGCGACTGCCCTTTTTCCTGAGCCAATTGTTGGGCTTGCATCAGCGCATCTTGAGCCTTGTTTGTAAAATTTGATCCGTTCACGCTTCGACTCCGCCTTCGTCTGACTCAGGCTCCGCTCAGCGCAAGTATTTAATTTGCGGAGTCGAAGCGCCCTGAGCTTGCCGAAGGGTGATTCAATATTATTATTACGTTTTATATTTCTATTTTAGCTCAAACTTTATGATAAATCAATAGCACTCTCAAGTCAAGAGTGATAACTCAATGTCCCCACAAAAATAAAAAACAGACCATCATAACAGCCTGCTTTTTTTAGCTTATAATATAAATTTTACTAACTCCTCTCGCCCAGCACAACGTCTATATTCGTCTCCTCTCCGTCGCGCAAAATTTTTAAGGAAACCGTGTCGCCTGGGTTATAATTTAAAAGCATGTTTGAAAGAGAACTGTCTTTAGTAATCTTTTGCCCGTTTAATTCCAAAATAATGTCGTTTTCTTTTACGCCGGCTTTTTCTGCCGCAGACCCCGAAGTCACAGCCACCTCTCCCTTGCTTCCTTTTAGAACCAAAGCCCCGTAATCTACAGACAAATTATATTTTTGTTTTACTTGGTCATCAACCAGAACATATCTTACTCCTAAAAACGGGTAAACAATTTTGTTTGTTGCCTTAACCTGCTCTATATCTTTTTTTGCCATATTAATCGGTATTGCAAAACCAATATCCTGGGCTCCTTGCGCCATGGCAGTATCAATCCCAATAACCTCACCTTTCAGATTTAATAAGGGCCCTCCGGAATTTCCCGCGTTAATTGCCGCGTCTGTCTGAATAATATTTTCCAATGTTTCAAAAAACGAACCGACTTGGTCGGAAGCGGAAATTGTCCTTTCAAGACCGGAAACCACGCCCACAGAAACTGTGTTGGAAAATTGCCCCAGCGCGTTTCCAATAGCAATTGCCGTTTGGCCTATCTGCACGCCGTCAGAATCTCCCAACGTCACTGCTTGAAACGTTTTTCCTTCTTGCGGTTCTATTTTTATAACAGCCAAATCCTGCACGGGGTCTAACGCCAAAACTTTTGCCGGATATTTTTGTCCGTCATTTGTAAAAACGGTGTAATCTGCTTTACTGTCAGATACAACGTGCTTGTTTGTTAAAACCAAACCGTCTACTGAAACTATAAAACCTGAGCCGGCTCCGACTTCCTGGTATTTCGTTCCGTTTTGCACCTGTTGAGGAATCTGAAAATTAAACTCCGGAAATGTTTCGCCAAACGGATTTACAAATTGTTGCTCATAGACAGGAACATTTTTTGAAATCACAATACTAACAACAGAGGGCGAAACATTTTTTGCCGCGTCAATTACCGCCTGCTCATAAGAAACGCTTGAAACATACTGGTTTGCCGTCGGCTGGCCGGTAGTTTTAGAAATCTGGGTTGCCGGCATTTGAAAATATTGCAAAAACGCGTCTGTTTGAGACGGGAAATAATGAAAAACTGCTATACCTGCCACGCATCCTATTATAACCAAGCCCACTCCCGCCCACAGTTTTCTGTTTTTTATAACTTTTACGATTTTATTTTTAATACCTTTTATGTCTGGCGCTGAAAAATTGTACTGCATAAATAAAAAAATTAATAAAATAAAAATTAACTTTTGGTCTTTTCTTTGTAGTGGCCGAATTTATATCTAAAAATGTCGGATTTCACCGGACCTAAAAATATCATGTGCAATTCGCAAAGAAAAAATTTTATACCGGTTGAAAACCAGCCGTCTGTTTTAAATCTTCTATCTGAAACAAATAATTCTGTAGATTTTATAATCCCAAATTTTGCTTTAAATCCCCCTGTGGCGCGCCTCGCTAAATAATGGTCTTCTGCCAGCTTGACATCTTCGTCAAATCCTCCGATTTTTTCAAAAATATCTTTTTTGATTAAAATTCCCATGGCAGCATGCGGTAATGCGCTCTCCAATAAAACAATGGGCTGGTTGTAAAAAATATTTAAAAGAAAGGATGAAAATTTACTTTTAGGAAGCGAAACTAAACAAAAACTGGCAATTTCAAGTTTTCTTTCGTTAAACTCGGCTAAACTTTTTTTAAGGGAATTATCCGGCATAACGGTGTCTGCATCTATAAAAAACAGCAAATCCCCTTTGGCGATTTTAGCCCCATTGTTTCTACCCTTGCCGGGCAATCCTCCGGGCGTAATTATACAGCTATATTTTTTTGCAATCTCCGCTGTTTTATCTGTTGATCCGGCATCAGCCAAAATAATTTCATAATCAGAAAATCCCTGCTTTTTTATTGATTCTAAAAGCAGTGGCAAATATTTTTCCTCATTTAACGATGGAATAATTATAGACAACATTTTACTTAGTGTTAAATAAAGCTTTTGCACTATCCCAAATCTGTGACTGGTTTTGGGTCGTTTTCATCCAGTACCACCATTCTACTCCCCACATATAAACTTTGTCCAATCCTGTTTCTTTTGCGTACTCAACATTCTTTCCGAATATTTCCGGATTCATGGTTTTTGCCTGTTCTAACAGCGGAACATCATAAAACGGTTTTGAAGCCCATGGCTCTGCCTGCAATTCTATGCAAATTACGCTTTTGTTGAATAATTTTTGTATAAGAAGGGCCTTGCGCCAATAGGTCACCGGAGATAAAAACGATTTTAAATAAAACCCCCAGCCGTCTGCTACGTGCGCCCAAACTTCCCTATACATTGTGATGCCCACTATATCTGCTATTTTAGCCGCGCCAAACCAGTTAGACTGCTCGCCGGAGTCGGAAATAATAACCGGCCTTGACGGATCTAAAAATTTGACTAACGCCACTTCCTGTGCCAAAAACTTTCCGCCGTCGTAGTACCAATCCGGGCAAGTGCCGAACTTAAAAAGAGGCTCGTTTTCCACCTGCCAATTGATAATCGCGGGATTATCTTTATATCTCAAAACAACTGTTTTTATATATTTTAATAATTTCTCCTGCTGTTGGTCTTTTGCCAGAGAAGATGCCCATGCCGGGATGTGGCACTCCGGCCAGCGCCCGCTTTTTAGGCCTAAAACATAAATAATCTTAACTCCGTTATTTTTTGCCTCGGCTAATTGCCAGTCGATATCGTTAAAGTAATATTTATCTTGCTTGCCTTCAACCCAATCCCACTGTGTGTGAAGTTTTATATTTTTTGCGCCCAAATCGTCAATTATAGACAAATAGGCTTCTTTCCAGTTCAGTTTTAAAGATTCTGCCTGCATCTGGGAAAAATCAACGCCCCATGTGATATTTTGGGACACGGGCGCTTTTCCTGCAAAAAAATAGCAAAAAACAACTGCCAGCGTGGCTATAATTATTAGTAAAAAAATTATAATCATTTTTGTTTTTTTTCTCATTTTATGTTTTGTTATGGTACATATTGGATCTTATTATTTTTTCTATATTATATGCGCCCATTTTTTCTATTTCTACAAAGCCCTGCACAGCAACTTCGGCCAAATCACCGGAATTTAACGAATCGTAAAACCATTGCTCGGCGTATTTTGGATTTTCCTGCGCAACGCCGGCGCCAACGTGCAACAGCCATTTTTTATTAAAATCCTCCTGCGAACCGATTGTTGGAGCCATAATTATAGGAATGCCCAACCCTGCATAAAAAGAAAGTTCAGACGGTTTTGTCCATAAAACATCCGTCTCTCTCAAGGCCTCATTAAAAGTTTTGAAATATTCATCTGTTGTTATGCCGGATAAAATATGAACCCAGCCGTCTAATTTCAAGTCCTTTATATTTTCTGCAAAATATTTTCTCAATTCTTCTCTTACACCGACGGCTATAATAAACCTTAATTTTCTATTTTTTATACTTTTCTTCAGGCTGTTTATCGCATTTAGTGGGATTTCTTTCTGCGCCCCAGCCCCTCCTATAGAAAACATTATAGTTAAAGGATGGTCTGATTTTTCCGGTAATTTGCCTAAAATACCTTTAATTAAAGGCTCGTATAGTTTTCTGTACTTTTTATTGGGGTCCAAATTTATAATTCGGCGCCTCATATCTTCCTTCAAAATTTCCAGATTTTCTCCGATATTTTCTTTCGGCAACGGGTATCCTGTCAAAAAAATGTGTTCAGGACTTACTCCATAAAGCTTTAGCCTGTCGCGCGTCCAGGTATTGGGAACAAAATATTTAATCTTGCTCTTTTTGGGGTCTAACGGCGCCCATGCCCTTGAAACATCAGCATCGCATATAACGCAATAAATATCATTCGGATAATTGAAAGCCTCTGCCATAAAAGCCGGTGTAAAAAAAGTGGAAATTAACGGTATAGAATTTTTTTTAAATCTTTCAATTAAATCCTTTCCCCAGCCATTTCTGATAAAATAAAAAATATTCCTTAGGGCGATATCCGGCCTGGATAAATCCCTTTTGGGATAATAAATTAAAATTTTCTGAAACTTGTCTAAAATTGAAAAAGCAAAATCTCCTAAGAGGGGAATTCTTTTGAATCTCGAAATAAACTCATATAAAAATCGCGTTTTCTGCCAGAATTTTTTATCTTTTTTGGGAATGCCCCGATAGCTATTGGCGCAAATCACCTTACCCCCGAAAGCGATGTCCCTTAAAGGGTAAGCTGTCCTTTGGTGGCCATAGCCCATATCTGCCGCCACAATCCAGGCCTTGCCGGTATTTAATAAATTTTTTTGATTTTCCATTATTATATTATTATACAATTATACATTTTAATAGGCCATATTTAAAGCCCCAAAGAGCTACTAATAATATAATCTTAGACTATTTTCTGAACAAACTTCTTGTTCAAAATCCAAGTAGTAAAGCCAATAATTAAATAAGAAATCGGAAGCCAAACCCAGGAAACATTTGAAATAATTTTATGCGACCATGGCTTGTCAAAAATATTAATCACCCATAAAAAATACGTCATCAAAAAATAGCACGGCAAAGACAGCAACCAACCCAAAAACCCCCAAATTATTCCTGCCACAGAAGATAAAAGCCCAAAAAACATCAGATAATAAATAATCGGCACGATTAATATATTAGTCACAGGAGAAATGAAAGAAATATTCCCAAAATTGTAAATTATAATCGGTAAAGTAAAAACTTGGGCAGATATTGTGGCGGTAAGCACCATAAGGACGCTTTCGTATTTTTCGCTGATTTTTAACTTAAAAAACCTGTCTGCTAAAAATTTTATAAAATTTCTTATGGCCGGTTCAAAATATATTAAGCCCAAAACAGCTAAAAACGAAAGCTGAAATCCGACGTCATAAATCAGAAGCAAAGGATTGAATAAAAGCATTAATGCCGCTGCTAAAATAATTATTCTTGAGCTCATTGTCTGCCTGCCCAGCGCCTGGCCTGATAAATAAATTATGCCCATAATTCCAGCCCTCAATCCGGACGGAGGCAAACCGGTTAAAACAACATAAATACAAATAAAAACTACTGCTCCATAAAATGCCTGCCTTCTCCATAAACCCAAAAACAGCAAAAATGACATTACAATAGAACTTAATATGACAATATGCATGCCGGAAACCGCAATCACGTGGCTTAGACCTGTGTTTTTAAATTTATCCTTGATATTCTGCCCTACCGCGCTTTTGTCTCCCAAAATAATCCCCTGCAATACAGAGCTTTGTGGAGGCAAAAAATTATTCTGTATGCTTTGCCTTATTTTTTGTTTTAAAAATAATATCCCAGAATAAATAGCGGAGAACGGGTCTTCGCTGGCTTTGCCCGACACTTCAATTTTAGGAAAGCCTATCACAGAATAAATATGATCTTTCAATAAATAATTTTTATAACTAAAATCTTCGGTCTCCATCGGCTCCTCAAGTTTTCCCGTAATTTTTATTTCATCTAAATATTTGTATTCGGGATACCTGTTCGTAGTCACCAAAACCTCGCTTCCTTGGGCGCATACCGTTAATTTTTGCGACGTGTCCCTTACATCCGGCTCTTTGCATATTGTTCCGCTAATCGTAATTTCACCTTTTCCGTTTAACTGGCTTAATTTGTCATTTGAGATATTAAATTCAAAAATCTGGAGTCGCAGGATTCCTATAATTAAAAATAAAAGACAGAATCCTGCGACTAACAGATTTACACGGCTTAATAACGGATTCTCGCGGATTACGAATGATGAAAAAATTAGCAAAATTCCGATAAATAAAATCCCACAAACAAAAATTTGGGGAATTTTTACCAAAGACTCAAAAAATATTCCAACAACAAACGCGATACAAAGAAAAAATAATATCTTAGACGAAGTCATCTCGCTTTGCACTCTTCAAAATAAGGAGAAATTTCTTTTACTATTTCCTCTAAAAATGCCTGCTTGAACGGTTCTACTTTTTCAAATTCCGGGTCAATTGTTTTTTCAGCTCTGAAATTTTGTAAATAATATTTAACACCCGGCCCTCCAATCCATTTCGCGATTTCCAAAAAATCTTCTTTTACGTGAATAGTATTTACAACTGTTGTGCGAAATTCAAAATCAAACCCGCAGGTTTGCCCTGAGCCTGTCGAATGGGCCTTTAGAAATTCAACGCTTTCTTTTATATTATCTATTATAATTCCCTCTGTCATAAGATTTTGGTAAACTGGACTCTCTCCCTTTGTTTTAATATCCATTGCAACATAATCAACCAACTTTGTATTTACCAGATCTTTCAGCATTTTCGGGTTTGAGCCGTTAGTATCCAATTTTACCAGATAACCTAATTTTTTTATTTTTTCTATAAACTGGGGTAGATCTTTATTTATTGTCGGCTCTCCCCCACAAATTACAACTCCGTCCAATAAACCCTGCCTTGTCCTTAAAAAATCAAAAAAATCTTTCTCTTCAATTCTCGGCTGTTTTACAATTTTTGCGGGCAAAACCAGCTCCGAAGAATAACACCACGGACACCTGAAATTGCACCCGGTCAAAAAAACAGTACAGGCAACTTTTTTTGGATAGTCAATTAGAGTTGTTTTCTGCAGTCCGGCAATAATCATGAATTTATATTAACAAAAAACCGCTTCTGAATAAAGTGGTTTTTATTTTTAGTTTTACGCTGTGGCTTTTTCTTCCTTGTCCGCCGTAGCTTCAGCGAAGGAGGATGCTTTTTCCAAAACTTCTTTTGCCATTTCCTGGGGCAAGGCAAATTCTTTTCGCTCACGATATTCTTCCTGCTTACCTTTGTGCCATTGCTGAACGGGCCTTATATATCCTACAACCCTTGAGTAAACCTCACACGGTTGTTTTATTGTACACTGGGGACATTCAAAGTGTTCGCCGGAAATATACCCGTGCGTAGGACAAATTGAAAATGTTGGCGTTAGGGTAATATACGGCAAACTATAGTTTTCAAATATTTTTTTGATTAAATTTTTTGCCATATTGGGATCTGAAATTTTTTCCCCTAAAAATATGTGCAAAACCGTTCCGCCTGTATATTTTGTCTGAATATCATTTTGCAAATCAAGAGCCTGGAAAACGTCGTCTGTAAAACCAACCGGCAACTGACTTGAATTTGTGTAGTATGGAACTTCTTTCGTGCCGGCTGTAACAATGTCAGGATATTTTTCTTTATCTGTTCTGGCCTGCCTATAGCTTGTGCCTTCTCCCGGCGTTGCCTCTAAATTATAAAGGTTGCCCGTTTCTTCCTGAAACTTAATCATTTTATCTCTCATAAAATCAAGAATCTCAATTGCAAATTTTCTGCCTTTTGGAGTTGTGATGTCTTCTTCCAAAAAATTAATCAAAGCCTCGTTCATCCCCATAATTCCAATGGTTGAGAAATGATTTCCAAAATAGGTATTTCTCATTTTTTTCATTTCTTCCAAATAATGTCTGGAATATGGATAAAGTCCTTTCTCCATAAAGTCGTCCAATGCCTTTCTTTTAATTTCCAAGCTCTCTTTCGCTAGTTCCATTAAGTGGCTTAATTTTTCAAAAAATTCTGTTTTTGTTTTAGAGGTGTAGCCAATTCTTGGTAAGTTGATTGTAACTACTCCGATTGATCCGGTTTTTGGGGAGGATCCGAATAATCCGCCACCCCTTTTATAAAGCTCTCTATTATCTAAGCGAAGCCTGCAACACATTGACCTCGCATCGTCTGGGCTCATATCTGAGTGAATAAAGTTTGAAAAATAATTAACGCCGTATTTTGCCGTTGCCTCCCACATTGCTATTAAATTCGGGTTATCCCAATCGAAATCTTTTCCGATCGAAACTGTCGGGATTGGAAAAGTAAATGGTCTGCCGGATGCATCTCCCTCCATCAAGCCTTCATAAAAGGCCTTGATAAACATATCCATTTCCGGCTGAAAATCACCATAGGTTTCATTTTGCACCTCTCCACCAATAATCACGGGCTGTTTTGCTAAAAATGACGGCGGTTTAATATCTAAAGAAACATTTAAAAATGGTGTTTGGAAACCAACGCGCGTCGGCACCATGCAACTGTACAAAAATTCCTGCATAACTTGTTTTACCTGCTTATAATCTAACTTGTCATATCTGATAAACGGCGCTAATAATGTATCAAAATTTGAGACAGCATTGGCACCGGCAGTTTCTCCCTGCAAAGTAAACAAAACGTTTACCAATTGACCCATAGCAGTTCTAAGATGTTTTGGGGGCTTACATTCTATTTTACCCGGAACTCCGCCAAAACCTTTTATCAAAAAATCATATAAATCCCAGCCGGCACAATAAGGAGCCAAAAGTTCTAAGTTGTGAATATGAAAATCTTCGCTGGCTGCGGCGTCCCTTATTTCTTTAGGATAAATTTTGTTCAGCCAATATTTTTTAGAAATATAAGAACCGACATACTGGTTCAGCCCCTGCAAAGAAAAAGTCATATTTGCGTTTTCCTTTACCTGCCAGTCAATCTCTTTGAGATAGCTGTCTATTTTTTCTGAAGAATCGTCAACCGCTTTTGCCGCCTCGCGAATGCTTCTTCTTTGTTCTCTATATAAAACGTACGCCTTGGCTGTTTCAACCAATCCTTCCAACATCAGCGCCTCTTCAACAATATCCTGAATCTGTTCAATATTCGGCACCTCTCCTTTTTTAAATCTGCGATTTAGTAGGCTTACAACTTTGTCGGAAACTTTTTTAGAAACTACGCCATCTCCCTGATTTGTTGCAACAACCGCTTTATGTATTGCCTCTTCAATTTTTTCCTGCTCAAAAGTAACGACCCTTCCGTCTCTTTTTTGGACCTTCTCAATATGATTTCCTATTTTTTTTTCTTCTTCTTCCATGGTTTTAGGGGACAAAAAAAGGCATTTGCCTTTAATTAAGCTTATTGTTTAAGAATTCTAGGACTGATTCCTAAACAATGAGTTTATTAAAATGCCTTAATTAATATTTTATTTTTAAGCGTCGATTACTACATTTTACTCCATTAAAAAAGCGTGTCAAATCCCGTTTTACATATAAAATCTGTGGATAACTATTTATGCGCCCCACTTTACGCCATAAAACAAAAAACACCCTTGATCGTGGATATTTTTTCTATTTATTAGAGTTTTGTTGCGATTACGGTGATTTTTATTTCTCCCTTTTTAAGATTATTGTCCTTTGTGGCGCCAAAAATTATTTGCGCCTTGGGATCAACGTTTTGGGTAATAACTTTTGCGGCCTCTTTAATTTCATTTAAACTGACATCATCTCCCGCAACTGAAAACAAAACTCCTTTTGCCCCTTTTATAGAAAAATCTAACAATGGAGAGTTTATCGCCATTTCAGCCGCCCTGACTGCGCGATTTTCTCCCATTGTTTTTCCCATACCAAACAATGCGTACCCCGAATCTTTCATGGTAGATAAAACTGACGCAAAATCAATATTTATAATTCCCTGCACCAAAATCAAATCAGTGATTGACTGCACGGCTTCCCGCAAAATATCGTCGCAAATTAAAAAAGCGTTTGATACTGTAGTTTTTTCGTCAATAATTTTTAAAAGCTTGTCGTTGGAAATTACCAGTAAAGAATCCACGGAACCTTTTAAGTTTTTTAAAGCTGACTCTGCAACTTTTTTTCTTTCCAAACCTTCAAAAGAAAAAGGAGTTGTGACCACCCCAATAGTTAAAATGCCCAGGCTTTTTGAAGCCTCGGCAATAATTGGCGAAGCGCCCGAGCCGGTGCCTCCGCCAAGTCCACAAGTCACAAAAACCATATCTGCTCCGTTTAAATTTTCTAAAATTTCCTGTTTGGATTCTTCAGCTGACTTTCTACCCAAATCCGCATCCATACCGGTTCCAAGGCCATTGGTGATATCTTTTCCTATTAAAATCTTTTTATCTGCTTTGGAAAAATGTAAAGCTTGCGCATCGGTATTCACTGCCAATAATTCAACTTCCTGTATATTGGTGTCTGTCTGCCTGCGCAGATGAGCCATTCTCGAAACCGTATTGGAACCCGACCCGCCCACTCCTATAACTTTAATTTTTGGATTCATAAAACCTTACGGGATGAAGTTTTTGAGCCACCTTTTTATTTTGGCTCCCAATCCCGCAATGTCTACTCTACCACCATCTCCGCCAGAATCAACCCCCTCCATCACCAACCCCGCCACAGTTGCTAAAGCAGGATCATCCTGCAAACCAATTATGCCCTTAGGAGTTCCTATTTCGCAGGCAAGTTTTAATGTTTCTTTTGTAAGTTCTTTTATTTTTGGCATCTTTGCCCCGCCTCCGGTCAAAACAATTCCTCCCGGCAATAATTCCTGCCTATTAATTTTTTTCAACTCTTTTTGAACCAGGTCTAAAATTTCGGAAACTCTGGGCTCGATAATATCAACCAAATTTTTCTTTGTAAAATTAAGCGTATTATCTCCGCCCGAGGCGGATCCGCCTTTGGCCGAAAAAATTTCAATTTTTTTTCTTGACTGGTCTTTGACAGAAACAGCAAACATGCATGTGCCATGCTGTTTTTTAATAGACTCGGCAATCGCAACTTCTGTTCTTAAGCCTATTGCAATATCGTTTGTAATATTCGCCGAGCCTACCGGAAAAACAGCCAAGTGTATCAGTTCTCCTTCTTCAAAAACCGCTAAAGATGTTGTAGCCGCTCCCATGTCAACTAAAGCAACTCCCAATTCTTTTTGCTGTGGCGTTAAAACAGCATTTGCGGCAGCCAGCGGAGATGGTATCACATCATTTATCTGCAGTTTTGAATTTAAAACAGCTTGAGTTAAATTAATAAAATAACGGGAAAAAACACACAATAATAAAACTTTTGCTTCCAGTCTTATGCCTGTTAAATCTTCCGGCTGTTTTATACCTTTCTGGTCGTCGACAATATACTCTCTTGGGATAACGTCTAAAACTTCGTCGTTTCTGGACATATTTATTGCTTTGGTCGCCTGCAAAACTCTTTCAACATCTTCCTTGGAAATTCTTTGGTCAGCCCTTGAAACAGAAATAATTCCGTCGGACGGGGTAACATAAAGATGGCTACCTCCGATATTTACAAAGACAGAACTAATTTTTCTGTTGCAATCTTTTTCGACTCCCGACATTATCATCTGCACATTTTTTGCGGTTTCTTCAACCGAAACAACAGCTCCCTTACGGAGCCCGAAAGAAGGTATTTCTGCGTACGACAAAACCTCCCAGTCTTTCCCAGGGTGCCCTTTGGGCCGCTGGACCACCAGCGCTTTTATGCTGTGCGTTCCTATATCTAGGCCAACTACAATATTGCCACGCGCCATAGATTATCTTAATTTAGATAAATATTTTTCTTGTTTTATTTCCATTATTTCTGCTTCCTTCTCCCAGCCCGCATCGCTACGCGAAGCGTTGCTGGCGGGTGATTTTTCATGGTCATACCCGCATAGGTGCAGAATCCCGTGGATAAAAACTTTCAACATTTCGCTTTTTTCGGAAACTCCGTACTTCTTGGAATTTTCTTTTACAACTTCCGGACAGATAACAATCTCGCCTAATTCCGAGTTGGTAGTTGGTAGTTTGTAGTCAATACTTTGCCCGAAAGACAAAACGTCGGTGGGCTTGTTTTTGCCACGAAACTTTTTATTAAGCTTTTTTATCTCTCCTTTGTCAACAAAAGCCAGAGATACTGTTTCCGTTCCTCTATTTTCGCCTTTTAATACTTTTTTTGCAACTGTGGAAAAAAGTTTTTTATCCACAGAAAAATTAGTGAGGTTATTTATCTCCATGATAAGCCGTATGTTTATCTATTTTACACCATTTCCCCAAATAAACAAAAACCCCGCCGGGCTAAGCTCGGACGGGGTTAACAATCACTAATAACTCCACTGCAAATCTCCGCCAGCAGTCGCAACCTTAATAATTTTTAAACACCTCAGACCGGATTGAAGTGTTTAGTTTCCAAACAAAAAACCGGGCCCTAAAAGGGAACCCGGCCGGTTTTTCTTATTTAGATAATAGTTCTTTTACAATTTTACTTACCTCCCCGCCGTCTGCTTTGCCCTTAATCTTTGGATTTAAATCTGCCATTACTTTCCCCATAACTTGCCCTGAGCTTGTCGAAGGGTCCTTCATTTCGACCCTAACTTTTGCAATTGATTCTTCAACCATTTTTTTTAATTCGTCTTCGGACAATTGCTCGGGCAGATATTTAATTAAAATTTCAATTTCCTTTTTTTCTTTGTCTGCCAGCTCCTGCCTATTGCCCTGTTCGTATAAAACAACGGCGTCTTTTCTTTTTTTAATTTCAGAAGATATAACCTCAATTATCTGCTCGTCTGTTAATTCTGATTCTTTTAGCAACTTATCTTCTGCAAAATCCGGGTGATCTTTGGAAGTTTTATATCGCTTTTCTTTTTCCTTTGTAAGAATAGAAGCCGACAACATACGCAAAGTTCCAACCAAAAACTGATCTCCAGCTTTCATGGCTTCTTTAGTAGAATTTTGTATCTGCTGTTTTAACATATAAAGCGAAAAAAGTTTGTTACCGAGAGCAACCTTACTTTGGTTTTGCTAATTTGTCTTCTTTTATTTTTTCTGCTTTTCTCTCAACTCTTCTTAAAGCAGATCTTTTTTTAGCCAAAGCTGATTTGGCTCTTTTGTGGAACTGCCCTTTTCTTATCTGAAGCAAAACTCCCGATTGTCGCACGGTTTTTGTAAAACGGTGCACCAGGTTTTGCGAAGTTTCTTTGTCTTTTTTTGTTACTTGTATCGGCATAATTTATTTATTTTTTAATTTTTTCTTTCATTTCGCTTACGACCTTGTCAAGTTTTATTTCTTTTTGGGTTCCCGTATCCATATCCCTTAAAGTAATAAAATCTTCTAATGCTTCTTTTTGCCCAAAAATTAAAACCCACCTTATATTCATTTTATTCGCGGTTCTTAACTGGGTTTTTAAAGAATCTTTTGAAAATGATTCTGCGACTGAAATTTTAGCCGATCTGAACTCTTCAAATAATTTCATGCTTTTTCTTTTTGCCAACTGACCTAATTGGGCTAAAAATATTTGAGGAGCTTCGTTTTTAGAGTTGTGTCTGCCGGTGGTTTTCATCTCCCTGCTTTTCATTAAAGTTACAATTCTTTCTATGCCGGCTGCGCATCCGCATCCCGGAACATCTCTGCCCCCAAGTATTTTTGCCAAATTATCATACCTGCCTCCGCCGATCAATGTGCCCACTGCTTTTTCAAGATCATCTCCGGCGATATTTTTTTCAACTATTTCAAAAACTGTTTTTGTGTAATAATCCAATCCGCGCACCAAATATGGGTTCAACGTGTATGGCAGTTCCAACTCGTCTAAAAATTCCAAAACGTCTTTAAAGTGCGCATGACATTTTTCGCATAAATGGTCTATTATCTGCGGAGCTCCCGCTTTTACTCTTTGGCATTTTTCCTCTTTACAGTCTAAAATTCTTAATGGGTTTTCTTTCAGCCTTCTCTGGCAATCCGGACACAAAGAAGATCTTTTTGATTTGAAATAACTGGCTAATATTTTTTTAAAATATGGCCTGCATTCCGAATCTCCGATGGAATTTACCTCGATTGTCAGATTTTTAAATCCCAGTTCTTTTAAAACATCGTAGCTCATCTGGATAATCTGGCTGTCTATAGAAGGGTTATTTTCTCCCATTACTTCAAATCCAAACTGGTGGAATTGGCGGAACCTTCCTGCCTGAGGCCTTTCATATCTGAAAAACGGACCCTCATACCAAAGTTTTACGGGCTGGGGCAAATTATGCATCCCATGCTCCAAATAACTTCTCATTACAGCAGCAGTTCCTTCCGGCCTCAAGGAAACCAAATCTCCTCCCTTTGTCCTAAAGGTATACATTTCTTTGCCCACAATATCAGTATCGTCTCCGACTGCTTTTTGGAAAACCTCCGTAAATTCCAGAATGGGCGTTTCAATTTTTTCAAAAGTGTAGGAATTGGCAATGGCTTCAACCACTTTTTGAACATGCTTGAAATAAACCTGATCTTCTGGCAATATGTCGTGCATTCCGGTTAAAGATTGGTATTTAATTTTGCTCATAATATTACTGTTTTGTCAGTATTTAATAGCTTGGCCTGGAAATTTCCGATAAAGTTGTCACCGGAAAAATTCTTAGAAATGCTTTGCCAATTATGTCTTTTCTTAAAACAACTCCCCACGCCCTTGAGTCGTAAGAGTACTGTCTGTTATCTCCCAAAACAAAATACTCATCGGTTTTTAAAGTCATGTTTATTTCGCCAATTGTCTTTAGGTCGTTCGGTAAATATTTTTCGTCTAAGATTGTTGTCTTGCCGTCTTTGATAATTTCCACTTCGCCATTTGTTATATCAACCGTTTCTCCTGGAAGGCCTATAACCCTTTTAATAAAACGCTGGCCAGCATAACCATATTGGCCGGAAGGGTCTTTTATAAATCCTGCATTAAAAACTACGACATCCCCTCTTTGCGGATCAAAAAATCTGTATGAGATTTCATCTACAATTAAATAATCTCCCGTAGCAAAATTTGGATCCATAGACGCCCCGCTGACAATAAACGGCTGGAACAAAAAATATCTGATGGGAGCTACAATAACAAAAGCGATAACAGCTATTTTAACAATCTCAAAAATAAAAGAAGTAAATTTTTTAAATCCTTCTTTATTTTTTACAATCTCCATACCTGTCTCTTTGTTTTTATTTTCCATGAATTTTACTGTTTATTGCTTTAATTTAAATATTTTAGCACACTTTTAGACTGATTGCAATATCTAAAAAATAGCAAAAAAAGCGGGCTGTGCGCACAAAAATGTGTGCGCACAGCCCTTGGCGAAGGGCAGACTATCTCCGCGATTGCAGCGGACGAGAACTGCGCCTCTTGCAACGAGGCTTATTGTTTTCGCCGTTGCGTCGCACGTTGAGCTCGGGGCCCTTCTCGTGAACCGCATTGGCGGACTCATTGCGAGCCGCTTCGCGAGCCTGGCTGAGCAGAATCCTCACCTGATCTCCGTCAAGCTCGAGTCCTTTTTTGGAGTTGATGAGGTTGAAGTCCTTTGCCACACGGTCCAAGTGCTGACCGATAGGAGTGCCCTTCCACCAGTGCATCCTTTCCAAGAAAAAGTCTCGTTGCTCTTCGGTGAGATTTGCGAGAACCACAATAGCAGAGGGTTGAGGTGCAGACGTAGCCTGTATCATACCATTAACCTTTCAAAAATCCGTTTTGCAGGTGTTAGTTTTTTTGCTACCGATGGTACTGCATAAGTCAAACAATGTTGACCAACTTAGACCACCTCCCTTCACAAGTTAGTAAAGAACAACAACTATTTTCACTATTCTTACTATATCCCTTAATTAAATTAACGTCAAGCTTTGCACTGGCCACTGGTATACTTTACAGTATGAGGCACTTAAAACATGTTGCAAAATGAATCGGTTGGTGGTTGGCTGGAGTTAGTAAAAACTAACTCAGTTAATACCATGCAAATGCTAGCGGAAA
>Ga0265594_1000040_pt1 | contig 101822 bp, 94 predicted proteins | sample saktaG_11_FD_190147 | JGI IMG/M metagenome (GOLD analysis project Ga0265594, IMG submission 190147) | Saline water microbial communities from Sakinaw Lake, British Columbia, Canada - sak_2011_5_24_80m | ecosystem: Environmental > Aquatic > Non-marine Saline and Alkaline > Saline ...
TATAGAAACTTATTATAATACAAAACGTATACATTCATCGTTAGAATATATGTCGCCCGTTGAATACGAAAGATTACATACACAAAATTAACTTAACTTTATGTCCATTTAATCTTGACAGGTCCAACAGTCTTATCATCTATGCGTCCACTAAATGGATCTTCTTTCCATTTTCCATTCTCTGGAACAACATCATAATGTGACATGAATACAGTTGGGTATTCATCAGATTGTCCTTTAATTTGAAAGAGAACTCCTCGTTCATGTTCGCTATATGTAGCTTGACTATTAATTAGAGGATATCTTTCTTTTAAGAATGTTCTGAACTGTTTAAAAATTTGATCATCCATCAATGAAGAATCAAGGTGTGAAACGGTTTTGAACTGGAGCATTTTAGAAAGTGATTCTATAACTCTTTGTTCATTTATTTCATGTCGTTTTCTCATTTCAGGTAAACCTTTTGGTTTAAATCTCAAGGTCTTAAAAAGAATAATGAAAACGATAATTGGTATAATAATTAATGCGTACCATCCCATTATTTAATCTTTCCTTTCTTATAGAGGAATCTTGCTGATACAAGTGAAATTGCAACACCTACTGGTACCATGATTCCTACTAATCCACCACTTCCAGGAACGAACAAGAAGAAGATAACCATGAAGATAAGTGGAATGATGGCAACTTGCCATCTTTTCATAATATAAACAATTCCGAGTGCTCCAAATAATGCTGGAATAATATTATCAAAAGCAGGTTTTAATATTTCAGATTCCAAAAATGGAGTGAGTGGAATAATAAGAATTGCTCCTATAATAATAATTAGTGTTGTCATAATACTGGAAGAAGCAACTGCTATTGTAGCAATGACATCACCTTCTTCAGTTCCCTTGGTCACATTAAGCGCATCCTGTGCATTAAGAGCTGCTGGAACCTTTAAGTTAGTGAGATTTCCAGTTATGAATGCTAAATAACTACTACCTGTTCCGAGCATCGGCGTAAATGTAAATACTTCAATTGTTGTTACAGGCCAGAAAATAATCGCAGTAGCAAAAAACCCTGGGAAGAAATGACCTAAAGTTGGCCATACACCTGTGATGATGCTAATTGTTAGAGGAACACTAATGAATAACAACAGTGCGCCAAGCATCCAAATTCTACCTTCAAAATGAAGTTGATCCTGATATGTTCTTTTCATTTTATCTTACCCCCAAACTTGCAAACAAAATAGCAAGTGCCATCGCACTAATCATAGATAAGGGCAGTGCATAGTTTTTTAACCAGTCCCATTTGAACTTTTTCATGAGTGTACCGAATACTATAATAAGAATTGCAGAAGATACAAGCACGAGAATAGCTAGGATAGATATATAAGGTGTTTCACCTTCAATAACTTTAGGAGCTAAGACGTACCCTACAAATGCTGAAATCATACCTAAAAATAAAGCATCCATCATTACAGCATTCCATGTTGAATCTTTTTTCTTAATTTTATCCAATCCCAAATTCAGTTTCTTAAAGAATAAAGGAATAATAAGCAATGGTGGAATACAGCCGAATGTCATAACCCAAAGCGCAGTAATCACCATTTCAGATGTGAGGACATCTCCAATTTGTAAGTTAAAAACGCCACTAATAACATTAATTGCTGCAGGTAGTTCGTATGTAACTGCACCTAAAGTTCCTAAGCGCATTCCTGCAATCATTGGACCGAATACCTTACTTAAAGCAACCAATCCAATTAGGATTGCAAAAGAAGGAGCGATGCTAAAAATCATTGATGATGTTGTTGTCTTGTTGATTTGTTGATTCGTGAAGCCTAAAACGCGTGCTTTCTTTCTTGCCTTAAGCAAAAAAACGGTGGATTGTAAGAGAACATAGACAAAAACAATGCCAATGATAACATAAAGCCACCAAGAATTTAAAAATGCCATGAGTTGCACCTCTTTTTCGTTAGTTTATTTTATTATATAATGAAAAGCTTACTTTTGATAATTAAAAATGACTTGATCAAAGGATAAACTCATTAAAATTCTTATTAAAAGTTTCTAAAATAACCCCTATGAATTATTTAATAGCCGTGATATAATTATAAATAAAAACTCATTGGGGGCACAAATGATGAAATCATTTAATTCAAAATTCAGCAATAAAATTTTTACTTTTCTTTTATTGTTTACATTAAGTATTATTATCTTTGGATGTACGAATAACTCCAATGAGATGAATGATGACATTATAGATGATACGAACGAACTTAGTGAGATTTCTTTTCAAGATATGTTTAATAATGCGATGACACAATTCCAAAACGATGATAGCTATAATTTGGTTATTGAAATGAATAGAAAAAGAGCAAATGAAAGTCAAAGCTCATATAGAAGAGATGACTATACATTCTTCAATCAGGAAGGTATTTTTGCGTTTTATGAAGATGGAGAGAATTTTTTTGAACGCATAGAAGGCACTGTTTATTCATATTTCGAAGACAACAATACATATGTTCAAACTTTGGCATATCCAGTTATGGACGATTGGGAATATGATAGTTTTCTACCCATTTTTAGTGTTAACAATCCAACATTAATCGAAACCGAAAGTGCATATGAATACTTATTTTCAGTCAATGCAGAAACTTTTTTAAATGCACATCCTTCTTATTTGGCACATTTGTTAACAATTTCAAATGCAACGCTTAAGGCAGAAGATGCATATGATTTATCAGGAATTAATTTTAATATTACTGTATACTTTAATAAACCATCTCAATCCTTATTTAGTATTTCTTTTGATACTGTGGAATATTTGAATGAAGTATTAGACACTCATGTCAATGGATATGAAGATTATATAGAAGCTGATGTACATTTCTTATATAATACCAATCTACATGCACATGATTTAAGTTTGATTGACACATATAGCATTGATGACTATCCAAATTATGCTTGGGCAGACGTTAATAGAACTTTTATTGAGTTAAATACTCCAAAATCCATTCATTTTCAATATACTGCAGACAGCGACTTGTTATCGTTAAATGTTACATCTCAGGGGAATTATCATATTGAAATTAATCACGAATATAGACACTCATTTATGATGTATGATGATAACTATAATTTTATGGGATTTTATTATATGGAATCTGGCTACTATGATATAGATCTTGAAATTGGTTGTTATTATTTAGTGTTTAATGCAGCTGGATCGACAGGACAATATGAAATTAGTATTACATTAAATAGTTAAGAATCACCAAAAAGATACCAAAAAAGAGTCGAAAGCCGACTCTTTTTTTACTGTTGTTTAGAATTTACTTTTTAGGAACTCTTATTTTTTTAAGTCTAGCAAATTTTGGAAGTCCATCAACAAGCTTAGCTTTACTTTCACCTTGAATCAGTGGGAAAGCATAATCAAGATATTCTTGAGTCATACCTTTTCCATCAGGTAATATCCATTCTAAAGGAACGGTTTGTTCAGTGTTTGCAACTAATTTTAATGGAAGAAGGACGTATTTAATTTTATAAGGATTATTAGAAACACGTTTAAATCCTACCATTTTATCAGTTGTTCCACGAATAGCAGCTTTAACTGCTTTTTTACCAGATAGAAAAGCTTCTTCAACATCAACTTTAGAAGCTAAATGGGCAGAAGAACGTTGTAATAAACTGAACTCGATAGCTCTAACTTTAACTTTTGTACGTTTGCCAACTTCTTCAGCAAGAACTTGTGCAGTTCCACCTAATTGAACATGTCCAAAGGCATCAGTTCTTAAATCGTTAAATAATTCAGGAATATATTTACCATCTTGTGTTTTCACACCTTCACTCACTGCAACAATACATTTACCTTTTTCAGCTAAAATACGTTGAACGTGAACAAAAAAATCATCAAAATCAAAGGGAACTTCAGGAAGATAGATTAAATCTGGTCCTTGACCTTTAGATTGAGCTAAAGCAGCTGCTGCAGTTAACCAACCTGCATTTCTACCCATAATTTCAACAATTGTAACTTGTGGTGCATCATAAACAGTAGCATCATGATAAAGTTCCATTAATGTAGTTGCTACATATTTTGCAGCACTTGCATAACCTGGCGAATGATCTGTTCCATTTAAATCGTTATCAATCGTTTTAGGAACACCTATAACATTGCAATCATATCCAGATTTCTTAAAGAATTTACTAATTTTATTACACGTATCCATTGAATCATTTCCACCATTATAGAAAAAATAACGGATATTATATTTTTTGAACACTTCAAGTAATCTTTGATATTCACTATCATCAGTTTTAATATTTTTTAACTTGTAACGTACACTGCCAATTGCAGATGACGGTGTATTTTTAAGAAGTAGTAACTCCTCAGGATCTTCTTGCTTTATATCATAAAAATTCTCATGAAGAATTCCTTTGATTCCGTGCACTGCACCATATACTTCTGTAATATTTTCTTGTTTTAGGGCTTCTATGAAGACACCTGCTGCACTTGCGTTAATAACACTGGTTGGTCCACCAGATTGTCCTAGAAGTGCTGCTCCTACTAAATTTTTCATAAAATCACCATTCTTTTTGTTTTATTTTACTATTTGTTATTTTACCACAAATTAAATATAATCAAAGCAGAATTGCCGATAAAATCGTTTTCATAAGTGATAAAATGCAGTCGATACAAGTGTATTTCATACGTAGTATGTGTTATAATATATGAGGTGATAAGTTTTTTTATGTAAGGAGAGATAATAAAGATGAAAATAGGTGTTTTAACTTCTGGTGGAGATGCACCGGGAATGAATGCAGCAATTCGTGCAGTCGTTCGCGCAGGAACATTATACGGACATAAAATATATGGAATTAAAGATGGATACAGTGGATTAATCAATGATGATATAGTTCTCTTGACCGCACATAGTGTTTCTGGTATGCTATCTCTCGGTGGGACTTTTCTAGGCACCTCAAGATCATCTGAATTTTTACAAGAAGAATTTAGAATACAAGCTAAAAAAAACTTAGATAAACGAGGAATTGAAGCATTAGTTGTAATTGGAGGAGATGGCACTTATAGGGGTGGCATGGAACTTGCAAGACTTGGAGTTAAAATCATAGGTTTACCAGGGACAATTGATAATGATGTTGCAGGGACCGATTTTACAATCGGATTTTATACAGCAGTTGAAACAATCGTTGATGCAATTGATAAACTTAGAGATACATCAAATTCTCATCAACGTTGCAGTATCGTTGAAACAATGGGTAGAAACTGTGGAGATTTAGCATTATTTGCTGGTATTTGTGGTGGAGCAGAATTTATTATAACACCTGAAAATCCAATGGAAAAAGAACTTATGTTCAAAAGATTAAGAGAACATAAACAGCAAGGAAGAAGACACGCAATTGTAGTTATTACAGAAAAGATTACAGATCCTTTTGTTTTAGCAAAAGAAATTACTGAAAAAGCAGGATTTTCATCAAGAGCTACAGTTTTAGGATATATTCAACGTGGAGGATCTCCATGTCCTGAAGATCGTATTTTGGGATCAAGAATGGGAACTTATGCGGTTGAATTATTAAATGATGGTATCTTCGGAGTATGTGTTGGTATCAGAGATTCAAGAATGGTTTATCTACCGTTCGCTAACGTTATTGGTCAAAGTAGACCAAAAAATGAGATGTACAAACTAGTTAAAAAAGTTTCATAAAGAAATTTTGATAAATAAAATTTTGTAAATAGAAAGGAAATTACAAATGGCTAAATATGTTTATTTGTTTAAAGAAGGTAACACAACAATGAAAAACCTTCTTGGTGGTAAAGGTGCCAATCTAGCTGAAATGACCTCACTAGGTATGCCAGTACCACAAGGTTTTACCGTTACAACAGAAGCTTGTAATGATTATTATGCAAAGAAGAAAGTTATTTCTGATGAAATCATTGGACAGATCAATGATGCATTAGCTATAACTGAAAAAGAAGCGGGAAAGAAATTCGGAGATTCGAATGATCCTTTCTTAGTTTCTGTTCGTTCTGGTGCTAGAGCATCAATGCCAGGAATGATGGATACTATTTTAAACCTCGGTTTAAATGATATATCTGTTAAAGGCTTAGCAAAATTAACTGATAATCCACGCTTTGCTTATGATTCTTATCGTCGGTTCATTCAAATGTTTGCTGATGTTGTTATGGACATTGAAAAAGCAAATTTTGAACACTTATTAGAAGAAATGAAAAAAGAAAAAGGTGTTGAACTTGATACTGAACTAGGTGCTAATGATTTAATTGAACTTGTTAAGAGATTTTTAGGTAAGTACGAAGAATTGAAGGGTGAACCATTTCCTCAAGATCCAAAAGTACAATTGATTGAAGCAATCACTGCTGTATTTAGATCATGGGATAACCCACGTGCAAACACTTATCGTCGCTTAAACAACATTCCTTATGAATGGGGAACTGCTGTTAACGTACAAGGCATGGTCTTTGGTAACATGGGTGAAGATTCCGGTACAGGTGTTGCCTTTACACGTAATCCATCTGATGGAACAAAAGAACTTTATGGTGAATACTTATTTAACGCACAAGGTGAAGATGTTGTTGCTGGTATTCGTACACCAAAACCAATCTCAGAACTTAAGTCTGATAATGCAAGACTTTATGCTGAATTTGACGAGATTGCAAGAAAATTAGAAGAACATTATCGTGATATGCAAGATATGGAATTTACTATCGAAAGAGGTAAATTATATATGCTTCAAACACGTAATGGTAAACGTACAGCACAAGCTGCTCTAAAGATTGCTATTGATCTAGTTAAAGAAGGCGTTTTAACTGAAGAAGAAGCTGTCTTAAAAGTAGAGCCTTCACAATTAGATTCATTACTGCATCCACAATTCAATCCTGCATCACTTAAAGAAGCTAAAGTGATTGCTACTGGATTAAATGCATCTCCGGGTGCTGCTACAGGTCGTGTCGCATTTACAGCAGATCGCGCAAGAGAAATGAAAGCTAAAGATGGTCTTCCAGTTGTTTTAGTTCGTCAAGAGACATCTCCTGAAGATATCGAAGGTATGATTGTTGCTTCTGGTATTTTAACATCACGTGGTGGAATGACATCACATGCTGCAGTTGTTGCTCGCGGCATGGGAAGATGTTGTGTTGCTGGTGCTGGTGATATTCACGTTGACGAAAAGAATAACCAGTTTGAAGTTAATGGAGAATTCTTTAAAGAAGGCGAATGGATTTCATTAGATGGTTCAACTGGTAAGGTCTATGGACAAAAAGTTGAAACCCAAGATGCAACAGTATCTGGAGATTTCGGTACACTAATGGCTTGGGCTGATAAATTTAGAGCTTTAGAAGTTAGAGCAAATGCTGATAATCCAAGAGATGCAAAAGTTGCATATAACTTTGGTGCTCAAGGTATTGGTTTATGTCGTACTGAACATATGTTCTTTGAAGCTGATCGTATTTTCGCAGTTCGTGAAATGATTGTTTCAAAGACTGTTGAAGAAAGAGAAAAAGCTTTAGCTAAGCTCCTTCCAATGCAAAGAGAAGATTTTATAGGATTATATAAGGAAATGAAAGATTATGCTGTAACGATTCGTTATTTGGATCCACCACTGCATGAATTCGTTCCAACTGATAAAGAAGATATCGTAGCTTTAGCTAAAGAAATGGGCTTGACTTACGAAGCATTACAAACAACAATTGATGAACTTCATGAAACAAATCCAATGTTGGGTCACCGTGGTGTTCGTTTAAGTATCACCTATCCTGAAATTGCTAAGATGCAAACTCAAGCAGTTATTGAAGCTGCAATCGCAGTGAATAAGGAAGGCATGCATGTAGTTCCTGAAATTATGATTCCACTTGTTGGAGAATTAAAAGAATTACAATATGTTAAAGATATCGTTGTTGAAACAGCAAACAAGATTATTAAGGATGCTGGAGTTGAACTTAAGTACTATGTTGGTACAATGATTGAAATTCCAAGAGCAGCGCTTATTGCAGATGAAATTGCTAAAGAAGCTGAATTCTTCAGCTTTGGAACAAATGACTTAACTCAAATGACTTTTGGTTTCTCAAGAGATGATGCAGGTAAGTTCCTAAAAGATTATTATGAAAAGAAAATTTTTGCAAGTGATCCATTTGCTCATATTGACCAATTAGGTGTCGGTAAATTAATGAAGATGGCTGTTGAACTTGGAAGACAAACAAGACCAGATATTAAACTTGGTATTTGTGGAGAACACGGTGGAGATCCAATCTCTGTTGAATTCTGTCATAATATTGGTTTATCTTATGTTTCTTGTTCACCATTCAGAGTTCCTATTGCAAGACTTGCTGCTGCACACGCAAACATCAAGAACCCTAGAAAGTAACACATTTTATAAAAAATATGAAGGACACATTTTATGCAATGTGTCTTTTTTTATTAGATTATGTGAAAAATATAAAAATTGTTGACAAATCAACAAAAATAAGGATAATAAAGAATAGTCATAATAATAATAAGAGGTGAACTATGTTTAAATTATTCAAATTTTTCAGATGGTATCACTGGGTTTTCATACTCTTTATTATAGGGTTTGTTTATCTTCAGGTACAACTCGATTTAAAACTCCCCGAATACATGGGAAGAATCATCACATTAATTGGTACAGGAATTGCACTAAATACATCACAAACAACCGAAATCCTTAAAGAGGGTGGGATGATGTTACTTATTACTTTAGGTAGTATTACAGCAACAATCATTGTGAGTTATATCGCTGCAAGACTTGGTACAAAACTTGCAAATACACTTCGAAGCAAAGTTTTTCAGCAAGTTCAAGGTTTCTCATCAGAAGAAATCAATAAATTTACAACGCCATCCTTAATTACGCGTACGACAAATGACGTTCAACAAATTCAAATGACAACAATTATCATGCTAAGAATGCTCATTACCGCACCAATTATGGCAATATCGGGAATTAATAAAATAACGAATATTAATTCAACGATGTCAATGGTTGTTATTGCAGGTGTAGTTGCAATTATTACATTAATCACAGTTATCTTTATTTTAGTTAGTCCAAGATATGGGAAGATTCAGAAACAAACTGATGAACTCAATCAGGTAACTAGAGAAACACTCACTGGTATTCGTGTGGTTAGAGCACATCATGCTGAAGATATTCAACAGACAAAATTTGAAAAGGTCAATACGAGATTAACAAATACAAATATATTTGTAAACACAGCAATGAGTTTTGTTGGTCCCGGTATGAACTTTATTATGTATAGTATGAGTTTAGGATTGATTCTAGTAGGATCACTTCTAATTAGGGATAATCTTTTAGGAGCTACTCCATATGAAGGATTATCACTTCAAATTCAGTTTACGTCATATGCGATGGTTATATTGATGTCATTTATGATGCTCATTATGCTCTTTATTTTTCTACCAAGAGCTTGGGTCTCAGCAAAGAGAGTCAATGCTGTAATTAATACGAAGCCTATTATAGACAATCGTTATGCAACTGACATAAAACCTGCAGATGATGTAGAAATTGAATTTATTAATGTTTGCTTTAGATATCCAAACGCTGATGAATGTGTCTTGCAAGATCTTAACTTCAAAGTTAAGAAGGGTGAAACACTAGCATTTATTGGATCTACAGGTTCAGGAAAATCAACCATTGTCCAACTCATTTTAAGATTTTATGAAATTTCCGAAGGACAAATTTTGATAAATAAAAAAGATATTAAGACGTATAAGTTACAGGATCTTTATAAACTCATGGGATATGTACCTCAACAGGGAACCCTCTTTTCGGGTGATATTTTATCTAACGCCAGATTAGGAAAAGAAGATGCTACCGAAGAAGAAGTTATGGAAGCATTAGAAATTGCTCAAATTAAAGATTATATCAATGAATCAGAAGAAGGTCTGCATCGTTCAATTGATCAAGGTGGAACCAATGTCTCAGGTGGTCAGAAACAAAGACTAGCAATTGCGAGAGCATTAGTAAAAAAACCAGTCATATATATATTTGATGATTCGTTTTCCGCACTCGATTATAGAACCGATAAATCGCTTCGTAACGCGTTAAAAAAAGTCACTGCTGATTCTTTAAGAATCATTATCGGACAACGCATTGGAACGATTATGGATGCTGAACAAATCATCGTTTTAGATAAAGGAATTATTGTTGGTAAAGGAACTCACAAAGAATTACTTGAAACATGTGTTCCTTATCAAGATATTGCTTTTGCACAATTATCAAAGGAGGAATTGACTCATGCCTAATGAAGAAAAAAAGACATCAACTCCTATAAGACGTGGACCTGGTAGTGGTCATGGACCCGCTGGACGCTTTGCTGGTGAAAAGCCTAAGTCCATGAAAAAAGCGCTTAAACAATTATTAGCGTATTTAAAACCACATCGCTTTAAAATGATCTTAGTTATGATTTTTGCAATGGCTGGAGCTGGCTTTAGTATTGCTGGACCCAAGTTATTGGGACACATCATCAATGAAGTTCAAAATGGAATTTCATTTAATCCGATTTTAGGAACATTCATTACAAATATTAATTTTGATGTGATATGGAATATTGTATACATTTTAATTGGGTTATACGTTGCAAGTTATGCGTTTAATTTAACACAAGGTATAATCATTACACGATTGACACAAAAAATTACTAAGGAAATGCGTTCTAATCTTTTTGATAAGATGGATAAACTCCCACTTAAGTATTTTGATAAAACAAGTCATGGTGATACATTGTCTAGAATGACGAATGATATTGATACAATTGGACAGGCGTTAAATAGTTCAGTATCAACATTGTTCTCATCAATTACACTAATTATTGGCGTATTCATAATGATGCTCACGATTAGTTGGCAATTAACTATTGTTGCAGTGCTTTCTTTACCTCTCAGTGCATTTATCATGAGTAGAATTATTAAAGTATCGCAAAAATATTTTAGATCCCAACGTAAAACGTTAGGTGAGCTCAATGGACATATAGAAGAATCATATTCTGGACAACAGATTATTAAAGCGTTCAATGCGGAAGAAAAATCAAATGAGACATTTGAAAAATCAAATGAAGCTTTATACACATCAACTTGGAAGAGCCAGTTTATTTCAGGACTTATGTTTCCTATTATGAATTTCATTGGGAATTTAAGTTATGTTGCTATTTCAGTATTTGGTGGTATCCTAGCAGTTGCTGGAACTATTCTTATTGGAGATATTGCGGCTATGTTACAATACATAAGAACATTTAGTCAACCTCTTGGTCAGATTGCGCAATCAATGACTCAAGCTCAATCGGCACTCGCCGCTTCTGAAAGAGTATTTGAATTCTTAAATGAAGAAGAAATGAGTACCGAAGTAGAAACACATCATGTAGGAACAGTTAAGGGTAATGTTGAATTCAAGCACGTTAAATTTGGTTATTTAGAAGATAAAGAAATTATTCATGACCTTAATGTTAAAATTAAAGCTGGTCAAAAGGTAGCTATTGTAGGACCTACCGGAGCTGGTAAAACAACAATAGTTAACTTGCTCATGAGATTCTATGAAGTGAATTCAGGAGACATCTTAGTTGATGGTACATCTACAAAACGTATGTCAAGAAATGATGTTCATGAACTCTTTGGTATGGTTTTACAAGATACATGGCTATTTAAAGGTAAAATTATTGATAATTTAGTCTATGGTAGAAGAGATGCAACAATGGAAGAAGTCGTTGAAGCAGCAAAAACTGCAAATGTACATCATTTCATCAAATCACATCCATTCGGATATGAAATGGAACTCGATGAAAACTCAAATATTTCACAAGGTCAAAAGCAGTTATTAACGATTGCTAGAGCAATGGTTGCTGATGCACCTATGCTTATCCTAGATGAAGCAACATCAAGTGTGGATGTCAGAACAGAAATACTTATTCAAGCAGCTATGGATGAACTCATGAAGGGTAGAACAACATTTGTTATTGCTCACCGATTATCTACAATTAAGAATGCAGATTTAATATTGGTATTGAAGGATGGAAATGTTATTGAAACTGGTAAACACCAAGAATTGCTCGATCAAAATGGTTTCTATGCAGATCTTTACAATAGCCAATTTGAACCAGCTTAGGTGATACATATGAACCATGATATGTCATTACTGCCCATGCTGTTTTCCGCTTTACAAAAGAAAATGATGGAACAACATCAAAAAATAATGGATCTATATCATATTAGTAAAGCTCATGTACCCTATCTTATGATGCTCAATGCCAATAAAGATGGCATGACACAACACGAGCTTTCTGAAAAATCATTTCTTGATAAAGCGCATACTTCTCGTGCATTAAAAGAGTTAATAGAAAGTGGAATTCTTGAAAAAGGGGATATCACTAAGTATAAGAATAAGTACAAGCTGACAGAAAAAGGATTAGAAATTGCGAAAGCTTTCAAAGCTCAGGGTGCAAAAATGCATCAACGCGTTTTTGAAGTTTTAACAAAAGAAGAGCTTTCCCAATTAAGAAGCATTATTGCTAAACTCTACGATACAATAGAATAAAATAAGATTAAGAATGCATCAATTTGATGCATTCTTTTTTGTGTAAAACGTTTTCTTTAAATACTCTTTTTGATGATAACATTATATGTTATAATACGAGTAGACATACCTATCTTTTCCTTGGCAGCTAGATGAGCATCACGAGATGCTTTTTTAATGAGTTTACCAAAACAAACAATATTATTTACAAGGAGATCAGTCATGAATATTATAGCCTTAACGCTAAGCGATAATTTAATGAGTGTATTTGGAGGACTCGCACTTTTCTTATTTGGAATTACGCTTATGAGTGATTCTTTAAAAGCTGCAGCAGGAACTCGGTTAAAATCAATTATTGAAAAAACGACAAATACTCCCTTAAAAGGGATATTTGTTGGTATCATCTTGACAGTACTCATTCAATCTTCTTCGGCAACAACCGCGTTGATGATTGGTTTATTAAGAGCTGGTTTGATGACTTTACCACAATCAGTGGGAATTATTATGGGTGCAAATATCGGTACTACTGTCACAGCATTCATTGTTGCGTTACCAATTGCTGATTATGGCTTAGTATTTATAGCATTTGGCGTTGTAATGTCCTTTATTAAAAAGAAGAAGATAAATCACTTCGGTGGTGTATTAATAGGTTTAGGTATGCTATTTGTTGGGTTAAATACGATGGCAGCAGGTCTTAAGCCACTCGCTGCAACTCAAGCAGCTGAAAATATGTTCAATACATTTTCTTCAAACTGGTTTTTAGGAACTGTATTTGGAACATTCTTCACTGCAATCATTCAATCATCATCAGCTGCTATTGGTGTGCTTGAAAAATTATATGCATTGAATGTTGATGTTCAATCGATCACATTAAATGGTGCTATCCCTATTTTACTGGGTGCAAATATAGGAACAACGATTACAGCATTCTTAGCTTCAATTGGTGGTAATGTTGAAAGTAAAAGAGCAGCAGTTATTCATGTTATGTTTAATGTGTTAGGTGCTCTAGTTTTCTTAATTATTCTCATACCATACGAGAATTTCATTCAATGGTTTGAGACAAGATTCTTAACACAATATTCAATGTATTCTATCGCATTAGCCCATGCTGTTCAAAATATAACAATGACAATAGTTTTGTATTTCTTCATTAATCAAATGATTTTTGTTGCTAAATTAGTGGTTAAAGATAAATCTGGTAAGGTAATTCCCGAGCATATGTTTGATGAAAAGTTGATTAAAGAGTCACCTTCTCTTGCTTTAGAATTTGTTAGGAAGGTTCTCTTATATATGGGATCTATTGTCAAAGATTACTTTGAAATCACAAGATCCTATAGTTTTAAAGAAAACTCTAAACTCGTGGAAGAAGCATATCTTTATGAAATGATGATTGATACCTATGATCAAAAACTCCATGACTACTTGATTAAGATTTCACAAGCTGGTTTAGATAAAAATGATTCCAAGAAACTTTCTCGAGATCTTGATACGATTAAAGATTTTGAGCGTATTGGTGATCACTTGACAAATATTGTAGAATTTTTCCATGATCGATATAATGAATCTCAATTTTTATCAGTTGATGGAACAACTGATTTGAATGAATTATATGATGTCTTAGAACAAATGTTAAATGATACACTTGAAAGTTATGCAAATATAGATCCTGTCGTTGCAAGAAGAGTTGTTGAAAATGAAGATATTGTTGATGAACTCGAAGAGAGATTTAGATATCGGTATATTGAAAGATTAAAGAAGGGTGAAATCACATTCATCGTTGCAGCAAATTATCCCGATATATTATCAAATCTTGAACGTATCGGTGATCATTTAATGAATATTGCAAGTTCCGTCATTGAACCTTTATATGTACCACAAAGTGTTTTAGTTCCCAAACCACATGAGATCGATAAAGATATTTAAGGATGTGCCGAAATGTTTGAATTAGTAGCTCCGTTCACACCTAAAGGGGATCAAATCAAAGCAATTGAAACCTTGAAAGATAATATTTTTAATGGAATAAGAGAACAGGTTCTTTTGGGTGCAACAGGAACAGGCAAAACATTTACGATTGCAAATATAGTTTCACATGTACAAAAGAAAACTTTAATACTCGCACCAAACAAGACCTTAGCTGGGCAATTATATGGCGAGCTTAAGGCTTTTTTTCCTAATAACCGTGTTGAATATTTCATCTCATATTATGATTATTTTCAGCCTGAGGCTTATGTGGTATCATCGGATACATATATTGAAAAAGATTCATCAATCAATGATGAAATTGATGAGATGAGACATAGTGCAACCTCATCATTATTAGAAAGCGATTCAGTTATTGTTGTTGCCTCTGTTTCATGTATCTATGGTATCGGTGATCCAGACGAATATAAAAACTCAATGATTTCCATTCGTCTTGGTGATCAATATGGTAGAGATGTATTAATAAATAGATTGGTTGAACAAACTTATCAAAGAAACGATATTGATTTTCATAGAGGAACATTCCGCGTGCGTGGTGATTCAATTGAAGTTATTCCTGCGTATGAAAGAGCTCAAGGGATTAGAATTTCATTTTTTGGTGATGAGATTGAAGAAATCAAACGTTTTGATGTTTTAACTGGACAAGCGATTGAAGCATTAAGTTTTGCTACCATTTTTCCCGCATCACACTTTATGACAAATAAAGAAAAATTAAATGAATCAATTCGCAGAATCAAAAATGAACTACAGGAACAAATTGCATATTTTAAAGGGAATAATCTATTACTAGAAGCACAGCGAATTGAACAAAGAACAAAATATGATATGGAAATGCTAGAAGAAATAGGGTTTTGTAGTGGCATTGAAAATTATTCAAGACATATCGCGCTTCGTGAAGCTGGTGAGACGCCATCAACACTAATGGATTTTTTTGGTGAAGATTTTCTTTTGATAGTCGATGAGTCTCACGTCACGATACCTCAAGTTAGAGGAATGTATTTTGGAGACCGCTCAAGAAAACAAACACTCGTGGATCATGGATTTAGATTACCGAGTGCATTAGATAATAGACCCTTACAGTTTGATGAGTTTGAAAGCAAGATGAAAAATGTTGTTTATCTATCTGCAACTCCAGGTCCTTATGAACTTAATAAGAATATCCCGATTGTTGAACAAATCATTAGACCAACTTATCTTTTAGACCCTGTTATTGAAGTGAGACCATCTCAAGGACAGATTGATGATTTATACTTTGAAATCAAAAAAAGAGTTCTTGAAAATGAACGCGTTCTAATCACAACTTTAACAATCAGAATGAGTGAAGATTTAACAGGATATTTCAAGCAACTTGGTGTAAAAGTTGCATATTTACATAGTGAAATTAAATCTCTTGAACGAATCACAATCTTAAGAGATCTGAGATTGGGAAAATATGATGTTCTCATTGGCATTAACCTTTTACGAGAAGGGCTTGATTTACCAGAAGTTTCGTTAGTTGCTATATTGGATGCAGATAAACAAGGTTTCTTAAGAAGTGAACGAAGCTTAATTCAAACAATTGGTCGAGCAGCAAGAAATCAAAATGGTCGAGTTATTATGTATGCAGATAAAATATCTGCAGCAATGGATTTTGCTATTAATGAAACAAATAGAAGAAGAAAATTGCAGCTTGAATTTAATGAAATCAACAATGTAGTTCCTATCACAATTCAAAAAGACATTAGAGATAAAATCTCACTTAAGGAAGATTTAATTGCAGAAGATAAGAATTATAATAAGCTTACTAAAAAAGATAAGGATAAGATGATTAGATCATTGGAATCCGAAATGAAAGACGCAGCGAAGAATCTTAATTTTGAAAAAGCTGCAGAATTGAGAGATTTAATATTTGAGTTGAAAACAGAGGGATAATCCCTCTGCTTTTTTGTTATTCACCAGACATATTAAATATAAACAAAATAAAAGTTTAAACTATATGATAAAATATAAGCAATAATGAAGACATCATTTTGATAAAAATAGGATTTAATTTATTAGGAGGAGTGTTTATTTAATGCAAACAAAGATTAAATTAATTGATGAATTACTGACCAAAAGTATGTTTAGTGGATCGTTGCTTATTGCAGAAAAGGACCAGATACTCATTTCAAAAGGCTATGCATTTTCTGATTACGAGTTTGATATTCCAAATACTGAAAATACATTATTTCGAATAGCTTCCATTACTAAGCAAATGACAGCTGCAGCCATCATGCAACTTATAGAAAAGAAAAAATTGAATTTAAATGATACACTCAATCAATTTATTGAGGATTATCCAAACGGTGATAAAATAACAATTTATCATTTATTGACGAATTCATCTGGTATCGCAAATTTTGAGCTTGAATCTGACTTCTATGATGTTTATCATGCAAAATCTTTTGATGAAGCACTCATTAACCTGTTTAAATTTGAACCTTTATTATTTAAGCCGGGTTCTCAATTTTCCTATTCTATATCCGGATATCTCTTATTGGGATACATTATAAAAAAAGTGAGTGGAATGCTCTATGAAGATTACTTAGATAAACACCTTTTTAAACCATTAAAAATGAATCACTCTGGATTTGACCATTGGAGAAAAATAGTTAAACAAAGAGCTAAAAATTATGATTTTATTGATGAGCAAATAGTTCACGCTGAATTTCTTGATATGAGAATAGCAGGAGCCGGTGGTGGGCTCTATTCAACAACAGGTGATCTATTTTTATGGCAACAGGGACTATTAAACAACACAATTATGAACGAAGAAAGTTATCAGATGATGTTTACACCGCAAATAATGATTAATGAATATGTTTCTTACGGATATGGCGCATTTTTAGCAAAAGCTGTTATCGTTGATAAAATGAGAAGAAAAAATTACCATACCGGTGGTGGGCCAGGTGTGAGATCAATGCATACTTACTATCCAGATGATCAAATCACTTTTATACTTACTTCTAACATTAATGATCGAAATACATTTAATCAAACTGAAGAAAAAATTGAAGAAATACTTCTTAGTAAATAACCTTGCATGAATAACATTATTCAATTTATAAGATATTTTATGTTAACATAAGTATCTCTTTAAATGGAACTTCAATGAAGTTCCATTTTTTACGCTTTCGCGTCATCTTTATGTTATTATATTTATGGAGTTGATTATATGAATGCAAATATGAATTATCAAGCGGGTTTATCAAACTATATATTAAATACACCCAAAAAAAATATTATGGTCGCAATTGAACACTTTAATCTAGCAGCTTCTCAAGGACATGCTGACGCCTATTATTTTTTAGGTCGTTTTTATGGTCTAGGTGATGGTGTATCACTTGATTTTAATCAAGCGTTAGAATATTACCATAAAGGAGCTTCTCTTGGAAGCGCAAAATGTGATTACGCCATTGGTTTAATGCATCATACTGGAACAGGTGTTGATCAAGATGATGCAATTGCTAATGATTACTTTAAAAAGAGCTATGCGATGTTACTTGCTGAAGCAGAACATAAAGATGTCGTAAGTATTCACATTTTAGGAACTTATTATTATTATGGATTTAACATCCAAAGATATATATTTAAAGCAATTGAGTGGTTTTTAAAATCTGCTGACTTAGGATACAGTGATTCACAATATATGCTTGGTATGATTTATGAAACAATCGGTGAAAATGAAAATCAAACCGAAACTGCAAAGAAATATTATCAAATGGCAGCTAAACAAGACCATCCATATGCACAATATGCATTAGGCGTAACAGCGATTGAAGAAGAAAACTGGTCAACTGCTGTTATTTATCTCGAAAAAGCCGCTAGCCAACAATATGGATTAGCAGCGTTCACATTAGCGCTCTATTATCATGAAAAAGAACCTAAATCACCGCTTAAAGCATTTGAGTGGTTTATGGTTGCTGCTAAACAGCATCATACTGAAGCAGAATACTATGTTGGACTCTATTACCAAAATGGTAAAGGCGTTCCTCAAAATATTGAACAGGCTATTTATTGGTATGAAAAGGCAGCACATAAAAAGAATAGAAATGCTTTATATCATTTAGCATTGATTTTAATTAAACAGGAAGATAAAGATTATAAAGTAATTGCAAGATTGCTTGAACAAGCTGCGGCATTAGACCATCCGCATGCGCAATACAACCTTGCAGTTATGTATCAAAAAGGAGATGGCGTTGATCAAGATATGAAACGTTCACTTTTCTGGTATGAGAAAGCAGCAAATGCAAATTTGGCAATTGCTCAATATAATTTGGGCATGATATATTTCGAAGGCGCTATTGTTGAAAAAGATGAAGCAAAGGCTAAAGAGTTGTGGGAAAAAGCAGCCGCACAAGGTTTAGAAATCGCTATTAAATTGATGTACTCCATCAATAATTATGAAAAGTTACAAAAATCGACATGGCAAAACTAAGAACAATTTATTTAATATTTGGTCTAATATTATATATTGCTATTAATATCGTTTCATATACAGTTTCATATTTTGATAGTAATCTATTAATGAAAATCGGATTTTCATTACTTTCTTTATTTATTTTAATGATAGATTATGCAATCATATTACGTTCAGATAAAATTTTTAAACGCCCCTTTGAGAATTTAACTATCGATCTTAAAATTATTCTTTATTTGGGGATTATTATCATTCCGTTCATTTCTATATATCAAATTTAGTAATTTGAACACATTTTGCTATGTTTATCATTGACATGATAAATAGAGCGTTATATAATTAATTTAAGAAACCGGTTTCTTTATTGAATTTATACGGGCTCAAAAGGAGAAAATATGTCTTATAATAAAAAAATTAAGTATCTTGAGGTTAATCGTTCGGAATTAAAAAGATTTTCATATCATGATAAAACAAAAAAAGAACTTGCTGTGATGATGAATGAAATTATTAATGACCAGATTCATGGAATCAGTTTTAGTCCTTATCTTGAAGATCAAAATCCAGATTTAGCATCTGAAATTTCTGAAGACCAAATTCGCGATAGATTATTAATCATCAAGCCTCATACCAAATGGATTCGTACTTTTTCATGTACTAATGGAAATGAAAAAACACCAAAAATAGCTCATGAGCTTGGTTTTAAAACATTAGTTGGAGTATGGTTAGGCACAGATTTGGATAAAAATGAAGAAGAACTTGCAAATGCAATTGAAATTACGAAAAATGGTTATGTAGATATTTTAGCTATAGGTAATGAAGTTTTATTAAGAGAAGACTTATCCGTTGAAGAATTAATTAATTATATAGTAAGAGCAAAAAAAGAGCTTCCAGGTATTAAGATTGGCTACGCGGATTCATACTATACATTTTCTAACTATCCAGAAATAGCTGATGCATGTGACATTATTTTAGCAAATTGCTATCCATTTTGGGAATATTGTTCTTTAGAGACTTCGGTCGACTATATAAAACACATGTATAAACTAGCTTCCTCTGTATCAAAAGGTAAACAAGTGATTATTAGTGAAACTGGATGGCCTTCTAAAGGATCTAAATTTGGAGAATCTGTACCGTCAATAAAAAATGCTATGGATTATTTCATCCAAACGTTCCAATGGACACAGTCTGAAAATATTGACATTTTCTATTTTTCTTCATTTGATGAAGTATGGAAAGCTGGTCATGAAGGAGAATACGGAGCTTATTGGGGAATTTGGGACAAAGATGGAAAGTACAAATTTAATTACTGATTTGTTTTCCTAATAAATACATTTTTAACAATCTAATAGAAAAGGAAAACAAGATGATGCATATAGAAGAAGACTTAGGGTTTAAAGTAGGAAATGCAATTTGTTATTCGGGGTATAGAAAAGGACAAAGTCCTGCAAAAAATACTTATCCCACATATGAGCAGGTTAAAGAAGATTTGTTAATGTTAAATAAACATTGGGATTATATTAGATTATATGATGTAAGTCAACATGCTGAAACTGTTTTAGATGTCATTCAAAAAGAAAAAATTGATATTAAAGTGATGATTGGGATTTGTTTAAATGCTGAAATAAATAATGAACGTTGTCCTTGGGGTGGAAAATATTCTGATAATCAGCTCATTAAAAACTTTGAAGTTAATAAAAATGATATAAAGAAATTAATTCGTTTAGCGAATAAATATCCTAATATCGTTTTTTCAGCATCAGCAGGTAATGAAGCTACTGCTGAGTGGACTGATCATTTAGTATCGGTTGAATCGGTGATTAATTATGTCAGAACATTGAAAAAAGAGATAAAACAGCCTGTCACATATTGTGAGAATTATATACCATGGCAATTGAAGTTATCTAAATTGGTGGATGAAGTTGATTTCATTTCATTACACACCTATCCAATTTGGGAGTATAAGAACATCCGCGAAGCTTTAGAATATACAAAACAAAATTATTTTAGTGTTAAAGATAGATATCCACATAAACACATAGCAATTACTGAAGCTGGATGGACAACGCATTCCAATGGGCATGGATTTCCTTCACATCATGCAAATGAACAGTTTCAAGAGATTTATTATGAAAATCTCATGAATTGGAGCAAAAATGAAGGTTTATTGACTTTTGTTTTTGAAGCCTTTGATGAAGACTGGAAGGGTTCACAGGATCCTATGGAGCCTGAAAAACACTGGGGAGTCTTTACAATTGATAGAAAATCAAAACGTGTGATAAAAAAACTTCCTGAATTCGCAAAAATATAATCAATAAAAAAAGAATTTCTTTAGATGCATAGCATTTAAGAAATTCTTTTTTATTTATCTTGCGTTTAATTTAACAATTTCAATAAAGACTTTAACCGCACTTTCCATTTGTTGAATAGATGCAAATTCTAGACGCCCATGAAATTGATATCCCCCGGTACCCAAATTAGGACACAAAAGACCCTCATAGGTTAATCTTGCTCCATCTGTGCCGCCACGAATTGGTTCAGCATGTGGAACTAGTCCAACATTTTTAGTCGCTTGTTCAGCTAATTCTATAATGTACATATGATCTTTAATCTTTTCATACATATTGTAATAACTGTCTTTAATAACTAATTCAACAGCTTGATATTCATATTTTTGATTTAGATATTCTCTGATGGCTTCAAATTCCTTTTTCTGTTCATTGAATAATGCCATATCATGATTTCTAATGATATATTGAGAATGAGCAGTCTCTACTTCGCCCTTCATCGTTGTTAGATGATTAAATCCCTCATAGTTTTCAGTAAATGCTGGATTTTTAAATGTTGGAAGTAATTGATGAAACTCCATTGCAATATGAAGCGCATTTATTAATTTGTTTTTTGCGGAACCTGGATGAATGCTTTTCCCTGTAAAAGTTAAGAATGCTGTTGCAGCATTAAAATTCTCATATTCAATACCACCAACTTCACTACCATCAGCAGTATATGCAAAGTCTGCTTTGAAGTAATCGTAATCAAAGTGGTTTGCTCCATTTCCGATTTCTTCATCTGGAGTAAAGCAAATATAGATATCACCATGTTTTTCTTCTGGATGGCTAGCAAAGTACTCCGCAAGTTCCATAATTTCAGCAACCCCACATTTATCATCTGCTCCTAATAAAGTTGTTCCATCAGTAACAATAATATCTTCTCCTATGACTTTATTAAGACTAGGATAATGATTCGGATCCATTGATAGATCTTTATTGAGTTTAATAGTTGATCCATCATAGGATTTTATGATTCTTGGATTAACTCCCTTGCCGGGAGCATCTGGAGAAGTATCTACGTGCGCGACAAACCCTAACGCACGCGCGCCTTCCTTATTCTTATCGATTTTTGCATAAACATATCCATAATCATCTAAAAATGCATCAAGACCCATTTCAACAAGTTCTTTTACCAATAAGCGGCTCAGATCTTTTTGTTTTTCTGTAGATGGGAATGTTGTCGAGTTATGATTTGATTGAGTATCAACCTTCACATAGCTTAAAAAACGTTCAATTAGTCTATTCATATCTTCTAAAACCTCCTTCTAAATCTTATTATAACTCAAAAATATTTAAAAAAATAGCATAAAATTAATATATTTTGTTAAATTATTAATAAAATTAAGGTTAAAATTAATTTTTTTAACTTTTTTTAATAAAAGTGTTGACTTTTGATATAAAAATGAATATAATTAATGTGTAAGTTAAAATTATTAATAAAGGACGGTAAATAATGACAAAATATGAAGTTCTTAATCAATTAAATACTCGAAAGATGAATTCGAGAGAAGCATATAAACTCTTATTTAAGGAAGAGACAGAAAGAAAACCAAGAAGGGCTGGATTCATAATCATCAGAATTAAGATCCCCGAAAGTAAAGGTGCAACAATGTTACTAAGCTTTCTCTTGTTCCTTCCAATACCCTTATTCTTAGTTAAAATGCTTATCCCAAGAAAAATCAAAAACAAAAAAGGTGCTGTTAGTGAACAGTTATCTCTAACTCCAAAAGAAATGCTCGAGATGATTTCGATTAGTGGAGTAAAAGTTGATGTTAAAACACATGATAAAGTAAGAATCTTTATCAAAACCATATAAAAGGAGATTAACCATGAAAGAAAGAAATAAAGTAAACCCAGTATTAGCTACTTGCCCAGTATGCCAACATAATTTAAATGTTATTAAATTACATTGTGATCATTGTGATACAACAATCGAAGGAGATTTTACATTATCAAAGTTCAATTATCTTGAAATAGAAAAATTATATTTTATTGAAGTATTCATTAAAAATAGAGGAAACATCAAGATGATTGAAAAAGAATTGAACATTAGTTACCCAACTGTTAAGAAGATGTTAGACGAAGTGATTGTTGGCTTAGGATATTCTTTAGAACCGTTTGATGAAGAAGCTATAACCAAAGAATCCCAAGCAACAAAAGCAAATAACTCAAACATCTTAGAAAAGATCGAAAAAGGAGAACTTTCGGTTGCAGATGCAGTCAATTTCTTCAAGAAAGGAAAATAGGTGATATCAAATGACTAGAAATCAACGTTATCAACAAACAAAATATATAAATTCAACAGGTATTATTCATTTAAACTCCACATCTTTAACTAGACCAGGATTCTTGGTGAATAATTCACAAAATATTGCAGACATTCAAGAACAAACTACTCCAAATTTAGAGTTGTTACAAGATTTAAATCAAATAGTAAGATAAAAAAATATAAAGAAAAGGTGAATAAAATGTCAAAAGATCAATTAAAAGAAGAAAGAATGAAAATATTAGATTTATTAACTAAGGGAGTTATCTCATCAGATGAAGCTGAAAAATTATTAACTGCGATGGACCGTCCATCAGAAACTAAGTTCGATGAACAAATTGTATATGCAAATAATAAAAAAGCACCATTTAAAATGCTTAAAGTATTTGTAGATTCAAGTGATGGTGATAAAGTTAGAATTCAAATTCCTATCGAATTTGCAAAATTATTAAAAACGGGAAAATTTAAATTAAATTTAGAAGATACTGATATTGATATTGATGCTTTACTAGAAATGATTAGTGCTGGTGTTATGGGTGAGATCGTCAATGTAGAATCTGCAGATGGAGATAATGTAAGAATCATCGTTGAATAAATGATCAATAATTGAATATTCTTATAACAATGAAGCGTTTATTTAAACGTCTTTATTGTTATTTGAGGACAATGTATTATAATAGATATAGGTATTAAGGAGACAATTATGCTTTTTGGAAAACACTTTAGAAAATATTATCTGAAATACGCTCTATTTTTTTTGGTCGGAATTGGTATATTAATCGTTATTGATTGGATACAATTAGATATCCCTAAACTTGTTGGCGGTATCATTGACAATTTAGGATCTAATACACCAGACTCAGCTGCAATTGAAAGTTCAATCCTTAGGATTGCAGTTCTTGCAGGTGTGATTACGTTCGGTCGTTTTGTATGGAGATACACCATTTTTGGTGCATCAAGAAGAATTGAATTTCATTTAAGAAATACAATGTTTGGTCATGCATCCAAATTATCTCAACGCTACTACAGCCAAGAGAAGGTTGGCGGACTCATGGCTTATTTCATCAACGATCTTGAAGCAGTAAGAATGTCTTTTGGGCCAGGAATTTTAACTTTAGTTGATGGTTTGATGCTTGGGGGATTTGCTATTTATCGAATGGCGAACCTTAATGCAACATTAACTTTATATGCAGCAATACCCATGTTGATATTGACTGTTGTTTTAGTTTATATTCGTAAAACAATTTCATCTATATTTAAAAAAAGACAAGAATCGTTTGAAAAGTTAAGTGATTTCGCTCAAGAAAATTTCTCAGGCATATCAGTTATTAAAGCATTTGTAAGAGAGAAAAAAGAAGCGAAATTTTTTGGTGATAGAAATGAAGATTTATATCAAAAGAATATTCATTTTGTAAAATATATCATTGGAGTAAATATAGCATTATCTATGGCACTAAACTTTATCATACTTCTAATTATTATGTATGGTAGCTTTTTGGTTTTAAGAACGGACGGAACAGGTCTGACAACAGGTCAATTAACCGAATACATCAGTTATTTCTTCACATTGATTTGGCCGGTTATGGCATTATCTAGATTCATTCAGATTCAGTCTCAAGCTAGAGCTAGCGCAACCCGTATTGATAAATTTTTAGACGAAGAAGTTGAGATCAAGGATCTTGATGATGCAATCACTGTTGATAATTTAAAAGGAAGTATATCTGTTAAAAACTTATGTTTTCAATATCCGGATGGTAACGAACTCGTCTTAGACAATGTTTCATTTGAAATCAAGGCTGGTGAGAGTGTCGGTATTTTAGGAAGAACAGGCAGTGGTAAGAGTAGTTTGGTCGACCTTTTATTAAGAACATATAATTTAAGTGAAAATCAAGTCTTTATCGATAATTACGACATTATGAAATTAACTTTAAATTCAGTCAGAAATGCTATTGGATATGTTCCACAAGACAATTTCCTATTTTCAGATACAATCATAAACAATATTGGATTTGCATACGATAGTCCTGATGAAGAAGCGGTTAAAGAATCAGCAAAACTTTCAGATGTTTATGAAAATGTTATGGAATTCAAGGAACAATTTAATACCATTTTAGGTGAAAGAGGCGTAACCGTATCTGGTGGTCAGAAACAAAGAATTAGTATTGCTAGAGCTTTAGCAAAAAATCCTGAGATTTTGATTCTTGATGATTCTGTTTCCGCTGTTGATACAAAAACAGAAGAAGCGATAATCACCAATCTAAATCGTGTTAGAAAAGGTAAGACTACTATTTTTATTGCGCATAGAATTTCAACGGTTAAAAGAATGGATAAAATTATCTTATTAGACCAAGGTAAGATTTCAGCGATTGGTAATCATGCACAACTTATGAAGACTTCGGCTTTATATCAAGATATGGTTAAACGCCAGACATTAGAAAATATAGTTCAGGGAGGTGAACCCATTGAAAGATTTTAAAGATAACACCCGTGAACGTAGTGATAAAGAGGTTATTAAGCGCTTATTTGCCTATGCATTACCATATAAAAAGGAATTTGCTTTAATTATTTTCTTGATGTTCATTGGTATAGGAATTCAATTACTACCCGCTTTATTAATTGGTTATACAATTGATTTAGTTAGTAATGATACGATGGAAAGAAGTCAACAAACTCTCAACATCTTGTTGATGGGTGGAGCATTCTTAGCTGCGATGCTTATTGGTAATTTCACCAATTTTTATCAGAACTATATGCTTCAAAAAGTTGGACAAAAAACAGTTGTGATTTTAAGAAATGATGTTTTCAACCATATAGAAAATCTTTCAATTGGACAAATAAATCAGGTTCCAGTTGGAAAACTTGTGACAAGAGTAACAAATGATACCAATACAATTTCTGAAATGTATACTTCAGTCGCAATTAATCTAATTAGAAATATTTTATATTTAATTGCCATTTTGGTAGTGTTATTTTTCTTAAATTTCCAGATCACGCTCTATGTAATTATGGTGATTCCGGTCGTACTCTTGACAGCATATTTGTTTAGAAAATTTTCTCGTGCATCATACCGCAGAGTTAGAGCAAATTTATCAGAAGTTAATGCATTCTTATCAGAAAATCTATCAGGGATGAAAGTCACTCAGATTTTTAATCAAGAAGAAAAGAAACGAAGAGAATTTAAAGAGCATAGTCGAAAACTTAGAAACAGTTATTTACAAGAAATTTTGGTTTTTGGTATATTTAGACCAACGATTTATGGATTATCCATGGTGGGGACATTAATTGTCTTGTATATTGGATATCAGGAAGTTATCACAACAGCATTTACTGCCGGACTATTATTTTCTTATTTCTATTATGTACGCGATTTCTTTGAACCTATTCAAGAATTGGCTGAACAGTTTAATATTATGCAAAGTGCATTTGCAGCAGCAGAAAAGATATTTGATGTTTTAGATACAAAGCCTGAAATTAATGATAAAGAAGATTCAATTGAGCTTGATCATTTTACTGGAGCAATAGAATTTAAGGATGTATGGTTTTATTATTTGGAAAATGAATGGATATTAAAGGGAATAAACTTTAAAGTTAATCCGGGTGATACAGTTGCTTTCGTTGGGGCTACCGGTTCTGGTAAAACCACGATACTAAGCTTAATTGTTAGAAATTATGAAATTCAAAAAGGTCAAATTTTAATTGATGGTATTGATATTAGAAAAATTAAACGCTCTTCTTTAAGAAAGCATATAGGTCAAATGCTTCAAGATGTTTTCCTGTTTAGTGGGACAATTGCTGAGAATATTACACTTAGAGATGATGAAATTACTATAGAAGAAGTTAAATCAGCATCAAATTATGTTGGAGCAAACACTTTTATTGATCGCCTACCTACCAGATATGATCATATGGTTTTAGAAAGAGGAAATAATTTCTCAAGTGGTCAAAGACAATTAATTTCATTTGCAAGAGCATTGGTTTATAAGCCCAGTCTCATGATTTTAGATGAAGCAACAGCAAATATTGATAGTGAAACAGAAGAATTAATTCAAATATCATTAGAAAAAATGATGAATATATCAACAATGCTAATCGTCGCACATAGATTATCAACTATTCAACATAGTAATAAAATTTTAGTTATGCAAAAAGGTGAAATCAAAGAAGAAGGTAGCCACCAAGAGTTATTAAAATTAAAAGGATTGTATTATAATCTTTACCAACTTCAATATGATGAAAATGAATCATTATCGTCATAATTAATTAAAATAGATATTTCAATCGAGTGGATTTAAAATCGTAGATGGAAAAGTTGATTACCCGGTTAAAAGGATTGTTATTTTTGGAAACTTTTTTGATGTATAAATCACATTAAAGGTATAGGATCTGACTGGAAGTTTGGGTTATCTGGAGTCGGAAGTCCTAGTGTTTATATTAAATCAATGATGATTGGCGGAGAGGCGTAGTCCTCTCTTTTTTTATTTTAAATCATTCACTAATAGATTGACAAGTCACTAAATTAATGCTATACTCAATATAGAATTAAGGATATCCTTAAAATATAGAAATGAGGTGCGTATTATGCTGAATTGGTTTATGGGCTTGGATGTCGTATTGCAGGCACTGATAGGAACGCTATTTACATGGGGGGTAACTGCACTAGGTGCAGCTCTTGTTTTCTTTTTCAAAACAATTGAAAGAAATATATTTAATTTAATGTTGGGGTTTGCTTCTGGAGTCATGATTGCAGCGAGTTTTTGGTCTTTGTTAGCTCCAGCAATCACTATGGCTGAAGATCAAGGTTCTATCGCTTGGTTGGTAGTTGCGATTGGGTTTGCAGCTGGTGGGTTATTTTTATATTTTGCTGATAAAACTATACCACATATGCATTTTGGACCTAACCATGAGAAGGAAGGGTTACCAACTAGATTGAAAAGAACGGTTTTACTTGTATTTGCTATTACACTTCATAATATTCCAGAAGGTTTAGCAGTCGGTGTGGCATTTGGTGCTGTACATTATGTAACTGGAGATGCTACTGGTGCAACACTTGCAGCGATTGGTCTTGCTATCGGTATTGGTATTCAGAATTTTCCGGAAGGTGCTGCCGTCTCAATTCCTTTAAGACAAGAAGGTATGAGCCGAACAAAAGCATTCTTACTTGGACAAGCATCTGGTTTTGTTGAACCAATGGCTGGTGTTCTTGGGGCATATTTAGTCCTTGTTGTTAGACCATTATTACCTTATGCACTAGCATTTGCTGCTGGAGCTATGATTTATGTTGTGGTTGAAGAATTGATTCCCGAAGCACAACAAAAAGTAACACCGAGAGGTGCTCATTATGCTGTACTTGGTGTTATGGTGGGATTTATTGTAATGATGGTTCTTGATGTAGCATTAAGCTAGGAGTGATAGGATGATAAATAAATCAGAAGAAGATTATATTAAAGTTATCTATGAGCTATCAGTAGAAAGAAAACAAGCATTAATTATGACTACTGAAATATCAGATCATTTTGGATATTCTGATCAGAGTGTAAATGAAATGATAAAACGATTGGAAAACAAGCAACTTGTTTCGTTTATACCTTACAAAGGGATATCATTAACGGAAGAAGGTTATAAGGTTGCTATAAGAATGATTCGTGCGCATCGAATCTGGGAGGTTTTTTTAGGCGAGAAATTACATTTTTCATGGGAAAATCTTCATCAAGATGCGGAAATGCTTGAACACGCTACAAGTCCAGAACTTTTAGAAAAACTTTATCATTATTTAGGTGAACCCAAATACAATCAGCACGGAAACCCAATTCCCAATTTACAAGGAACTTCGGAACAATCCGCTCATTTAAGATTGGCAGATGCACATGAAAACGATAGATTCAAGATTACAAGAGTTCTCGATAACAAGGAACTTCTTGTGTTTTTAAATCAAAATCATATTAAATTATATGACAGTTTTTTAATCACAAAAATAGATTCATTTAATCAAATAATTCAAATTGAAGGAAAAAATGAGAATCACATCTTAAGTTTGAACATTGCGAAGATGCTTTTCGGAAATATCGTTGTATAATCGTAGGAGGTAACTTACTTTTATTCTGATGAAAGGGGGAGTGCAATCCAATGCTCAAAGAACTGATAAAAAATGGAAGTAATAAAGAAATTATTGAATTTTTGAATGAACTACATGGTTATGATTTAGCTGAATTATTTAACGAACTTGATGATGAAGAAAAAATAAAGATTTATAGTTTGCTGACCAATGAAAAATTAGCTGATCTTGTTTCATATCTAGAAATAGATGATGCAGCAGAAATTCTTGTTGATTTTGATTTAAACAAGCAAAAAGAGCTTATTGAAATGATGGAACCAGATGATGCTGTTGATATTATTCAAGAACTTGAAGAAGAAGATCAAGATGAACTTATGGCAGTTCTTGGAGAAGATTCTGATCTCGTTAAATTAATTCAGTATGATGAAGATGAAACTGGATCAGCAATGACCACAGAAGTGATTGTTCTAACTCCTGAAATGGATGTTAAGCAAGCCACTAAAAAGGTTATTAAAGAAGCAGTTGATGTAGAATCCATTAATACAATTTTTGTCGTTGATGATAACCATCATTTTTTAGGTATCCTTACGCTGATTAATCTAATAAAAGCTAAAACACCTTGTCAAATTTCAGAACTAATTGAGCAATCACCATTCGTAAAAGATAATGATTCAATCACACAAACACTTGAGGCTATTAATAATTATGGTATTTTTGAAATGCCGGTGTGTAATGAAGAACAACAATTATTGGGAATGATTACGCTTGATGATGCCCTGGATATTTACCAAGAAGAAGCTCAGGAAGATTTTGAAAGACTTGCAGGATTACCTGAAACTGTTGATAGAACACCATTTAAAACAGCGCTACATCGCCTTCCTTGGTTGGTGCTGCTTTTAGCCATATCTGTTCCGATTGCTTTAATTTCTTCTCATTTTCAAGGGGTAATTACAGCAGTCGCAATCTTAATTATTTTTCAACCCTTAATTTCTGGATCAGCCGGAAATGTTGCTACTCAAACACTCGCGGTAACATTAAAAATGTTTTCAACAAATGGAAAAGGTATCTTTAAAAGCTCAATTAAAGAGATTTTAACAGGGATGATGAATGGTTTAGTTATCGGAACAATAGCTTTTGGAACAACTTACTTGTTTGCATCCCTTCATCCTATCATAGCAGTTTCGCCAATTAAGGTTGCATTTGTCGTGGGTGCTTCACTATGGATGACAATCTTTGTTGCACCAATAGTTGCTATTGTAATACCTACAATTTTAAGAATACTTAAACTTGATCCAGCGGTCGCTTCAGGACCCTTTATTTCAACACTTCTTGATATGACAGGATTAACTATTTATTTTGGATTAGCGACACTAGTTTTCGGGGGGTTGCTATGAATAAAAAAATTAATTTCAAGCACTCTGATGATGCACTAAAAAGAATATTTAAGTCATTTCATGCTTACGATATTGCTGTTCTATTTGATAAGTTAGATGATGATGAAAAAGAAAGAGTAGTTCGTCTTGTCGATACTTCAAAACTTGCAGATGTTTTTGTGTCACTCGAAGAAGAAGATCAACTTGAATTTTTTGATCGATTAGAATTAGCCAAAAAGAAACTCATCTTAAGAAATTTAGAGAGTGATGAGTTAAAAGCATTTATTGAAAATATTGAAGAAGAGCGACAAGAAGAAATCATTGATTTATTATCCGCTGTTAAACGCAAAACCATTAGGTTACTTCTCGCATATGATGAAGATTTAGCTGCTTCTATCATGTCTACTGATTTTTTGACAATCTCAATGGATTTACCAGTTAAAGAAGCTACTGACTATATTGTTAAATCATCGAAAGAACAAGATTATATAGACTCAATTTTTGTTGTCAACAGCGACAAAGAACTCGTCGGTTTCATTGATTTAAAACAATTGATTATTACAAGAGGTAATAAAATAATCAGTGATATCATGGAAGATGATTTCCAATTTGTGTACGAATTAGATTCGATTGAAAAGGCAATTGAAACCATCAAAGACTATGATAGAAATAGTATTCCGGTTTTAACTCAAAAGCGTCATATTATTGGAATAATAACAGCAGATGACATTTTTGATGAAATCGTTGAAAGTAGCGAAGAAGATTATGAAAAGCTTGCGCTTATTTCTGACTTCGATCCATCATCATCAGCTATGAGAAGAACCGTACAAAGACTTCCTTGGTTGATGATTGCTGTTATACTAAATTTGGTAACAGCTTCATTCCTATCTATTTTTGAAGTTACATTAGTACAAGTTTCAGCACTTATTTTATTTCAACCAACAATTTTAGGTATGTCAGGAAATATTGGAACACAATCTTTGGCTGTGACAATTTTAGGGCTTCATTTAAACGAAATAGATAGTAAAAAAGTACCTAAAAAGCATATTGCTAAAGAAATGATAATTGCAGTTATAAACAGTTTGACTTTAGCAATTATTGCTTTCACTTATGTTACTGTTTTTTTGACACTTGTACCAACAGGCAATCAAACACCTTTTCAAATTTCAACAATTGTTTTCTTATCTGTATTCTCGTCAATGTTTATTGCGGGTTCGATGGGTGTATTTGTACCATTGATTTTTAATCATTTTGGCATCGATCCATCAGCAGCATCTGGACCTATTATGACAACTGTTAATGACGTGATTACCTTGGTAATTTATTTTGGAGTTGCAACATTAGCAATTTTATAACGTGTATCTTTTTTACCATATGAAATATGGTATAATATAAAAAAGTCGAAAGAAGGATGAAAAATGAATAAATATATTGAATTCTATAAGGAAGTCAGAAGAAAATTAAAAGCTTTTGAATATGTCATTTGGTTAATCAGTTGGGATCAAGAAACTGAAGCACCTAGTGCATCAGTAGAATATCGTAGCAAACAATTTCAAGTTCTTGCTGAAGAAGCATATAAACTTCAATCAGATCCACAGTATATAGAAGCAATAGAAAAGCTCTATGAAAACATGGATCAACTTGATGATGAAGACATTAAAATTGAGATTAAGAAAGCTAATAAAGAACTACGTATCGTCAAGAAAGTACCTAAAGATGAATTAATAGCTTATCAAGTTCTTGCACAATCGGGATCTCATATATGGGCACAAGCAAAAGAAAAAGATGATTTTGAAATGTTTGCTCCAACTTTAGAGAAGATTGTAGCATTTAATAAAAAGCTCGTAAAATATCTTGAAACACCCGAACTAAAAGGATATGATATTTTACTCGATATGTATGAAGAAGGTTTTGGTGTAAAAGAATATGATACATTCTTTAATAGATTAAAAGAAGAATTAGTTCCCTTCGTTCTTGAAGTTACAACAAATAATAAACAAAAATTCAATCGCAAATTAACAAAGGCAGTTTATCCAAAAGATAAGCAAAAAGAATTTTCTCACTATTTGATGAAAGTTTTCAATTATGATTTAAATAAAGGATTACTTAAGGAAAGTGCTCATCCATTTACGTCAGGTGTAAGTAGTTCTGATACTAGAATAACAACTCACTATCATGAAGATAATTTCACTTCAAGTATATTTTCTACAATTCATGAAATGGGACATGGTATTTACGAATTGCAAAATGATCCAAAATATGATGATACTGCACTTCATGGTGGAACAAGCTTAGGGATTCATGAATCACAATCTAGAATGTATGAAAATATGATTGGCAGATCATATGCTTTTTGGAAAATACATTATGGAAAACTCATTGAATTATTCCCTAAACAATTAAAAACTGTTTCTTTAGACGAATTCTATAAATTCATTAACCAAGCAAAAAGATCTTTAATTCGCATTGAAGCCGACGAATTGACCTATTCACTTCATATTATGGTTAGATATGAACTTGAAAAGAGTTTAATCAACGGCAAATTAAAAGTTAAAGATTTACCTAAAAAATGGAGATCACTTATGTCCCAGTATGTTGGTAAGAGACCAACGACGGACAAAGAAGGTGTTTTACAAGATATTCATTGGTCTGGTGGTGCAATTGGATATTTCCCAACATATGCGCTTGGATCAGCTTATGCTGCTCAAATATATCAATCCATGAATAAAGATTTTAATATTGAAAATGCAATTGAAAACAATGATATTGCAAAGATAAATGCATGGTGTAAAGAACATATTCACAAATTTGCACAAACAAAGACACCAAAAGAAATTCTTCAAATTGCAACTAAAGAAGATTTTAGTCCCGAATATTATATTAAATATTTAAAAGAAAAATTTAAGAACTAATAAGGATAGTGAAGTAAAACATGCTCTCAATTCGGTCACTGTATCAAATCGGTTATGGCCCATCAAGTTCTCACACGATGGGACCAGCTAAAGCAGTCAAAATAATCAAGGATCAATATCCCGACCTTGATTTTTACGAAATTACATTGTATAACTCATTGGCTTTGACTGGAAAAGGGCACTTATCAGAAGAAGCAATCAAAGAGTCATTGGCACCTTGCCAAGTGGCTTTTTTGACGTCAATCGATATAACAAAACACCCCAATACACTTGTCATCAAAGGTTTTCAACAAAATCAGTTGATTACTGAAAAAGAAGTGATGAGTGTTGGTGGTGGACGTATTGTTTTTGTTGGAGAAAATGAAAAGAAGCCTTCAATATATCCCCATAATAATTTTAAGGATATCAAAAAATATTGTCGTGCACATAATTTGTCAATTTCTGATTATGTATTTATGGTTGAAGGAGAAGGTTTCGATTTATTTCTTGAAGAAGTATGGGAAGCAATGAAAGTTTCAATAATAAATGGATTATCAAATAGAGGAACACTTCCTGGTCCGCTAAGACTTAAAAGAAAAGCACCCGACTTATATAGCAAAAATGCTGAGCAGGAAGTACCTGAAATTACAGAAAATAGACTTGTAGCAAGTTACGCTTTTGCTGTCAGTGAGGAAAATGCAAATGGAGGAATTATTGTCACAGCACCGACATGTGGGGCTTGTGGTGTTTTACCATCTGTATTATACTATATGCATGAGAAGCATCAAGTTGTTACAAATGAACGTATTATGAGAGCTTTGGCCGTGGCAGGGTTAATAGGGAATCTAATCAAGCATAATGCTTCCATTAGCGGTGCAGTTGCAGGATGCCAAGCTGAAATTGGAAGTGCTTGTGCGATGGCAGCGGCAGCCCATGCAACACTGTTTAATCTATCAATGGATCAAGTTGAATATGCTGCGGAAATTTCTATTGAGCATCATCTTGGATTGACTTGTGACCCTATTAATGGGTACGTTCAAATTCCTTGTATTGAACGCAATGCAGTTGCTGCTCTGCGAGCGATTGATGCATGTGGCCTTGCATTTTTCTTAACTGATACGAGAAAGATATCATTAGATATGGTAATTCAAACAATGTATCAGACAGGTCTCGATATGCATACCTCATACAAAGAAACTTCACAAGGTGGTCTCGCTCAGTATTATAAGGAGGATGAAGATGTTAACTGTTGGTGAAATATTTCTAGGAAGAGCTTTGGATATAGATTATCAAGGACAAGGTATCGTTAAGCATCAAGGATATGTTGTTTTTGTTCGTGGGATGATGACACATGAAGAAGCTAAAATAAGAATAACGCAGCTTAAAAAAAATTACGGACATGGGAAAATTGTTGAACTTATTAAAACAAGCCCTGATCGAATTAATCATTCAAGTCATGTATATGGAAGTTGTGATCTGATTCATCTATCGCCATACAAACAACTTTTATGGCAACATAAAACAACAAGAGAAACACTAAAGAAAATTATGAATTTGGATTTTGAAGTTCATGAAACAATTACTGATAACAAGAATAAATTCTATCGGAACAAAAGTGTATTTCATGTGATGGATTCTCCATATCTATCTTTAGGTTTATATCATTACGATAAGTCAAAACTGATTCAAGTCGAACAATTTATTTTATCTGACGAGAAGACAAATGAAGCGCTTCAACACTTATTTGTTAATCGTGTTATGATAAATCCGAAGGTTCTAAAATATATTGTTTTTAGAACAAACGAAAAGAAAGAACTTTTGATTACTTTAGTTGCAAACAAAGAGAATTTTTTAGGTAAAGAAGAACTAATTGATGTATTAAAAAACATTGAAAACGTAGTAGGAATCACATTGAATATTAATCAAAAACCAAATCAAATCTTTGGAGAAGAATCAATTGTTCTATATGGTGAAAACCTTATTGTAGAGCGATTAAAAGATATTGATATCATGTGTTCTGATCAGTCATTCTTCCAGATTAACCTTCCGGTCATAGAAAAAGCTTATCAATTGATTGAAGATGAAATAGGAAAAGATAAAGTTGTTATTGATGCTTATAGCGGTGTTGGTAGCATAGGATTTTATTTGGCGAATAAGGTTAAAAAAATGATATTGATTGAATCTAATAAAGACAGTATACGTATGGCTAATATGACAAAAGATAAATACAATTTAGAACATTTTGAAATCATAGATGAACCTGCTGAAAAAGTGATACATTTAGTTGATGCAGATTATTTAATTGTTGATCCACCACGTGGTGGTTTAACTTCCGATTTTCTAAGCGGAGCTTTAGCACATGATTATGAAAAAATATTTTATTTATCGTGTGATGTTAAGACTTTGGCAAGAGATTTAGTTCAACTATCTATGAAATATGAAGTTAAAGATATATATCCTTTGCGAATGTTTTATCACACGACCTCATTAGAAACTTTAGTCATCTTATATCACAAATAAAAAAATCAACTCGGTTGATTTTTTTTATCCTTTTACAAAAGGGTTATATTTTTTTTCATGACCAATCGTCGATGACAGACCATGTCCTGGATAAACAATTACATCATCATCAAACAGTGAGTAAATACGTTTTATGCTTTTATAAATATCTTGAGAATTTGAAAATGGAATATCTGTTCGTCCAATACTTTGGTAGAAAAGAGTATCTCCAGAAAATAGAATCTGACGATGAGATAATACTGTTCCCCCTTCAGAATGTCCAGGTGTTTCATAAACTTTGAAATTCTTACCAATGAAAGTAATTTCAGCTAGATCAGAAACCCATACGTCAACTGGGATAATATACCCAACTTGATTGTAAGGACTTTGTATCATCCAGATTTTATCCTTTAAAGGAGCATATACGATACAATCAAAGTTATCTTTTAATTGTTTGACTCCTCCAACATGATCATAATGTCCATGCGTAATATAGATACTTTCCAGTGTTAACCCATTATCTTTGAGATAAGGAATGAGTTCATTATTTTCATATCCGGGATCAACAGCAAAAGCCCTTGTACCTTCATGAACAATATAGCAGTTACTTTTTATATTTCCCAAAGGGAATATTTTTATTTCCATGTTATCACCAAACACATTATAACATAATGCTTGTTTCAAATCATATTACAAGCATTAGTGATTAAAAAAAAGTATAATGATACGGTAAAAGGAGATGTAAACCATGAAAATAGCAAATAATTACATTGAATTAATTGGGAATACTCCAATGCTTAGATTAAGTAGATATGAAAAATTAATCGGTAGTCAAGCCGGAATTATAGCAAAGCTTGAAAATCACAATCCACTCTCAAGTGTAAAGGATCGTTTAGCTTTTGCATTGATTGAATCAATTGAAAAAAAGGACTTAGTTAAAGCTGATACTGTTTTTGTTGAACCAACCAGTGGAAACACCGGTATTGGATTAGCATTCATATGTGCAGTTAAAGGATATAAATTAATATTAATCATGCCTGAATCAGTAAGTAAAGAAAGAGTTCAAGTTGCTCGTGGGTTAGGAGCAACTATTATGCTTACCGATCGTTCATTAGGTATGAAAGGATCAATTAGTAAAGCTAATGAATTACTTGCAGCGAATACAAATTATATTATGCCGATGCAATTTGAAAATTTAGCAAATCCTGAAATTCACAGAAAGACTACTGCAATTGAAATCTTAGAAGATACAGATCATCAAGTTGATTTCTTTGTTGCAGGTGTTGGAACGGGTGGAACAATTACAGGTGTGGGTGAAGTTTTGAAAAAAGAAATTCCTCATGTCAAAATTATTGCAGTTGAACCAAAGGATTCACCGGTTTTATCGGGAGGAATACCAGGCCCTCATATGATACAGGGAATTGGTGCTGGGTTTATTCCTAGTGTTTTAAATATGGAAACAATAGATCAAGTGATTACTGTTTCTAATGAAGATGCTTATGAAACTGCACGTTTGCTTGCAAAAACCGAAGGTGTGTTTGCAGGAATTTCATCTGGGGCAATTTTATATGCAGCATCACAATTAGCAAAGCTAGAAGAAAACAAAGGAAAGAGGATTGTTGTCATTGTGTGTGATACTGGTGAAAGGTATCTATCGACAACATTATATGAACAAAATGTTTAAATGTACAAGAGGAGATGTAGGAGCTGCTAAAAAATTTGATCCTGCGGCACCATGCAAATTAATGATCTTTTTCACTTACCCAGGTGTTATTGCCTTAAGAAGACATCGTGTTGCACATAAACTGTATATTAAGGGATTTAAAAATATAGCACGATTTATTTCATTTGGCACGAGAAGAAAAACGGGAATCGATATTCATCCTGCAGCCCAGATTGGTCGCTGTGTATTTATAGATCACGGCATGGGATTAGTGATTGGTGAGACGGCTGTTGTTGGAGATCATTGTGTTCTCTACCATGGTGTGACACTTGGTGCAAACACCTTTGAAAAGGTTGATAGACATCCCAAATTAGGAAATGGTGTCATTGTTTATGCCGGTGCAAAAATAATTGGTCCTATTCATATTGGAGATCATTCAATTGTTGGAGCTAATTCAGTTGTTGTAAAAGATGCTCCTGCGAATAGCAAATTAAAAGGTGTTCCAGCTCATCATTTTTCATAATAGGAAGCATTAAATCATAGTATGTCTGTTTCCTTATGTAATAAGGATAAAATCTATGTGAATGTTGTGTTTCTCATTGACAAAAAATTCAAAATTTGTTATCATAAGTTGAGTTTTAGGAGGTAGTGTATGATTTGGATAGATTATTTTATTGTTTTTGATGCAATTTTCCTTGCTATCATTGTTATGATGATGCATTCTACTGATAACATTAATGATGCATTTAGTGGAGAAAAGTCCGAATTGTTTAAAAATAAAAAAACAAGAGGCTTTGATTTGTTTTTAATGCGTGGAGCTGCCGTATTATCTGTAATTCTAATTGTTGCTGTTGTTTTATCAAACAATTTACCACATTAAAAAATTAAAATTTCAAATGAAAAGTGCTTCTGAAGAAGCGCTTTTTCATTAGAGTAATAGGAATAATTGCTACAGAGATACTTTTCAATTTCACTCGAAAACAATATAAAACCAACTGAAGCAACATCGCTTTATAGATTATGTTATCTATCCATTAAAAAATCTTAAATTATTTTGACAAATTTCTAAAAATCATATATAATTAATAAGGCTATGAACATAGCGTGGAAGGAGGGTTGACAATGCCTAAAACTATCGTTCGCGATAAAGAATCAATTGAAGATGCTTTGCGTCGCTTTAAACGTGATGTTTCGAAGTCAGGAAACCTCCAAGAAGCTCGTAAACGTGAATTTTACGTGAAACCTAGTGTTGCTCGTAAAGATGCACAACGTGCTGCTCGCGCTAAGAATAAGAAAAAGTAAATTCTAAGAAATTCGTACTCAATTGGGTGCGTTTTTTTGTTTTGGACATAAAAAAGTAGACCAGTGCTTTTTTATTTTTTTGCGTGTGGTATAATAAATACACGACAAGGAGCAGATTTAATGAAATTAAATCGACAAATTCATCACGCTGAAGCAATCGCCAGATTGGTTGGTATTCAAGATCGTAATTTAATGGTTTTCAAACAATATCTAGGTATGAATGTTTCTGTAATGGGTTCAGAAATCATTACGGACGCTAACAAGGAACAGTTGCCATTGTTGGAAGCTATTTTTGCTGTCTTGATTGAACTTGCTGAACATCAAATCCAGTTATCGGAAAGAGATGTTATGTATATTATTAAACTTGCAGAAAAAGACCAATTGAATGATATCTTTGAACTATATCAAAATCGAAAAAAAATATTGGTAAACGATTCTGGACGCTCTATATATCCCAAAACATTTAACCAAAAGATTTATGTTGATGCAATGTCTAACTACGATTTGGTTTTCGGAGTTGGTCCAGCGGGTACAGGGAAAACATATCTTGCTGTAGCACAAGCAGTTTCAGATTTAAAGAATAGCAAGGTGAAAAAGCTGATTTTGACAAGACCAGTTGTAGAAGCTGGAGAAAATCTTGGATTCTTACCTGGTGATTTAAAAGAAAAAGTTGATCCATACCTAGTTCCCTTATATGATGCACTTTATGAAATGCTAGGAACTCAAACAACAATGTCGCTTATGGAAAAAGGGGTTATTGAAATCGCACCCTTAGCTTATATGAGAGGTCGAACTTTAGAAAATGCTTTTGTCATTCTTGATGAAGCTCAAAATACAACGAAAGTCCAAATGAAAATGTTTTTAACTCGTTTAGGATTTGCCTCAAAAATGGTGATAACAGGAGATCCTTCACAAACTGATCTACCTAAAGGAGCACCTTCGGGTTTAAATCAAGTGTTGAGCATATTAACAGATTTAGAGGATGTAAAGATTGTTCAGTTTGAAAAATTAGATGTTGTTAGACATCCCATTGTTCAACGCATTCTTGAAAGGTACGAAGTCAATGAAAATTAATCTTCATAATCAAACCAAAGAAGATATTAAAGCAATTAGAGCTTTATTAAAATTGATTTTTAGTCCAATTAAAGAATCGAAAAATATGCAAATTATATTTATAGATCAAAAAAAAATACATGAAATGAATAAAACATATAGAAATATTGATAGACCCACAGATGTTTTAAGTTTTATTAACGATGATATCGATGACGATTCATTGGGAGATATATTTATCTCCATTGAGCAAGCAAGAATACAAGCAATTGATTATGGTCACTCATTCGAAAGAGAAATTGGATTTTTAGCTGTTCATGGATATTTACATTTATTAGGTTATGACCATCATTCAAAAGAAGAAGAAAAAACAATGATAGAAGCGCAAGAGCGCATTTTGAAAAATGCGAAGCTGGAAAGGAATTCAGATGAAAAGTCTTGAAAAAGCATTAATTGCAAGAAGTCATGCATATACACCATATTCACATTTTAAAGTAGGTGCAGCAATCCTATTAAAAGATGGTACTTACATTTTGGGAGCAAACATTGAAAATGCATCCTTTGGATTATCGAACTGTGCAGAAAGAAGTGCATTGTTTTCTCTTTATAGCCAGGGCTATAAAAAAGAAGATATCGTATCTATGACTATCGTTGCAAATGATCATGGACCAGTATCACCATGTGGTGCATGCAGACAAGTTATGCATGAATTATTACCAAAAGACACTAAAATTATATTAGCAAATACGGAAGGCAAAACGATGGAAACGACACCGGATGGATTACTCCCCCATGCTTTCGTTTTAGATGAAAAGCCTAAAGATGAGTAGCCACAAATCTGGATTTGTAGCAATTGTCGGTCGACCTAATGTTGGTAAATCAACACTGATTAATGCATTAATCGGTCAAAAGATTGCTATTATGAGTCCTAAACCTCAAACAACAAGAAATCGGATTATAGGTGTATATACACAGCCTGATTTTCAGATGATTTTTGTAGACACACCTGGTATGCATAAAGGTAAGGATCTACTAAATAAAACGATTGACAAAATTGCAGTTTCTTCGATAAAAGATGTTGATATGGTTTTATTTGTTGTTGATGATTTCAAAGGAAGCGCTGAAGAACATATCTTATCCTATTTTAAAGGATTGAAGATTCCTGTTTTTCTGGTGATTAATAAAATCGATCAGATAAAAGGACGATCAGGAATTGATCAAATCATCATTTCATATCTTGATTCTTATGCTTTTGAAGGAGTCATTCCTGTTTCCGCACAAGATAAAACATATTTAAATAAACTTATAGAAATATTAGTTCCCTATTTACCAGAAGGTCCCCTGTTTTTTCCCGAAGAGATGAAAAGTAATCAAACTGAAAATCAATTAATGTCTGAACTAATCAGAGAAAAGATTTTATTTCATACTGAACAAGAAATTCCGCATTCAGTTGCAGTTGTCATTGAATCTCTAGAAGAAAACATTGAACTTAATACGATTGATGTTTCAGCATTAATTATTGTTGAGCGAACAACTCAAAAACAAATACTGATAGGTAAATCTGGAGAAAAAATAAAGAAGATAGGAACTGAAGCTAGAAAAGAAATTAATCATATATTAAATACAAAAATTCATTTAACACTTTGGGTGAAAGTTAAAAAAGATTGGAGAAATCGACCAAGTGATTTGAAATCATTTGGCATTGGGAATGAGAACTAATGGAAGGAATCATCTATAAGGTTCAGCCTTATCAAGAGCATGCAAGATTACTCTTTGTTTATACAAAACATGGTAAAAAAACATTATTAGCCCAAGGTTCGCAAAAACTCAACAATCAAAATCGTATCCTTTCACAATATCTTACTCAAATTGAATTTAAAGATTCTGAAAAAAGCTTTATTACACTAGCTAACGCTAAAATTATTAATGATTTTTCAAAAATCAAAGAAGATTATACTTTAACGATGCAAGCTGCTTTAATGTTGGAGATTGTGGATCAACTTGTTGTTGATGCATATCACCATCAAGAAGTTTACAAAGACTTGATTGAGGCATTATCCTCAGAGCATTTAGATATAGCTGCATTAAGTTTTGCACTAAAAATGCTCAAATCTTTGGGGTACCCCTTAGATTTAAACGCTGATGGAAGAAAAGTATTAGGAGTTAATATTGAAAAAGGTGGACTTGTCTACCAAAATGAATTAGACATTATCGATTTAGAAATCAAGGAAGCAATCATATTACTCAAACTAAATTTCATTCCTTTTGAAGATTTAGAAGCGTATGAAGCAGAGAGCCTTGATAAAATAAAAGAATTTATATTAAAATACTATCAGTATCATTTACAAACAACATTAAAAAATCTAAAATAGACATTAAAGGATGTGTTCACATGGTTTCATTAGACCAAATTGTACAATATGCAAAATCTACAGGATATATATATCAAGGTAGCGAACTCTATGGAGGGTTAGCAAACACTTGGGATTATGGTCCTTTAGGAAGTCTTCTAAAGAAGAATATTAAAGATGCATGGGTTAATAAGTTTCAAAGACAAACACCAAATAATGTGCTTATAGATAGCTCAATATTGATGAATAGTGAAGTATGGAAAGCCAGTGGACATGTTGGTGGTTTTAGTGATCCATTGACTGAATGTAAGAGTTGTAATCAAAGATTTAGAGCAGATAAACTTATTGAAGATCACGATCACCAAGTATCAGCTGATGGCTGGAATACAGATAAGATGTATCAATATTTAATTGAACACGAAGTGACGTGCCCTAATTGTGGTAAAAAAGAATTTTTACCTATTCGTGCATTTAATATGATGTTTCAAACACATCAAGGCGTTGTTCTAGAACAAGCTAATCAAGTTTATTTACGTCCTGAAACAGCACAAGGTATATTTATTCAATTTAAAAATATCCAAAGAACGACAAGAAAAAAAATACCATTTGGTGTATGCCAAGTTGGTAAATCGTTTAGAAATGAAATCACACCAGGTAATTTCATTTTTAGAACGAGAGAATTTGAACAAATGGAACTTGAGTTTTTTGTTAAACCAGGTACTGAAATCGAGTGGTTTAACTATTGGAAGCAATTTTCCATGGATTGGCTCATTTCACTTGGGTTAAAAAAAGAATTTTTAGCTTTTGATAATCATAAGTTTGAATCATTAAGTCATTATTCAAATGCAACGACCGATATCCTTTTTCAATTTCCTTGGGGATTTGATGAATTATGGGGTATTGCCTCTCGTACTGATTATGACTTGAAAGCTCATCAAATCCATTCAGGTGAAAATTTGACTTATTTGGATCCAGATACGAATGAAAGATATTTGCCATATGTTATTGAACCATCTGTTGGTGTGGAAAGACTAGTTTTAGCATTCTTAGTAAATGGATATGATGAAGAAATGCTAGAATCAGGAGATACAAGACAAATTCTTCATATTCACCCTGCACTTGCTCCATATAAAGTGGCAGTATTTCCACTAATCAAAAAAGAACATAGTACAAAAGCAATACAAATATTTGAAGAGTTAAATCAGTACTTTGATGTTGTTTATGATGAAACTCAAAATATTGGTAAGAGATATAGAAGACAAGACGCTATTGGAACTTATTTGTGTGTCACTGTCGATCATGATACGGCAGTTGATCAATCTGTAACTGTTAGAAATAGAGATACAATGGCACAAGTTAGAATTCCAATTAAAGATTTAAGAAGTTACATTGAACAAGAAATAAAATTTTAAATCGAAAGTGAAGGCCACAATGAAAAAAACAATCATAATTTTCATCATAGCTTTGTCACTGTTTTTCTTGAGTGGCTGTACAGAAACCGATACACTCAATAATCCTTATGTTCCTCCGATTGATGTAATATCAGTAGAACAAATGGTTGCAGATAAGCTTGAAAGTATGAGTCTATATGAAAAAGTAGCTCAAATGATACAAGCTGAAAGAGCATATATTACTCCTGAACAAGTTGAAACATTTGGGATTGGTTCAATTTTAAGTGGCGGTGGAAGTCACCCCACAAGCTATTTTGATTCTGCTGATGATTGGTACAATATGTATTTTTCATATCAACAAAGTGCACTAAATAGTTCTAGTGAAATTCCAATTATTTACGGTATTGATGCTATTCATGGAAATAACAACCTTTTTGGAGCTACCATCTTTCCTCACAATATAGGATTAGGTGCTGCAAATGATCCTGACCTTATGTATGAAATAAGTAAAGCAACAGCTGAAGAAATGTTAGTCACAGGAATAACATGGACTTTTGCTCCGGCAGTTAGTGTTGTTTCAGATATTTCATGGGGAAGAACTTATGAGGGATATAGTGAAAATCCATTAATTCACGTTGGTTTGGTTCAACCGATGATTGAAGGTTTACAAGAAAACGGTGTGAGTGCAACAGCTAAGCATTTTGTTGGCGATGGTGGAACACAAGGTGGAATTGACCAAGGTAATGTTACCTATGATGAACAAACGATTCGCGATGTTTATCTTCCCCCATATTATCAGGCGATTGAAGCCGGAGTTGATACAATCATGATTTCATATAGTTCAATCAACGATGTGAAGATGCATGGTAGTCATTATTGGATTACAGATGTATTAAAAGATGAAATGGGGTTTGAGGGATTTATTATTAGTGACTGGAATGCGATTCATCAACTACCAGGTTCTTATGAGGAACAAATAATAGCCTCAGTAAATGCTGGTGTTGATATGCTTATGGAACCAACTGAGTGGCAGTCAGCTCTAGAAAGTTTATATATAGCTGCTTCAGATGGAAGAATTACTCTAGCGCGTATAGATGATGCAGTATCAAGAATTTTAACTGTTAAATTTAATCGCGGATTAATAGAAAATCCATTTGATAGACTAGATCCATCTGAATACCTTTATAACGAAGAGCATAAAGCAATTGCAAGACAAGCTGTTAGAGAATCTCTCGTCTTATTGAAAAACGACAATCAAGCTTTACCATTAGAAAAAAATGATTCTGTTTATATATCCGGGCCTGCAGCAGATAACGTTGGTTATCTTTGTGGTGGTTGGACAACTTACTGGCAAGGCAATACTGCTACAAGCATTGGAGTAGGTCTTAGTATCAAAGCCGCATTTAATCAAGTCTTAGATACCCAAAGTGTCAATTTGGCATCAACATGGCAGGAAGCGAATACAGTAGTTATTGTCTTAACAGAGACACCTTATAGTGAAGGAGTCGGCGATAATGATCAATTAACGCTAACATCTGGATTAGCTCATCCTGATAACGAACAAGCATTATTATTAGCACAACAGGCTCACGATGATGGTAAGCGTGTGATAGGAATTCTTATCTCAGGTAGACCTCTGGTTTTAGGCGATAATTTAGATTTGTTTGATGCATTTGTTGCTGCTTGGTTACCTGGTTCTGAAGGTGGTTTAGGTATCGCTGATGTGATTTTTGGAGATTATGATTTCACAGGAAAATTATCATTTACTTGGCCAAAGGACTTATCACAGATAGGTTATACTTCGACTAATTTAAATTATAATGAATCACTTGTTATGTTTCCCTTTATGTACGGATTAAGTTATTCTTGATCAAATGAAGAAAGAGGATCAATATGGAAGACAAACTCATTCGTGAAATTAATGAAAAGACCGCGATTGTTGACTTAGTCAGCGAGTTTGTTTCGCTATCTAAACGTGGTAAAAATTTTATGGGACTGTGTCCTTTCCATCAGGAAAAGACACCGAGTTTTTCTGTATCACCTGAAAAAAATATCGCTAAATGTATGTCATGTGGCGAAGGTGGTACACCAATTAATTTTTATCGAAAGATTAGAAATATTTCATTTGAAGAAGCTGCTTCAATCCTGGCTGAACGTGCTGGAATCAAAATAAAAGAAAGCAAAATTAAAAGAGATCCCTATACCAATTATTATAAATTAATGAATGAGGTTGCTTCTTTTTATCAGTTTAACCTTAAAAATAGTGAAAAAGGTCAAGAAGCACTTAAATATTTATACCAAAGACAAATGACAGATGATCTCATCACACATTTTAGATTGGGCTACGCTCCTAATCATGGAAATATGCTTTATCAGGTGTTAAAAGATAAAAAGTATGCAGTTAGTGATATGATATTACTTGGTGTTGTTAAACAAGCCGATGATGGTTCATATTATGATCTGTTTAGCAATCGTATCATTTTTCCGATAACTAATCCAAAAGGTGATGTTGTGGGACTCAGTGGAAGAACACTAAATCCTAAAGATCCAGTAAAATATATCAATAGTCCTGAAACAGTTATATTTAAGAAGGGTCAATTGCTATACCATCTTAACGAGGCGTTGAGCGACATAAGAATGAGTAAACAAGTCGTCTTATATGAAGGATTTTTTGATGTCATCAGTAGTTATGCTGCGAGTGTTAAAAACGGAATTGCTACGATGGGAACAGCACTCACAAAAGATCAAGCAAAACTGATAAAAAATGTTACAAAATCAGTTATCGTTGCCTATGATGGGGATGCTGCAGGGCTTAAAGCAATCGATCATGCAATACCCGTACTTGAAAGAGAGCAACTCAAAGTTGAAGTGCTTCTCATTCCTGAAAAAATGGATCCAGATGATTTTGTTAAAGCTTATGGACCAGAAAAATTTGAAATGTTATTTGGCGAATATACTGTTGATGCATATGCTTTTAGATATAAGTATTATAAGCAAGGTAAGAATCTAAATGATGCCAATGATATGAAATTATTCAAAAGACAAGTCATGACAATGATTCAGAACTCAGATAGTAGTATTCGAGGATTTTATATCCAGAAATTAGCCAATGATTTGAATATTCCTATTGAATCTTTAGAATTCAAAAAGCAATCTTTTACAAAAGAACCAGTTATTCCTAAACTTGAAAAACCAAGAATGTTAGGAAAGTACTCAAAAGCAGAACGTTATATGATTCTTGCAATGCTGAGATCTAAAAAGGCTGCAGAATTAGTTGCACAAAAATTAAAACAAACGGATTTTGCAGAAACTATTACAGCAGGTATTCGGTTGAAGATTGAAAACTATTATGAAGAACATAGTGAGCTTGATTTGAATGAATTTCTAGATCAACTTACATTGGAACAAAGAACACATATGGAAACAATGCTTTTAACAGATATGTATTGGATAAATCATATTGAGATTTCAACTATTGAATTAGAGTCGTATATTGATTTAGTGAAAGAAGCTAATCTCAAACGTCGTCTAGATTATCTAAGAGAAAAAATAAATAATGAAGAAAATGTTAGTGATATATTAATTAATGAACGTGATCAAATTATTGTTTCATTAAAGCATACCAAATAGGAGGTATTTTGTGGAATTAGAAAAAATTATTAATCAGCTGGTCAAGAAAGCCGGTAAAGACAAACTATTAAATCTTGAAGATGTAACACCTTATGCAAAACCAGGTAGTGAAAAATATTTTAATATTGAACGAGAACTTTTGGATCATGACGTAGATATAATCTTACCCGAAGAACTTGAAGGTGACGAAGAAACATTATCTGTAGATGCTTTAGACATTGAAGAAGATGATGACGCTGATTTTGATTTAGAAGAAGTTGAACCAGATGACTTATCCTTAAGTGGATTAGAAGTTGAGGAAGAAGAATTAATCAATATTGAAACAATTGCTTCTAATATTAAAATCGATGATCCTGTTAGAATGTATTTAAAAGAAATTGGACAAATTCCTTTGTTGAACCATGAAGATGAAAAAAAATATGCAGTTTTAGTATCTAATGGTCGTTATGCTAAAGAACAACTAGATGAAATCAATAATGGTCTTTTAGAGTTGCCAGAAAATGATGTTGAAGAGCTTAAAGTAGCCCTTGAGCGTGCAATGGCTGCTAAAAATAAGTTAGTTGAAGCTAATTATCGTTTGGTCGTATCAATTGCCAAAAGATATGTTGGTCGTGGCTTATTGTTTCTTGATTTGATTCAAGAAGGTAACATGGGATTAATGCGTGCTGTAGATAAATTTGATCATGAAAAAGGATTCAAATTTTCCACCTATGCAACATGGTGGATACGCCAGGCAATTACGCGTGCTGTAGCTGATCAAGCGAGAACAATTCGTATTCCCGTTCATATGGTTGAAACAATTAATAAAATGATTCGTATTCAAAGACAATTAATTCAAGATTTAGGTAGAGAACCATCTCTAGATGAAATTGCTCAAAAAATGGGAATTACGACTGAAAAAGTTCAAAATATCCAAAGAATCGCAAAAGAACCTATTTCATTAGAAGCACATGTTGGTGAAGAAGAAGATTCATCGTTAGGAGACTTTATATCAGATCCTAATGCGCTCACCCCTCATGAATTTATGCTTCAAGAAATGGTTAGGCAAACACTAGATGAAGTATTAGAAACATTAACTGACCGCGAAGAAAAAGTATTAAGACTTCGCTATGGTTTATTTGATGGTAAAAATCATACACTTGAAGAAGTTGGTCGTGAATTTGGAGTGACACGTGAACGTATCCGTCAAATTGAAGCGAAAGCATTAAGAAAACTTAGAAGTCCATCACGTCAAAATAAATTGCGTGAGTTTTATTATGGCAAGAAGTAAGAGAATTACTTTCTTAGCAGAACTTACTCAAGGATATGAAAAAGTTTTAGATATTGGTACAGACCATGGTCTAGTTTTATCTTGTGCTTTTGAAAAAGGTTATATAAAAAGTGCTATTGCAAGTGATTTAAGAGAAAAGCCACTCAATCAAGCAAAAAGAAATTTAAAGAAATATCCAGTTTCTTATGTGTTATCAGATGGTTTTTTAGCGGTTAAAGAAGAATTTGATCTAGCAATTATCTCTGGGATGGGTGCGTATCTAATTAACGATATATTAGATCATGCCCCCACGGGAAAACAGACCTTTTTACTTCAAGCTAATGAAAAAATTGAGATTTTAAGAGAATATCTAATGAATCATGGATTTTTGATTATTGATGAATATATTGTTTTTGATCGTTTCTATTACGTTATTTTAAAGGTAGTAAGAGGAGAAATGATTTTAACTGAAGAAGATTTATTCCTTGGCCCAATATTAAAAACCAAATTTGAAGCATTACCTTACTATGCAAAAAAAGTACATCAAATTGAAAAAATAATGATTCATGCTGATGAAAAACGTCTTGAAACCCTAAAAAAAATGCATAAAATCTATAAAAACGTCTGAATGTGATAAAATTCAAGTAGATAGACACCTTGACGTACTCGTGTGTATCATCACGAACATTACAAAAAATTTCGTGATGAAATCAAAGGAGAAAAAGATGAAAGAATATCAAAAATTACAAAAATTAGATCGTGCCCCTCAAGTTTTTAGAAGAAGTGGTGTTTATAAGAGAACAGCAACCCAATTAAGTAATGCGGATATTATGGTTATGTTTTGTGTTGCATTCTGTGATTTGTATGAAAAAATCAAATTAACTGATGTTGCAAAAACACTAAGAGTTACTTTACCGGCAATTACACATAAGGTCAATGAGCTTGTTGAACTTGGATATTTGGAAAAAGAAACATCAACAAAAGATTTAAGAGTTACATATATCACATTGACTCCAAATGGAAAAGCCTATGTAGAATCTATCCAAGAAGAATATTATCGCCCACTAAAACTCTTGGTTAGAAATCTTGGTGAAGAAGATACACAAGCATTGATGCGTATCTTGGATAAAATAAGCAAAATGGGAAAGATTGCATAATCTTCCCATTTTTTATATAATTAAAATGATATTCATTTGCACTTTACATTCGCAAGTGATTAGGTTATAATAGTCATTGCCTGCTTAAGTGTTTCAATAGCTCAGCTGGATAGAGCAACGGCCTTCTAAGCCGTCGGTCGGGGGTTCGAATCCCTCTTGAAACGCCATATAATAATTAACCTCATTTGATGAGGTTTTTATTTTAAATAAATATGAATAAAAAAAGATAAACCAAGAGGCTTATCTTAAATCATCTAAATGAAAATAATTAATTAAATATTCTGCAATTCCATCTTGATCATGGTTGTTTTTTGTTGTATCTTTACAGACTGTTTTTACTTCATCTAAGGCATTCTTCATCGCAACCCCTAAATGAGCATCCCTAATCATTTCAATATCATTTATGCCATCACCAAACGCGATGAGTTGCTCTTTCTGCATTCCATAATGATTAAGAAGATAGGTTAAAGCTGAAGATTTAGAGATGTGTTTTAAATAGATTTCATAAAGTGCATAACCATTATCGATACCCCAAAGACGAATTGATAAAGTTTGATCTGAGGAATTTGCAATATATGACTCCAAATCATTCATATATCTTTGGTGAATTAAATAGACAAGGCCAGTTGGCTCGATTGTTAATTTTGAAAAATCACATTCAATGACATGAGCACTGCTCATCCCACTGAAATATTCTTCTAGTTTCTTATCATACTTATAAGCATAGACAACTTTATTATCGCTGAAAAAAGCGGAAACAATATATTCTTTTGTATTTTCAAATAACCGATGTACAAGATTTAATGGTAAATAAGTTTTTTGTTTAGCAAAACTGAAATCTGATGGATTTTCAATTGATCCACCGTTATCAGTGATCATCGGAGTATTTAGCCCTATTTGAAGATATTTTGGAATTGCTCCCTCATAAGGTCTACCGGTTGCTATCACGATGATATGACCCATCTCCGTTAAGCGATTAAGGACACTAATGGATTTAGTTGTTAATTCACCTTGACGATTTAGTAGCGATCCATCAAGGTCGCATGCGATTAAATAATTCATTAAAACACCTCATTGTTCATTATCTCATAAATATGCGTAAAATCAAGCAAGATAATATTTAAATTTGGTTCAGAATAAGAAAAAAAGTAGATTTTATATTGTCTACTTTTTGATTTGTCATAGTTAAATGATTTAGTTCATTTTTGGAGAAGTAAAGATAAACCCCGAGCCACCTCCACTTGATGGAACTGATGTAGGAAGTGCATAACTATAAAAATTCGATTCACTTAAATAAGTGTTCTCATAAATGATTGTTTTTGAAATATTTGAGGGAAGAACTGAATATATACCCCCTGTAATAATGATGTTTTTATTATTTCCGGTGAATTTTGTTGAAAGAAAATATGCATAACCAGTTGAATCGCTCCCTAAAGCAATATTTCCTTCTGCAAGAAAAATAGCAGGTTGTGATGATATACCCAAAATATTTGTTTTAGATGTTGTCACATCACCACTAATATAAAAAGTGCCTTGAATTTGTGGTATAGAATTTCTAACATTGCAATCAAAATCTCCATTAATAATAACATTTCCAGTTATTGTAGAATTTTTAGGGAGACTCAAGGTTCCATCGACGACTAATAAATATCCAGAGGGAATCGTTAGATTCTTACCGGTAGGAATAGATAAGTCTCCATTGATATACCAATGACCACTTACGATTGGATTAGTTAAATTAGTTAATATGGTTGCTGATTGTAAACTATAAGAACCTGAAGACTGAGTTAAGCTATACAAGTAATCCATAATACTCTGAAAATCAGTAAATTCTGTTTCAGGAGTGATACTTGGAAAAGTTGTAGTTATAAATTGAGGTAAATAACTAGCAAGTAAAGCTGTAGGAGTAACCAATGGATCTAATTCAAAACCAGGTTCTTTACCCGTATAAGCAAAAACAGAGGAATATGTTGATATGTCTCCTCCAGATCCCGAAAAATAACTTGTTATTAATTTTGTAGAAGTAACCATAGAAGTAATCATATAAACATTTTCGTTATAAGCAGTTATATTCACACCCATATATGTTGCTAAATCAGATAAATATGTGGAATCAAAATTTTGATCTCGCGCTATTATTTGTAAAGTTGCATCAACAGCTTGAACTGAGTTTGCGTAAGCTTCAGTTCTTTCCATATTTTTATCAACCAAATTTGCTTGAAAGACAGCATAAGTTAAAAGAGTAGTTGCTATTGCTAAAACTAATGTAACAATTCCAATTGCTGTTGCAATACCAATACCTTTGTGATTAAGTTTAAGCATGATAACAATCCTCCTTTCCCTTTATTCTAAGCTGGAATCGTTAAAATTGCGAAACTGAAAGATGTTGTGAAAGTAAACACCTCTCCAGTAGATGCAACAAGTTCATACATAATTGTAAGATATGCTTGTGTTCCGCTTGTAATTACATCAATAGTAGTTCCTGAACCCAATGTGAAGTTATTAATAATAAGTGCATTATCATTAACTAATATTTCACCATTATTAATTTCAATTTGATGCGTAAGTGCTGGGGTGTATGTAGTTAAGATAATTTCTTCTAGTATAGGATCAAATTCATAAGCGAACTCTTTTTCCAATACAAAACAATCTTGACCACCACATTTACTATAAGTCGTAGGAGAAAAATCTAAAATAGCATCTTTTAAGGCCCTATCAATAAATAATCCTTCGCTATTTGCTTGTGCATTGATTTCAATTTTGTCACTTGCATTATTAAGCATAGTTATGACTGTGGCAGTTAATGAGATTGCTAAACCAAAGATGATAACTGCTGCTAGTAATTCAATTAATGTGACCCCTTTTTTACTCATATATAATACCATCCAATGTTAAATATCGATTGTTAACATATTCTATAGTAATTTCAAAATGGATTACTTGATATTGGAGTGACGCTGTTGTAGGTATTAGAAATGTTAAAACAACATTATCGTCATAAACTTGATTATTTGATATATAGGTAAAAACATCACAAGAAAATGGTGCACTTAAAGATGCACAGTTTGCAGATGTAACAATAACCTCTTGTCCGTTCATCCATGTTGTTAAGTCAGCATATGTTGTATTGCTTACAATATCATCTCTAATTCTAGATCCAACTTCAACAGCTAAAATACGTTCATTAGTTGCTATCGTTTGGTTCCTAACATTAATAGCAATAGTAATTCCTGTAACGAGTGCTAAAGTGATGATAAAAATAGAAGCAATTGCCTCTAAGACGGTAAACCCATTGTGATTAAGTTGTCTTCTCATGCACTCACCTCATTTCATTCTCTACTATCATTATATTATAAATACAACATTTTCGTTTAACCAAATCTATAAGGTAAGTAGATAATTTCTTCTAAATTCAAAAAAAACAACGTAAATGACCGCTTCATTTGGTATAATATTCTTAAATAGAGGTGATGGAATTGAACAAACTGAAACAATTATTTAAAAGAAATGCCTATTTCACGATCACGCTCATTGTTTTATTGTTATCCGTAACTTTTGCAGGTGTTACGCTTGCAGTTTTTAGTCTTGGAAACACTGTTGATCAAACAAGTATAGGCTTCATTTACTTAGGAAGTTATGATGAAGATCGATATGAAAGTATATTAAACAGGGAAATTAATGCATGGAAAATAAATGCTGAATATAAAATTCAGTATCAAGATTATACATATTTAATTCCGCTAAATTTAATTAATTTCAATTATGATGACACTATTTCTCGACTTACAAAAAATGAAAATAATTTAGCTTATTTTGACATAAGCACTGCCAATCTTCTTATTTTAAAAGATGAAATTGAAGAACAATTCACGGCATCCATTTATGCCCAATTTGATTTTGATCAATTTTATTTAGATTTTGATCAAGATATTCAAAGTCTTAAAGACCGCAAAGTTTATGAATTATCAGATTACTTGGATTCATCGGTTGAATCCACCATATTAGCTCAAAAGAATTTATTAAATGTCGATGCAGCTGATGTCGATTATATTATTGGTGAAGTGGCAGAATTGACGATCTATGCAAACGAAAGATTTTCATTACTCACGCAATTAGGTTCCCTTGATTTAACCAATGAACAGTTGAGTATCATTGCTTCGGGTATACAAGGTGTTATAATCAACACAAATTTTAATGGTTTTATCTTCAATCAAAATTACACAGAACCTATATGGGCAACATCAGGTCAAAATGTAAGAGTGCTTAGAGTCAATAATTTTGATTTTACTTTCTTTAATGACTTTGACTTTGATTATTCAATAACGATTTCAAAAGTGAATTCTACCACTTTAAGTTTTACATTAACTGGATACCCATATATCTCGGATTATCAAACAGCATCTGTATTTCAGGTTTCAATTCCTTTTCCAACAATATATATAGATAACCCTGATATTGATGATTTAACTCCAGGGGTGATTGTTACTGAAACTGACACAGAATACATCTATCATGTTCTGATTCAAAGTGGAGTTGATGGTCAGGTTGTATTCTTCATGAGAACAACAACTAGATTAGGTGAATCAAGTGAAACATCAAGATTATTCAGTGAACAATTATTACCAATCACTGCCATTTATTATGAAAACATAGTTGAAAAGGGAGGCGCTTAATTATGGCACTCAAGAGAATTGGTGATGTCTTATTACAAGAAAAAGTCATTACGCAAGCGCAATTAAATGAAGCTTTAAAGCTTAAAGAAAAAGATGAACGCTTAGGTGAAACGTTTGTTCGTTTAAAGATTGCTAATGAAATGCAAATCCTTAAAGCTTTAGAAAATTCTACCGGTGTCCAACGTGTTTCATTAGCTAATTTTACAATTGATGAACATGTTTTAACTTTAGTGGATGAAAATTTTTGTCGAAGAAATGTTGTTATTCCTTTGAGAATTGAAGGAAATAGAATCTTATTTGCTACCCATGATCCCCTAGATTTTGGAGTGAATGAAGAATTGCGTATGTTAACAGGTCATAGACCTAAGGCATATTCAGCTCCTAAAAATGACATTTTAACACAAATTGAAAAATATTACGGTTTTACTAGAACATTAGAAGCTTTAGGTGTCAAGTCGAATATTATGAGTGAAGAAATGATTGTCGAAGATGATGATTTAGATGATACACCAATGGTGAAACTTGTAAATCAAATTTTGACATCAGCTGTTTTTCAAAGAGCAAGCGATATTCACATCGATCCAATGGACGATAAAGTTTTAATCCGATATCGTGTCGATGGTGTCTTAGATGTTGTCAGAGAGTTTCCGTTAAAGATTCTAAATCAGATGATTAGCAGAATTAAAGTCATGTCTGGTATGGATATTACAGAAACCAGAATTCCGCAAGATGGACGTATTCAGACGCTCATTCAACAAAAGAATATCGATTTACGTATTTCTACACTCCCCACTGTTCGTGGAGAAAAGGTTGTTATGCGTATCTTGGATTTATCGGGTTCTATGAATAATATTACAGCGATTGGGTTAGATCAGAAAGAAGAACTAATCGTCAGAGAAATGATTGCGAGACCTAATGGTATTGTTTTAGTAAGTGGTCCAACTGGATCAGGTAAAACTACAACACTTTATGCTTGCTTAAATGAACTTAATAAACCCAATGTCAATATCGTTACAGTTGAAGATCCAGTTGAAATCAAAATGACTGGGGTAAATCAAGTTCAAGTACATCCTGAAGTGAATTTAACATTTGCACGTGCATTACGCTCAATTTTAAGACAAGATCCAAATATTATTATGATTGGTGAAATTAGAGATGTTGAAACAGCAGAAATCTCAATTAGAGCCTCACTTACAGGTCATCTAGTCTTATCAACGATTCATACTAATGACTCAATAAAAACAATTACACGTTTATTGGATATGGAAATAGAACCATTTTTAATTGCATCATCACTAAGTGGAGTAATTTCTCAACGTTTAGTTAGAAGATTATGTACAGAGTGTAGTTATGAAGATAAACCTAATGAAATAGAAACTGAAATATTTGAAAAGCATCATATCAAAATTAACAAAGTGAAACGGGCAAAGGGTTGTCCATCATGTAATTATAAAGGGTATGCTGGTCGTGTTGGTATTTTCGAAGTATTGCCGATCTCAAGAGAGATGCAAAAACTAATCGCTGAAAATGCAGGATTAGATTTACTTGAAAAACAAGCGAAAAAAGATGGTATGAAAACTATTTTAGAATCAGGATTAGAAAAGATTAAAGAAGGCACAACAACCTTAGAGGAAGTATTGAAGGTAGCTGGCGAATAGGAGGTTTATCAATTGGAACTCCGTAATTTTAAATATATGGCAATTAATGCTGATGGCAAAATAGTTCGGGGACGTATTGAAGCCTTGAATAGAAGCGTTTGTCTAAAATATCTACAAACGAAAAATTATCAAGTTAAATCAATTAAAGAATATAAGAGTTTATTTTCTAAGCTAGACCAAATTACTATTGGTAGCACATTGAAATCTAAACACCTTATTTTCTTTCTAAAACAATTGGGTTCCTTATTAATAGCGGGTGTGAATATTGTTCAAGCCCTGGAACTTTTAAGTTTGCAACAAGAAAACAGGTTACATAGAAAATTGTATTTTGAATTATATCAACAAGTTTATAATGGGTTTTCATTTTCTAAAGCATTATCGAGAAGACCAAAGGAATTTCCTAATCTTCTTGTTCAAATGATTGAGGTAGGCGAAATATCTGGAGACTTACCGCAGACGATTATGAAAATGGCACATTATTATGAACGGCAGATTAAAATCAATAATGATATTAAAGGTGCTATTCGTATGCCAATCATTTATTTAGTTGCAGCGCTTATTATATCGGCAGGTATGCTCATTTTTGTATTTCCTAACATAACAGGTTTGTTTTCATCTTTCGAAGGTGCCAAAATGCCAGCTATAACACAATTCTTTTTAGACGCTGGCGATTTTACAGCAAATTACGCAGTATTCATTTTTGGTGGATTATTATTTGCTATCATCCTTATTTATATGCTTAATCGATATTCCAAATCTGCTCATTATGCATTTACTGTTTTCATCCTTAAATTTCCTGTTGTAGGAACATTGATACAAATGAACAATCAAATCATGATTGCAAATTCATTATCACAAATGTTATCCAACGGTATTAATTCACTAAAAGCACTACATACAATTCGAAATTTAATAAAGAATGCTGTTTATAGGGAAGTATTAACCAAAACAATTAGTTATATTGAAGATGGAAAACCATTTTCAAAATCGTTTTCAGAAAGTGCATTTATTGATCCAATTATGGCAAAGATGATTGCTACAGGTGAAAAAACAGGCGATGTTCCTAAATTAATGGAAAATTTATCCCTGTATTATAATGGAATATCCGAATTGAGAGTTGCACAAATCAAAAACACAATTCAACCTATTTTGCTGATTGTTGTTTATGCAATTGTAGGGGTAATGATTCTTGCTATTATGATGCCAATGCTCTCACTAGGTGGTCAAATTTAGATATTAAGAAATTCTTAATTCGGCATTTGAGTAGTTGACATCTCAAAATGCTGTGATAAGATAGAGATAAAGATAAGGGAAATCATAAGGAGGAAAAAATTATGACTCATAGTCTTAGAAGTAAAAAAGGTGTAACTTTAGTAGAATTATTAGCAGTTATTGTTATATTGGGTATTATTGCAGCAATTGCAGTACCTACCATTGGTGGTTTAATTACCAGACAGAGAGCAAATGCAGCAGAAGCCACTTACGTGTCTATAGAAGAACAAGCAAGATTGTATGCTATTGATGATGCAGACGGTGTATTTACATTTGCAGATTTAGTTACTGATGGATTTGATATAAAAGATAATGTATTAACTTTTGGTGCCACTCCTGAAACAGCAGTAGCTGCAGTTAATGCTAATATCACTATAACTGTTGTTGGAAGTACTGTAACATTGTCTTACACAACTGCAGGGAACTTATATATTAATGATTATCTTGTTACCGCTATGTTGGCTACTTAATAGGTTAGAATGTTTTAAATGATAAAACGAGATTACTTAACTGTAATCTCTTTTTTATTTACTATAAAAAGTTCTATTGTGAGAACTACTTAAAAAAGGTATAATAATATTAAGGGAGATGTACTTAATCACTTGATTAGGTGCGATAAATGCTAATGACCATCGTGTATTCGATATTGATTTTCATCTTGGGTTCACTTTTAGCATCTTTTTTTCATTTGGTTGCATTAAGAGTACCCAATAAAGAATCGATTACCGGTCGTAGCTATTGTCCTCAATGTCATCATCAGCTCAGGCTGATTGATGTCACACCAGTTTTTGGATATTTAATAAATTTTGGTAAATGCCATTTTTGTAAATTACCTATACCAATCTCTCATTTGTTAACTGAAATATTAGGCGGTGCATTATTTGTTATAGCCTACTTATTAATCGGCTTTCAACTAGAATTGATTGTGGCATTCATTATGATATCAGTCTTAATGATTGAATCCATTAGTGATGGTGTGTACATGATTGTCATCGATCGTATATGGATGATTGGCATTCTACCATTGATTGCTATTCGCATTATCCAAGGAAATTCCTTAGATTACGCATTATCCAGCATAATCATGTTTACAATGTTATACATATTTGCATGGATAGGAGAAAAAGTATATCATAAAGAAGCCTTTGGTGGTGGCGATGTCAAACTTTATCTCTTCATTGGCTTTTGTCTGACTTATCAATTAGGTATCCTATCATTATTTTTAGCATCATTATTCGGATTAATATATGCTTTGATTCAAGGAAAAAAAGCAAATTCAGAAATTGCTCTAGTACCATTTATATTTGCCGGAGTATTCATCGCGTACTTTTTTGGAGAAACAATGATTCAATGGTATTTAAATTTATTAGGAGTGTGAGATTATGGCTGTTCGTAGACAAGAAGTTAATATATTCGTAACCGATGAATCCATCGGTATTTTTCAACAATCCAAAGCAGAATTGCCAGCTTTAAGTTATCATTTAGAATTAGAAAAAAATATTATTGAAAATGGATATATCAAAGAACCAGAAACTTTACTTGTAGTATTGAAGTCTTTTTTTAAACAAAATAAGATTCACGCAAAAAGTGTTAACATGGTTATTCACGATCAGAATTTACTTATTAGAGAATTGGTTATTTCTAGAGAAGAATTACAAAGAAAAACCATTTTAAATTATATTCATGAGCAAACAGGTAAGATTTTTCATTTTCCATTTGATGAACCGAATATTTCATATGTCGTTAAATCTGAAGATGAAAATAGTATATCTATTATTGTCGTAATAACTGATGAAAATTTATTACAGGATTACCATGATGTTTTTGATTCATTAGGAGTTAAAAATGTTAGTTTTAACATTTCAGCTAATGTTTTATATCACATTTATCATCAAGAAACTGAAAAACAATACGATCATTTAATGATTGTTTCAGTATTCGATTATATGCTCACTATTAATGTTATGGAAAAAGATATTCCCGTATTCGGAATGATAGAAGAGTTTGAAGGTAATCTAAAAAGCTATGATGAAATGATTGAAAATTATATAGAACGTGTCGCTAATTATTATCGATTCAACATCAAAAAAGGGGTTGAAGCGATAACCGATATTGTTATATTTAATTTTTCTAGAGAAATTTCAGACAAACATATCACTGAAAAAATTAAACCTGAGATTAAAGATGTTCATATTGAAGTTCATCAAAAAGATAAAGACAATCAAGAGATACAAGATGCTCATAAAATATGTATCATGGCTTACGCTGAAAGTGTTTTGATGCAATCACCGGAACCTCAACATTTTAATTTTTCTATTGATCGTGTTAAAAAAATGAATCGTTATGCCAATTATATTATGGTATTATCTTTTGCAATTTTTACTGCAATCACATTGATCTACATTCCTTTATTTACATTCAATGAAGATATTAATATTCAGACAAACATAAACAATGTTTTACAGCATCAATTGGATGTACTTCAACAGGATAATCCGATTATTTCAGAATATACTGATACTGAAATTGATTATAGTAATGCATATGATTTTATTAATCAACAACTTGTATATCCAGCAGATTACTACAGAGACTTATTGAGTCAAATTTATGGTAGTTTAGAAGTTGTAAGATATTCTCTAAATGCAAGTGATCATGAAATAACAATTATGGTATCAGCAACTTCATATGCTGAATTATTTGAATATGCAGTCTTAATTGATGAAGCTTATGGTATTTCAGATACACCAAATGAATCAAGATGGATTGTTACCCAGTCTGAAGAAATAAACTTATCCACATTATTAATGGAGGTGACTCTCCAATATGCGTAAAATAAACTTATTTGGTCAAAAAATTAATCAAACGAAAATATTATATTTGATTGTTTTAGTTTTCATCATCGTTATTGGAGGTTATTTCGCAATTACCGAAATTAAAACAAACCAACTCGAAGATTTGCAAGCTCAAGAGCTTGTTTTACAAAATCAAATTGATGATTTATTGGAATCTTCTCAATTAGTAACGTATCATGAAATTAGCCAAATTATTCAATACTTACCTAATACATATGATCAACTAAGCATTATCAATGAATTAGGTTTTATAAAGAATCTATCTGGATTGGCGCTTGCTACTAATTATCAATTATCTTTTGATCAAGATGCAGAATCTCCCTTTGCAGAATCTTTACCGGACACAGTAAATTTCACAAAAATTTCAATGTCTATGTATGTTGACGATCCTACATTAGTTCTTGATTTCATAGATAATCTTTTAGAACAAGATCGCATCTATTATATTGATCAACTCAGTGTATCCTACAGTGACGATGGTAGTGCGATGGTTCAGATGGATTTATATACGTTTTACAATGAAGTAAATGTGAGTTAAGTAGAAGTGATTGAAAAGAGCAGTTAACACTGCTCTTTTTCTTTATATACTTATTTAGTAATCAATCCATCTTTATGTTCTTTCTTAACCGTGATATAATATTCTATAGGGAGGAAATCAAAGATGAATGTTTTTTTATCCTTGGGACCAATTAGATTTGACTACAGTACATTTATTAGTTTTTTGATTGGAATAAGCTTTGGTTTTTTACTATTACTGCTAATCTATTTATACGCTGTAATAAAAAGTATGAATAAAGGACTTCGATTGCGAAGTGTTGATGAGCAGGATATTGATGAAGAAGAAATTAAATGGCTCATTAAAGATGCTCAAAAGCAATTTAAGAATAAAGGGATTAGAAATGAAGTTGGTTACTATAAGTATTTATTGGATATCAATAGAGAACTCTCTGTAGATATTGCTAAAAAATTCTTTCCCAAATCAAAATATCCATATTTAGAGTTAACAGTTGATGAAGCATTAAAGCTCAATCACTATATCACTGATCGATTAGAAGAACTATTGAGCGGAAGAATTTTGAGACTGACTCGAGGAATGACGCTAACAAAAATTGTTGAAATGAATAATACTAAAACAAAAATAGAGAATTCCTCAATTATCAAAGCAGCAAAGAAATACGGCGGAGTCGCCAAAACAACACTTGCTATTGTAAATGCTGTTAACCCTGTTTATTGGGGGCGAAAGATAACGAAGAAAGTCGCTGTAGATTATGTTATGATAAAAATCGGAATGACAGTTATTGCGATTACTGGTGAAGAAACGTATAAAATTTATAGCAAGAAAGTTTTCGATGTTGAAAAATCAATCGATTCTGGTATTGATCAAATATATGAAGAGTTAAATAAGGAATTATTGGATGTAGGTGAAGAACAATGAGAAAGCATAAAGAAACACCACAACTGAATATAGAATTACCTCCCTTTGTTATTTTTCAATTTGCGAAAATTGAAGGTATTAGAGGAAAAGATGTCTATAAAAAAACCCATTTTGTTTCGCCAATCTTTGGTAGAAGTGTCAAAGATGTAGTTACTGTACCATTCACAGTCAAAAATACCGGTGATACAACTCGTAGATTTGATGCTTTTAGAACAAAAACAAAGCTTAGCGAAGAAGAAGCTAAACGCAAATATGGAAATAAATATTATGAATTCACAAATATTATTAGTAATAAAACAAGAACTGAGTATTTCGGTGAATCTTCTTATGTACCTACAAATGATGTAGAAAAAGAAATAACGCCTGAAAGAAAGATTATTACTCCGATTTCTAAAAACTACCGTGAAGTACATAAAAAAGAACCCATTCCATTTAAAACTCAACCTCCAATCAAACAGGTTGCACAGATTGAACCTGTAATGGACGAAAAACAACCTGATAGAGAACCTTTAGTCGAAACATACAAGAGAAGAACCCCAATTCAACCAAAAGATATTGTTAGTTCTGAATTTGGTACTATTTCAAATCCACAAGACCCCGATTATTTAAGCGAGGATCCAATCTATAATACAAACACAGAACCTGTATATCGTTATCCTTCAATCAAGCTTTTCAGTAAGTTGGAACGCGATTTAAATGCGAAACCTCAATGGTTACTCGATCAAATCGATGTAATTAATGCGACATTACAACAATTTGGTATTGAAGGTGAAGTTAACGGAAGCGTTAAAGGACCAACAGTTACTAGATATGAAATTGCACTAGAACCTGGTGTTAACGTTAAAAGAATTTTAGGAATTCAAGATAATTTAATGATGAATCTCGCTTCAAAATCATTACGTATTGAAGCACCTATTCCAGGGAAACCTTATGTAGGACTTGAAGTGCCTAATGTTAAACCTGAAATTGTAGCTTTTGGTAACGTTGTTGATACCAAAGAATTTTTAGAGGATTTAGATCATCCATTAAAAATTGCTTTAGGTGTTGATATTGATGGACAAAATATTTATGCTGATATTCAGTCCATGCCACATGGACTCATTGCAGGTGCAACTAATTCAGGGAAGAGTGTTTGTGTAAATACTGTTCTTGTAAGTTTACTTCTTAAAAATACACCAGAAGATTTAAAACTAATATTAATAGATCCTAAAATGGTTGAACTTGCAGCATATAATGATTTACCTCATTTGGTTACACCAGTTATTACTGATGCTAAAATGGCAGCTGCAGCACTTAATTGGGCAGTGAATGAAATGGAACAACGCTATCAAAGTTTTGCTAGAAGCAGAAGTAGAGATATCCGAACATACAATGATAATGTAAAAAGAGGATTAGTTGATTCTGATAAGATGCCTTATATCGTTATCGTTATTGATGAGTTAGCTGACTTAATAATGGCTGCACCACATGATGTAGAAGATTCGATTCAAAGACTGACTCAGAAAGCTAGAGCTGCTGGTATTCACTTGCTTGTTGCAACTCAAAGACCTACAACTGATGTAGTTAAAGGGACAATTAAATCAAACATTCCCGTCCGTATTGCTTTCAAAGTTGCATCATTTGTCGATTCAACGACGATTTTAGATGGTGCAGGGGCTGAATCACTGTTGGGTAAGGGTGATATGCTATTTAAGCGTTCTGACCGTGCACATCGTCTTCAGGGGGCTTATATACCTGATAAAGAAATCTATGCTGTTACTGATTTTATAAGAGAACAATATAAACCACAATACATTTTCGAACATGATTCCTTGAAACAGCAAGCGAGAATGCGTGAAGTAGCTAATGATGAATTATTTGAAGATGTTGCATATTTTGTAGTGCAAACAGGCAATGCATCAATAAACAGTATTCAAAAACAATTTGAGATTGGATTTAATAGAGCTCAAAAGCTAGTTGAAATGCTTGAAGAATATCAAGTAGTTTCACAAAGCCAAGGTACTAAAGCAAGAGAAGTTCTCGTATCATTGAGTGAATTAAAAACTATATTAGGACACGAATAAAAAATAAGGATGATAATATGACATTAAAGAAAGCTTACAAAACATTAATATTGACGATTTTTCTTATGATGCTTACTATCGTCCTTTATGCATATCATGTTACTAAATTGGTATTACAATGGGGAATGATTGGATTAACTATTTCTGCAATTGTCTCCATTTTTTCAATTATTTTTTCTATACATCAGATGAAACATCAAAAAATAGTGAATGTTGGGTTTTGGTCAAAGCACCGTTTTGAAATTTTAGATTGGTTTACTTTTTTATCAATTGCTCTTATGGTTATCTTTATGATTTTCACATTTGCATTTTTACCATCAGATGTTGAACAATTTTCGATGTATCCAACATTAAAACCAGGTGAACGTATTGTCATCTCTCATTTTCAATATACACCCGAACGCGGTGATGTAATTATTGTTGAGATTACAAAGGATGCATATCCTTTAGTATCTGCTGATAAATATATAGAAAGAGATGAATACGGGCGAATAATAGCAACACATGATTCAATCTATTTTGTTAAAAGATTAGTTGGCTTGCCGGGAGATCTTGTTGACTTCATCATTGATGAGGATGATCCAAACCAATTTTTAGTGAGAATCAATGGAGAAATTCTATTGACACCGTATGGAGAAGCATATATTGTCTTAGACGATCAAATCGATATTCTTAATCTATCCCTTAATCAAGGTGTCTTGATTGATGGTATGTATTTAGCATTTGGTGATAATGCAAATGGATTTGAAGCATATGATTCTGTTTTGGGCAGATATCGTGACTATCCTGGCTCTTTTGATAGTAGAGGATTTGGAGCTGTATATGAACAAGATATTATAGGTAAGGTCATTTTTAGATTATGGCCAATGGGTGTAATCAAATGATGAAACAAATTCAATGGTTTCCAGGGCATATGTTTAAGTCCCTCAGACAAATCAGAGAAAGAACTGCTTTAATGGATATCGTTTTGGTTTTACTTGATTCTAGACTTCCTAAATCGAGTATGAATCCAGAACTATTTAAGATTATTAAACATAAGCCAATTCTTATTTTATTTAATAAAATGGATTTATCAGATGAGTCAATACTTAATCAATGGATCAAATATTATGAAGATCAAGGATTTGCAACCTTAAAAATTGATGCTCAATCAGGAAAAAACGTTTCTAAAATACACGATGTTGCTCAAATGGTTCTAAAAGAAAAAATAGATAGAAATAGAGAAAAGGGTTTAAAAGATCGTCCAATTCGGACGATGATTTTAGGTATTCCAAATGTTGGAAAATCAACATTGATAAACCAGATGTCAAAATCAAGTGCAACAAAAACAGGAAACACACCTGGTGTTACAAAAGCGCAACAATGGATTAAACTGAGTGAAGATTTTGAGTTATTAGATACACCTGGCGTTCTCTGGCCGAAATTTGAAGATAAACAAGTGGGGTATCATCTAGCAATTACCGGTGCTATTAAAGATAAGATTTTACCTGAAGATGATATTGTTCATTATGCACTTACTTTTCTTAAGACGTATTACCCTAAAAGATTGCTCGATCGTTACGGAATTGAAAAAGAAGAAGAATTTATTGAGATGCTTGATATAATAGGTAAAAAAAGAGGAGCATTATTAAAAGGTGGAGCAATTGATTATCAACGCGTTTATACTATTGTATTAACCGACATTAGGAATAAGCAATTAGGAGGTCTATCTTTTGACAGACTCTAGTATGTATCTTTTTGAAAATGAGCTTTATCAAGAAGGGTTAACTTATGTTGCTGGAGTTGATGAAGCTGGTAGAGGTCCATTAGCAGGACCAGTAGTTGCTGCTGCTGTTATTTTGAAAAAAGGAGCAATCCTTAAATACGTTGATGATTCAAAAAAATTAAGTGAGAAACAAAGATTGATTGCACTAGAGGAAATTAAAGCGAATGCAGTAGCGATAGGTATTGGTATTTCATCAGTTGAGGAAATTGATTTGATCAATATATATAGAGCAAGTAGAGAAGCAATGATTTCAGCCATTAAGCAATTAAAAATCAAACCAGAGTTTTTGCTAGTTGATGCAATGCCAATGGAAATAGATATTCCTATGAAGAGCATCATCAAAGGGGATGCTTTAAGTGTAAGTATTGCTGCAGCATCAATCGTTGCAAAAACAACAAGAGATGCTTATATGGTTGAAATGGATAAACTCTTTCCTTTATATAACTTCAAACAACATAAAGGTTATGGTACAAAAGAACATTTAGAAGCCATTCGTAAATATGGAGCAACACCTATTCATAGAAAGACATATGAACCTGTAAAATCAATGTTAAAAAAGAAAAATAATAGATTGAGTATTTGATGATATTTAAAACATTATTCATATCAACAATAAAAGAATTTGGGAACTTAGATATTTTGAACTAGGCTCGAGAATTCTTTTTTATTTATCTTGGGACAATAAAGTAAATATACATATTTTTCGTTATTATAAAGCAAAATGGAAATATATATTATTTAAATATATATAAAAATTAAGTTACTCTTTTAACTTGACAATCAGAATTAAGACACTATAATAGATATGAAATGGAGTGTTGTCATGAATAAAAAATTAATCATCGTTGAATCACCATCTAAATCAAAGACAATCGCTAGTTACGTTGGCAACGACGTGCTTGTTTTATCTTCAAAAGGTCACGTACGCGATTTAGCAACTTCAGGTGTTGATGGACTTGGTCTAGATATAGAAAATGATTTTACTCCAATCTACAAGATAATACCTACAAAAGCATCCTTAGTGAAGGAACTAATTGCTAAAAGTAAAAATAGAGATGTTCTAATTGCTACCGACTCTGACCGAGAAGGTGAAGCAATTGGTTGGCACTTAGCAGAATTATTAAAATTAGATCCAAAAGCAAATAATAGAATTGTTTTTAGAGAGATTACAAAACCAGCTATTTTAGAGGCTTTAAATAATCCCAGACCTATTGATCAACATCTTGTCTTTTCACAAGAAGCAAGACGTGTTTTAGATCGTATCATTGGTTTTAAACTATCTAAGCTTCTACAAAATAAAATTAAATCAAAATCTGCTGGACGTGTTCAAAGTGTTGCACTAAAATTAATCGTTGATCTGGAAAAAGAAATTGAAGCATTTATTCCCGAAACCTATTATGAAATTGAAGCTTGTTTCCACCACATGAAAGCTAATTATGTGATAGGACAAGGGAAGAGATTAGGCAAAGAAGAATCTGATTTAATTGTTAAAGAATCTCAAAATCCATTTATTGTGACTGATATTCAAGTTAAAGAATCAAAAAGAAACCCAAAACCTGCATTTATTACTTCAACGATGCAACAAGATGCTATATCTAATTTATCTATGAGTGCAGCTAGAACAATGATGGTTGCTCAAGCGCTTTATGAAGGTAAAGAAATTCATGGAGAGCTTATTGGATTGATTACTTATATGAGAACTGATTCTACGAGACTTGCTGAACCATTTATTAAAGAAGCAAAACATTATATAGAAAGTAATTATGGAAAAAATTATTTAGGAAAATATAAAATCACAACTAAAGCAAATGCTCAGGATGCACATGAAGCTTGTAGACCAACCAGTATAGAAAGAACTCCTGAAAGTATGGAACAGTATTTAACACGTGATGAATTCAGATTATACAAAAGAATTTACCAAAGAACAGTTGCGAGTCTAATGGCTTCAGCAGTCTTCGATAATACCAAGGTGAGACTAGAATCTCATGGACATAAATATTTAGCTGAAGGAAGCATTCAAAAATTTGATGGTCATCTTAAGATGTACTCTGAAGCAAAAAATAAAGATAGTCATTTACCACATTTAATAATTAATCAAGAAATTTCTGCAAAAGAAGTATTATCAACTGAGAAAGTAACAACACCTAAGACAAGATATAGTGAAGCGACTTTAATTAAGGAGATGGAATCATTAGGCATTGGTAGACCATCTACTTATGCACAAATCATCCAAACATTAAAGAATAGAGATTATGTTGAAATTGTTGAAAAGAGATTTAAACCATCAGATCAAGGTAAATTGACATCTGAACAATTAAATCTATTTTTCTCGAAAATTATCAATATTGATTATACATCCAGAATGGAAACTGTTTTAGATGAAATTGCTGATGGTAAACAAAGTGGACTTCATCTTGTTTCAAGATTCTATCACAGCTTTGTTCCTTTGGTTGAAACAGCTCAGAAGGATATGAAGAAGATAGGACCCAAAATGACTGATGAAATCTGTCCGAAGTGTGGCAAACCGTTAGTTATTAGAAATAGCAAATATGGTGAATTTATTGCTTGTAGTGGCTTTCCCAAGTGCAAATATGTTAAAAAATAGTATTTTTTCACACTATTATTCGTATTGATTAAGAATGAATATCAAATTCTTTACAATTAAAAATAAAAGTGATATGATGATGTTGCATTCAAATTGAATGCTACTTATCCCCTATTTTAGTGTACAGAAGTACACAAAATCCCCTTAGTTGATCCCCTGTCTTTTCAGGGGATCGCTTTTTTATGGTGTAATAATCTTAATATGATATAATATTGATGAATGAAAAGTAAGGAAGTGTCAAAATGAAAACATCTAAAGGAAAACCAATCACTTTATTGGGAGTAGAAAAACATATTGGTGATATCGCACCAAACTTTAAAGCACTCAATGTAAACAGTGATGTTAAACACTTGACTGATTACAAATCTAGATATATTATCTTAAATGTTGTCCCATCATTAGACACGACTGTTTGTGATAGACAAACAAGAACGGTAAATAAGGAATTAGCTGAAAGAAACGATGTTACAGTCCTCACAATTAGCAATGATTTACCTTTTGCTCAAGCGAGATGGTGTGGGAACTCGGGTATTGAGAATGTGATTACATTGAGTGATTATCTTGATTTGGATTTCGGGAACAAATATGGAACAAATATTAAAGAATTAAGACTGCAAGCAAGAAGTGTATTCGTTTTAGATGAACATAGAAAAATCGTATATCTTGAATATGCGGATGAGATGAGTCAGCACTTAAATTTTGATAATCTACTATCATTTGTCAAGAATTTACCGAAAGAATAATCTTTCGGTTTTGTTTTTCATATGGTATAATATTCAAAGAATTAGGAGATTATTATGGGATTGTTTAAAAAATTATTTGGTAAAAAACCAAAGAATGAAAGATATCAATTAGGACTACATAAAACTAAAGAAAATTTAGGCAATCTTAAAGCAATACTCTCAGCATCAAATCAAATTGATGATGAACTTTTTGATTCGCTTGAAGATGTATTTATTCAAGCAGATATAGGTGTTGATACAGTCATTTATTTTATTGAGCAACTCAGACTAGAAGTAGAAAATAAAAAGATTAGCGATCCTAATGATCTTGCTGAAATAATCGTTGACAAAATGTTTGAGATTTATCTGAAGGGTGAACTTGTTCAAACGGATTTAAACTATGATGAAAATGAAGTCAATGTCTATTTGTTTGTTGGAGTTAATGGCGTTGGCAAAACAACAACCATTGGTAAAATGGCAAAACAACTCAAAGATGATGGAAAGAAAGTCATGATGGTTGCAGGTGATACATTTAGAGCTGGAGCAATTGATCAGATTGCTGAATGGGGAAAGAGAAGTGGAACTTTTGTTTTCAAAAAAGAAACTGGTTCCGATCCCTCAAGTGTCATCTATGATGCATTAGAAATAGCTAGAAATGAGAAATATGATGTTGTTTTAGTAGATACTGCGGGTCGACTTCAAACAAAAGTAAATTTAATGGCAGAACTTTCAAAAATGAAAAGAGTCATTCAAAAAACTTTGCCGAATGCACCTCAAGAAACCCTACTTGTTATTGATGCTACAACTGGGCAAAATGGTATGCGTCAAGCAGAAGTATTTAAAGAGGCAACTGACGTCAGCGGAATTATATTAACTAAATTAGACGGTACTGCAAAAGGTGGTATCGTATTAGCAATAAGACATCTGTATCATCTGCCAATTAAATACGTTGGATTAGGTGAAAAGATTGATGATTTAGTCATGTTTGATATTGAACAATATATTTATGGATTATTTAAGGATTTCTTTTAAGGAGAATCATGGAAAGTTTAGAAAAAAAAGAACAACTTAATCAGCTTTTTGACTTATATGCTCAGTTACTCACGGATAAACAAGTTCTCTATTTTGAACAATACTATAGAGAAGATTATTCTTTGCAGGAAATAGCAGAATTACATCTAGTCAGTAGAAATGCTGTCTATGATCAGTTGAGAACTGTAGAAGAACATCTCATATCTTATGAAGAAAAACTTCATCTTTTTAAGCTGCAAGAAACAAGAAAGAAAATCATAGATGAAGCAATCTCCAAAGAAGATTTGTCCTTATTAAAAGAATTAAGAAAGTTGGATGAATAATGGCAGAAAACAGTTTAAGCTCACGTATGCAAATGGCAATGCGCCGTTTAGTAGGCAAGGGCTTTTTAACCGATAGTGATATTAATGAAATGATGCGCGAAGTACGTCTTTCTTTATTAGAAGCAGACGTAAATTTTAAAGTTGTTAAGAGTTTTATAGCAAATATTAAAGAAAAAGCTGTTGGAGAAAAGATCCTAAAAGGATTAAATCCAGGTCAACAAGTTGTTAAAATTGTTCATGATGAATTAAAGCGAGTCATGGGTGAAGATACTGAAGGAATACACTATAATTTAAATGGTTTAACGACGATAATGACGATTGGTTTACAAGGTTCAGGGAAGACGACTGCAATCGGTAAATTGGGTGTTTACATCAGAAAAAACGAACAGAAAAAAGTGATGTTTATTGCAGCCGATGTTTATCGTCCTGCTGCAATTGAACAGTTAAAAATTATTGGTAAACAAATAGATATTGAAGTGTTCGATAAAGGCCTTATTGAAGCAAAAACAATTGTTTCTGATGGCTTAGATTATGCAAAGAAAAATGGTTTTGATGTTGTCATAATAGATACTGCTGGTCGTCTGCATATCGATGAAAAGATGATGCAGGAATTGGTTGATGTTAAAGAGATTGCTAAACCAAATGAAATTCTTTTGACCGTTGATGCAATGACGGGTCAAGATGCTGCAAATATCTGTAAAAGCTTCCATGAACAATTGAATGCTACAGGAGCAATATTAACCAAATTAGATGGCGATACTCGAGGTGGCGCAGCATTATCAATTAAAGAAATTTCTGGAATTCCAATCAAGTTTGCTTCTAATGGTGAAAAGATGGATACTTTTGAAGTCTTTCATCCAGAAAGAATGGCATCTAGAATTCTTGGAATGGGTGATGTGTTAACGTTAATTGAAAAAGCTACAGAGTCAATCGATGAAGACGAAGCAATGGGTATGATGGAAAAACTGATGTCTAACACCTTTAATTACAATGATTTGCTCAAGCAATTTAAGATGATTAAAAGAATGGGATCTGTAAGTAAAATACTAGGGTTTATTCCAGGTATGGGACAGATGAAAAATGCAGCTTCACAAGTTGATGATAAACAATTTGAGCAAATGGGTGTATTGATTCACAGTATGACAGAGGTTGAAAGAAAAGATCCAAAGCTAATTGACATGAGTTCAAAAAGAAGAGAACGCATTGCAAGGGGCTCGGGGATGAAAGTTCAAGACCTTAATCGTTTGAGACAAGCGCTAGAAGCACAAAAGCAAATGATGAAGAAAATGATGAGTATGGATGAGAAGGAACTTGAAGGTATATCAAAAAATCCATCAAAGGTCATGCAACCTACAAAAATTAAAAAAGGTAAGGGTAAAGGAAAGGGTCAATTTCGGAGATGATGATCCTTTTTTTTCCCACAAAAGTTGTGGAAAAGATATCAATGTATCTATGATAAAATGAGATAAAAGGGGAGCAAATCATGCAAAAATTAATTTTGATCGACGGGAACTCCATTATGTTTAGAGCTTATTATGCAACTGCCTATCCTGGTGCGAAATTAATGCAATCCGGACAAGGCGTTTATACAAATGCTCTTTTTGCTTTTGTTGGCATGTTTGAAAAAATAATTACTGAACAGACATCCTATGCACTTGTGGCATTTGATACTAAAGAACCAACAAAAAGACACATTGCTTATGAAGGATATAAAGCTGGACGAGTTAAAATGCCTGAAGAACTCGGGATGCAAATTCCTCTGATATATGATTATATAAAACTCAGTGGTGTGAAACTTTATAGTAAACCAGGCTATGAAGCAGACGATATTATTGGCACACTTGCTAAACAAGCAAGTAAACAGGGATTTCAAGTTGAAGTATTTTCCAGTGACAAAGATTTACTGCAATTGGTCGATGAAAATATATCTGTCAATTTATTAAAAAAAGGAATGAAAGAAGTTCATCGGTTTGATCCTAAAACACTTTTCGAAACGTATGGCTTATCCCATGAACAAATGATTGATTTAAAGGCTTTGATGGGCGATCAATCAGATAATATTCCAGGTATTCCTGGAGTTGGTGAAAAAACTGCAATTAAATTATTACAACAATATCAATCATTAGAAAACGTTTATGCACATAAAGATGAAATCAAAGGAAAATTAGGAGAAAATATTATAGAATTCGAGCATCTTGCCAAAATGAGCAAGGAGCTTGTTACCATAGATCTTGATGCTGAAATTGATTATCAAGTCAAGGATTTAGAAAGAGATGAAGTTAAACATAATGAGCTAATTTCTTTTTTTCAATCATATGATCTACATGTCTTTGTTAAAAAAATGGAATTGCCAACGACCCAACATGAAAATTGGGAATATAAAGTAATCGGTGATGAACATGAACTCGGGATGATTTTAAAGCTTGGGTTGGCACTTCACTTTGAACTATCTGATTATAATTACCATAAAGCTGAATTATGGGGTGTTGGTATCTCTAACGGAAAGAATCATTATTTCTTATCTCCAGAGTTCGCTTTAACATCCATAAATTTTCAAATGTATCTGGTAGATGAGACTATTACTAAATATATTTATGATTATAAAGCGGTTAAGGTTTTTCTTTTATGGAATAATCTTGAAATCAACAATGTTAATTTCGATTTATTATTAGCTGCCTACTTGATTAACTCTCATCTAGGCAAAGAAGAATTCAAAAGAATTGTTTCAGCATTTGATTATGAAGATATTTTATATGATGATGTTATTTATGGAAAAGGTGCTAAAAAGGGATTGCCCGAAAAAGAAATATATGAAAGACATATTGTAAGTAAGGCAAAGGCTATTTTTGAATTAAGAACACCGCTTTTAGATCAATTAAAAGCTCAAGAACAAACTCATTTATTGAACAAATTAGAAATTCCTCTTTCAGAAGTTTTAGCTGAAATGGAGTTTGCAGGATTATATGTCGATCAAGAGGAGTTGAAATCACAGGACGAAGATTTATCATCTCGGATTAAGCATATTGAAAAAGAAATTCATAAATTAGCTGGTGAGGATTTTAATGTATCCAGTCCAAAACAGCTTGGAGAAATTCTTTTTGAAAGATTAGGACTCCCTTATGGTAAAAAAACAAAAACAGGATATTCTACAAATGTTGAAGTTTTGACGAAACTTCAAGGGAAACATCCTATTATTGATTATATTATGGAGTATCGTCAATTAACTAAACTTCATTCAACCTATATTATTGGTGTTAAGCAAAATATTTTTGAAGATGGTAAAGTACATACAATCTATATGCAGGCTTTAACAACTACAGGTCGTTTGTCTTCATTAGATCCAAATCTTCAAAATATTCCGATTCGCACCGAAGAAGGAAGAAAAATTAGGAAGTTATTTAAAGCATCTAATGATGATTATTTATTAGGAGCTGACTATTCACAAATTGAACTCCGTGTACTTGCAGATATGGCAAATGTAAAATCTTTGATTGAAGCATTTAATCAAAATCAGGATATACACACGAAAACAGCTCAGGATGTGTTTCATGTTAAAGAAGTAACCTCTGAACAAAGAAGAGCCGCAAAAGCTGTAAACTTTGGTATTATCTATGGCATTGGAGCTTGGAGTCTTAGTGAAGATATTCATGTTTCACCTAAACAAGCTCAAGCTTTCATCGATCAATATTTATCTATTTATCCCGAGATAAAGGATTATATGGAAAATATTATTATTTTTGCTAAGGAACACGAATACGTTGAAACCATCATGAAGCGTAGAAGATATATTCCAGAATTAAAATCTTCAGTCTTTATGCAACGTGCTTTCGGTGAAAGGACTGCACTTAATGCTCCGATTCAAGGAAGTGCTGCAGATATTTTGAAAAAAGCAATGGTGGATTTGTATTATTATTTAAAGAAAAACAAAAAGAAATCAAAAATTTTATTACAGGTCCATGATGAATTGATTCTTGAAGTACCAGAAGAAGAGCTCGAAGAAATGAAAGAAATCGTACCAAAAATGATGGGTCAAGCAATGAAACTGAAAGTGAAACTTGAAACCTCGTGCGATGTAGGTAAAACCTGGTATGATCTCAAATAGGAGAAGACGAAATGCCAGAACTTCCTGAAGTAGAAACTGTAAGAGTTACACTCGAAAAAGAAATATGCAATGAAATTATTATTGGTGTTGAACCACATTACAGTAAAATAATCACCAATGATTTGGCTTGGTTTCTAAAAGAAATCAAGAATCAATCAATTGAGCGTATTGATCGCATGGGTAAATATCTTATCTTTATTCTCAATCAATATGTAATGATTATTCATTTACGTATGGAAGGTAAGTTTTACATAAAATCAAATGAACCTTTACAAAAACATGAACATATCGTTTTTAATTTTAAAAGTGGGAGAAATTTAAGATATCACGACGTAAGAAAATTTGGAACAATTACATTAATTGATAAAAAAACATATCTAGATGTATATCCACTTAATGCTTTAGGTAAAGAACCGAAGGATATAAATCCTAATGCATTTTATGCGTCACTGAAAAGACGGAGAATCACGATTAAACAAGCTTTATTGGATCAACATCTCATTTCGGGTTTAGGTAATATATACGTTGATGAAACACTCTTTTTGAGTAAAATCCATCCAACTAGAATTACATCTTCAATTACTTTAAAAGAAGCAAAACTCATCATAGATTCAGCAACAAAGGTTCTAGAAAAAGCAATCGAATTAGGTGGAACAACTATTAGATCATATACGTCTAGTTTAGGCGTACATGGAAGATTTCAAAACGAATTAAATGTCCATATGAAAAAGGGTGAACCTTGCCATATATGTGGAACAGAAATTATAAAAATGAAGGTCGGAGGACGGGGAACATATGTCTGTCCAAAATGTCAACACTAATCCAATAATTATCGGTTTAACTGGAGGAATCGCAAGTGGTAAGTCTACGGCTTCTGGTTATTTTATTGAGCTTAAAATACCAGTAATTGATAGTGATCTCATTGTTAAAAAGCTTTGGGAATCAAATCATGAAATGATGAATAAAGTAGAAACTTATTTTGGTTTCAAGATCAAAAATTATGAGGATAGAAAAAAATTAAGTCATCTAATTTTCCAGGATATGGAAAAAAGAGAAGCATTGAATAAAATTGTTCATCCCTATGTTTATGAAGCAATTGAAGAAATAAAAAAGAGATATCAAAATAACAAAATTATCGTCATTGATATGCCACTACTTATCGAAGTAGGGTATCAAAAGTTGTGCGATTATGTTGTAGTTGTTTATGTAAATCAAGAAACTCAAATTGAAAGATTAATGGAACGCGATCAAATTGATAGAACTGAGGCTTTGACAAGAATCAGATCTCAATTACTTTTAGAAGAAAAAATCAAACATGCAGATTATATTTTGGACAACAATGATTCAAAAGGAAACTTATATGAACAAATCAACGTATTTCTAAGGGGTATAAAAAATGAAAAACAGTAGTACGTTTATTATTCAAAGTCAATCTGATTTAAGTGCGGCTGATTTTAAAGTTTTGGCATTGCTATATCAACCATTAATGGGCTTAGAAGGACAATCTTTATATAATACTTTCTACCAGTTAATCAATAAAACAGGGCGAAATAGCTATACACATACTGAACTTTTTGACTTATTGAATTTGAAACAGCAGGAATTCCTTAAAATCAGAAATAAGTTGGAAGCCTTGAATCTATTAACTGTTTATCAAAAAGAAGATTTTTATCTATACTTTATGAAAGCTCCTTTGACAGCAAAACAATTTTTAGTTGATACTGTTTTTGGTAGCTACTTGCAATCAGAAATTGGCGAAAAGAATATGAACCTTTTAACATTGCTTTTCAAAATGGATGTTCCAGATAAAGAAGGGTTTGAAAATATCACCAAATCATTTGATACGCTTTATGAGTTTAAGAGTCTCAATTTACTTAGCGTTCCACATGCACTTCAAGGTAGACAACAAAATGGGGGTAGTCATCTCAACTTTAAATTCAATTATGAAGCCTTTGTTGATCATCTACCTGAACGCTTGAAGAATTCTCAACTTTTAAATGAGAAGTTTAAAGAACAGGTTAATAAAATCGCGTTTGTTTATCAATATGATGTTGCTGATATGGTTGGTATATACGAAAATGCAGCTAAATCCAGACAAAATGTCAATTTTGCTCAACTCAATATGAAAGCCAAACTCTATTATGAACAAAAACATCAATTACTTACAATTAAACAGAAAGATATGCCGCTTACAAGCTTAATTGATCAAGTAGCACCACAAGTAATCATACAGAAATATGCGAAAACTGATCAACAAGGAATTGCATTATCTACAGCTTCACAGCTTCTAGAAAGAAATGCTGTAGAACCAGGAATCATTAATGTTATCCTCATGCTTGTCTTAAAACATAAAGATGGCGTTCTACCCAATATTAACTATATGGAAAAAGTGCTACATGATTGGTTGAATAAAGGTGTTCAAACAACAGAAGATGCATTAAGTTATTCAACAAATCTTGAAACACAATATAAAAAGAAGAAAAAGGTCCAAAAAGTCACAGAACCTGATTGGATGGATGATTATATTAAAGACCTAGCGAAAATGGAGGGATAATAATGACTCTAGATGAAATGAGAAAAGTTGTTTCTAGTGATCCTGAAACAAAAAGTTTGAATTTACTTGATATTGATATTTACAAAGTATATCAATATATTTTGAGTCGCGATGATCATTTTGTTAAGGACGGTTATCAACCAGTTCTCAAAACCGATCCTTATATTGAAATCGTTTATCGCCCTACAAAAGAAAAGGCTGAAGAACTTAGAAGACAAAAAATAAGAGAGCACTTGAAATTTTATGATAGTGAAATCTATATTCAGAATGCGAGTTTATCAACCTTTGATGTTTTCAATGATGAAAGAGAAAAAGCTTATAAGCTTGCATCAGGATTTGTAGATAATTACAGAAGAGATAGATATATCAAAGGATTATATATTTTTGGTAAGTATGCTACAGGAAAGAGTTATCTATTGTCAGCTATCGCTCAAGCACTTGCTGAAAAAAATGTTACTGTTTTATTTGTCTATATGCCAGACCTCGTTAGAAGTATTAGACAAGGGATGAACGAAGGTAATCTAGAACAAAGAATAAATCAGTTGAAACAAGCAGATGTTCTAATGATGGATGATATGGGTGGAGAAAATATGTCTCCATGGTTTAGAGATGAAATCTTAGTCCCTGTTATGCAATACCGTCTTTCTGCACAACTTCCTGTCTTTATGACTTCTAATTTTGAGTACGTTCAACTCGTTGAAGCATTGACTGTCAACAAAGATGAAATGAATAGAGTGAAGGCAGCAAGACTTATTCAAAGACTCAAAGATCTCATGACTTATGTAAAATTAACAGCTGAACAATATAAAGAATAAAATCACTTGAATTTTGTGATACAAGTGATATAATGTAGATAACACGAAGAAGAGGATATGGTTTAAATCAAACCTAGCGACGCAGGAAGGTGAAAGCTGCGAAAGATTTGAATTACTCCCTTGGAGTGGCTAAAAAATAGTCCGGGTCATGCCGTTATTCATAGGCTAAGTGCTAGCAATGCTAGAACTAAGGTGGTACCGCGAATTTTCGTCCTTAGATTTTTCTAAGGACTTTTTTATTTAAAAGGAGAGATAAAAATGATTCAAATCACATTTCCAGATGGTAGTAACAAACAATTTAATAAAGGAATTACACCTTTTGAAATCGCCAAAAGCATTTCAATAAGTCTTGCAAAAAAAGCAATAGCTGCAGTATTTAATAATGATTATATCGAATTATCAAGAACCTTGTTAGAAGACGGGACTTTAGAGTTGTTGACTGATAAGGATAAAAGAATTGTTGATGTTCTGAATCATAGTACAGCACACTTAATGGCTCAAGCAATTACACATCTTTATCCAGGTGCTGCTTTTGGTGTTGGACCAGCAATTGATGAAGGTTTCTATTATGATGTTGATTTTGGTGATATTAAAGTAAGTGATGAAGATTTAGAAGCAATAGAAAAAGAAATGATGAAAATGTCTGAAGCTGATTTAAAAATTGAAAGAAAAGAAGTCAGTTACGAACAGGCGAAAAAAATATTTGCAAAAGATCCGTATAAATTAGAATTGATTGAAGAACATAAAGAAGCTGGATTAACCGTATATTCTCAAGGAGATTTTACTGATCTATGTCGTGGTGGACACGTACCCAGCACAAAGTATATCAAGAATTTTAAACTTTTATCTCTGGCTGGAGCTTATTGGCGTGGAGATTCGAAAAACAAAATGCTAGTTCGTGTTTATGGAACGAGTTTCATGACCAAAAAAGATTTAGACGCTTATTTGGTATTACTAGAAGAAAAAAAGCTTAGAGATCATCGTAAGATAGGAAAAGAATTAGATTTATTTATGTTGAGTAAAGAAGCTGGTGCTGGACTTCCTTTTTGGTTATACAAAGGAGCTACAATCAGACGCGTCATTGAAAGATATATAACTGATATTGAACTGGATTTGGGTTATATGCATGTCTATACGCCTATCTTAGCTGATGCAGAATTATATAAAACGTCAGGTCATTGGGATCATTATCAAGATAGCATGTTTCCTCCTATGGATATGGGTAATGGAGAATTATTAGTGATTAGACCCATGAATTGTCCACATCATATGTTGATTTATAAAAATGATGTACATAGTTATCGCGAGTTACCATTACGTATTGCTGAACTCGGAATGATGCACCGTTATGAAAAAAGTGGTGCTTTATCGGGACTTCAACGCGTAAGAGAAATGACACTAAACGATGCACACATTTTTGTTCGTCCTGATCAGATTAAGGATGAATTCAAACGAACAATGGCTTTATTATTTGCTGTCTATAAGGATTTCAATATTACGGATTATGAATTTAGAGTGAGTTATCGTGATCCGAATGATACTGAAAAGTATTTTCCTAATGATGAAATGTGGAATAAAGCAGAAAAAATGCTTAAGGAAGCCATGGATGAACTTGAATTAGATTATTATGAAGCTGTAGGCGAAGCTGCTTTTTATGGTCCAAAACTAGATGTACAAGTTAAAACAGCAATGGGTAATGCTGAGACTTTGTCAACCATTCAGTTAGATTTCTTATTACCTGAAAGATTTGAACTAACATATGTTGGTGAAGACGGTAAGAACATTTATAGACCAGTTGTCATCCATAGAGGTATCGTTTCTACAATGGAAAGATTTGTTGCTTATTTAATTGAAGAATATAAAGGAGCATTCCCTTTCTGGTTAGCACCTGTACAAGTTAAGGTTTTACCAGTAAATGTCGAACTACACCATCAATATGTGATGGATGTTCATGAAACACTTAAGATTATGGGTTTTAGAGTAGAAAGCGATTTAAGAGAAGAAAAATTGGGATATAAGATTAGAGAAGTTCAAACTTTAAAAATCCCATATTCATTAGTATTAGGTGATAGAGAAAAAGATGAAGGGTTAGTGACTTACCGAGCTTATGGTTCTCAAAAACAAATCACAGTATCTTTAGAAGAATTCATTGAAAAGATCTCTAAAGAAAGCAAAAATAAATCAAGATAAGTCTTAATCATGGTGCAACTTTTTGTTGTATCATGATTTTAAATATACACTTGTAAAGCAAAGGAAAATATTGCGAATAATATATAATAATTTTTGTTGCATTAAAAATAATTTATGGTATAATTAGTATGTCAAAATATTTTTAACTATCTAAATTAGCGTTTGAATGCTTAAAAAGAGGGACACATTATGACTGATTTTATTATCATATTTTCAATAATATTTATCATATCTTTATTTACACTTATTTTGTCTGTTGTACAAAAAAAAGATCAAAAAACAAACAAAAAGCCTTTTGGATCATTATATTCAAAGGACACTTTTAAGCAAAAGAGTAAGAAAAAGGTTAAGAAGATAGATGAAGTTTATGGCGACTTTGATGATATCTGGGCTAAGTTTGATCAAGAAGAAAAAGATAGAGACGAGAAGGAGATTTACAAATGATTTATTTAAATTTTGGAATTTTTATTGGCATCCCGACTATGCTTATTATTTATATGATTGTATTGCGTGTTAAAAGCAAGAAGACAGTGAAAAATTAATCAATGAATTTATAATGAAATAATATAAATAGATCAAATCCATTGAGTATATGGTTAAAACTAATATAAATGAAAATCATCTTGATATGATTGAAAGAAGGAATAATATGTTAGAAGTGAAAAATGCAAGAATGCTTTATGGCGACTTAGTTGCTGTTGACCATTTGAGTTTCACAATTGAACCAGGAGCTATTTTTGGTCTACTCGGAACAAATGGCGCAGGGAAAACAACGACATTTAGGATGATTATGGGTTTACTCGAGCCTACAGAAGGTGAGATTCTTTATAATGGAGAAAAAGTAGGATACCATAACGTCAACGAAATTGGGTATATGATTGAAGAAAGATCATTATTAACCAAAATCACAGTGAAAGAATTAATGCTCTACTTTGGACAACTCAAAGATATGGAACCCAAAGTGATTCTAGAGCGGCTCGATTATTGGTTGAATCGTTTTGATATTACCGAGTATAAGAATAAAAAGATTAAAGAGCTTTCAAAAGGTAATCAGCAAAAAATTCAATTTATATCTGCAATTATCAACAACCCCAAACTTCTAGTCCTAGATGAACCGTTTAGTGGTCTAGATCCAATTAATATGGAACTATTTGTTGAAGTCATTCGTGATTTTCAAAAACAAGGTTCTATGGTTGTATTTTCATCTCACCAATTAGATCATGTTGAATCATTTTGTGAAGAGCTAGTAGTTTTGGAAAAAGGTAAGGCGATAATTGAAGGTCGAATCGATCAAGTAAAAAAAGATTATAAAAAGCAAAATATTAGAATTATTGGAGATGTAGATGTTAAAGCTCTGAGAAAAATACCCGGTGTTTTTAAAGTGATTGAGAATGTTAATGAAATTATTGCTAAAATTGAGAATGAAGATGTTGCTAATATAGTTTTTGACTATATTAGAACTTGTAAACATATTACAAAGTACGACGTAGAACAAGCAACTTTAAGTGAAATTTTCATAGCAAAGGTGGGTCATAGCCATGAAGAAGTTTAAATTTCTTGTTAAATATGGTCTAAAAAAGAGAATAGGTAGAAAAGCATTCTTAATTGCAAACATCGTTATTGCAGTATTAATGATTGCTATTATAAATATACCTTCTATCATTAGCTTGTTTGGTGGGGGAGAAGATCCAAACGAACAGGTGAATGTTGGGATTATTAACCAAACAGATGAAGTTGATTTACTTTCCGATTATTCTGCACTTATGAATGAAGGAAGTACAGGTGTTGATTATTATGTCTTTAGGACAATCGAGGCTAGCGAGTTTGATCTTATAGCTTTTTGGGAAGATGCAGATACTGACATTATCATAGAAATCACAGGAGCTATTGCAACTCCTTCAATCACTATGTATACCAAAATACCAGGACTGAATTATTATTTATTATCAGAACTCGAGCTACAGCTCATCAATTATCAAATCACAAATTATCAACAACCAATGATCACTACTGTTAATCCTCCCGATTATGAAGATCCAGAGCGTGAGGCAATACTGAGTTCAATGACAAGTTTACTTGTTTTGCCCATGTTTATTCTTATTATTATGGCAACACAGTTCGTAGGTGTTGATATTATTGAGGAAAAATCTACAAAAGCAATTGAAACAATTATTTCTAGCGTGCCATCTAAAATGCACTTTATATCAAAAATTACAGCAAGTATTTTATTTGTTATTATTCAAGGAGCACTAACCATTGTATATGTAACGATTGCATCATTGATTGGAAAGCTGGGTTCAGCTTCAAGTGCAGTTACATTACCCGTAGGAACCACTTCATTATTATCATATCTAACAGATATTATCCCTAATTGGCCAGTTGTACTTATATTTTCATTGCTATTTATGATTGTTGGCACATTATTTTATTTAGTTATTGCAGCTTTGTTTGCATCAATGGCAGTCACACAAGAAGACTATCAACAGTTTCAAACACCGCTTATGCTAATGCTTTTAGCATCATTCTATATTGGTATATTTGCGCCTATTGCAGGTGGCTATACATTTATGAAGGTTATGGCATTTATTCCAATATTTACTCCAATATTGGCACCTATTGCTTTCGCCTCAGGATTATTGACTATTGGAGAAGCAATTATTGCATTAATTGCGGTATCTATATTCTTTGTCCTTGCACTTTATTTAGTAGCCCCAGTTTACCGAATTGCTATTCTTAGTTATGATCAAACAAAATTTGTAGCAAGAGTAAAAAACTATTTTAAAAAAGCTTTTCCAAAAAATGCAAAAGTAGATAAATAGTTAACAATACTTAAAATATTAATAAAATTGAAGCAGTAATTCATAATTTTTTCATAGAAGAGTAAATGTGTTTGATATTTGACTTGAATCATGTAGAATGAGGATAATCCCTTTGGGAGTCCTCTTTTTTATTAATCGAAAGGAAGTGATTTAATGAAAAATAAAATAATAATATCATTTTTTTTAAGTCTCTTAGGCGTCAGTGCAGTTGCTGAACCTATTCATTCGGTTGCAGATTTTGTTACAGGGGCTACTCAAATTGCATTAAATGAAAACACTGATCAAATCGCAGGGGCATCAACTGATGCAAATGGAAATTATATAGAAACACCTTCTTCAAATGGAATAACAGTAACAACCCCTGAAGGAGATATTATAGCCGGAACTTCAATTACTGGTACAACAGAACCAGGAACAACAATACCCGGAACAAGTACTGATATTATTACTGGAGCATCTATACCTACAGAACCTACAACACCATCGACGCCCATATCTGGTTCAACAGGTGATCTAACTACAGGAGCATCAACAACTACCGAACCTTCAACACCTACAACCGGAGATACGAGTGATTTAACCGCTGGGGCTTCGACACCATATAATGAAAATGATGATGCATATGAAGATGAACATGATGACGCATATGAAGATGAACATGATGACGCATATGAAGATGAACATGATGATTATATTAATGTCACGCTTAATCATAAGGATCATGATGAGCACGAAGATGATGAACATGAAGATGATGACTAATACAAAAAAAGGGACTTTCTCAAGTCCCTTTTATTTTATATAAGATGGTTTTCTTTTAAATATTGCTCAACTTGTTTTAGGTGTTCTGGATTATCCGATTCAACACGAATTTTAAAAGTTGAATCTTTCGATAAACCGATACTCATGATTGCCATGATTGATTTTGCGTCAGCAACAAAATCTTTATAAATTAAATAAACTGAAAAAGGTAAACTTGAAATATATTTAACAAAATTTGTTGCTGGTCTTGCGTGCAAACCTTGTTCAGAGATTAAAACAAATTCTTTTTCCATGATAAACCCTCCATGTGCGATGTATAATTGTTATTATGCTTTCAATAGTTATTTTATCACAAAATTATCATTTGACATTCTATAATAACTTATTCAACCTCTAAAATCATGTTCAAATACTGTTCTTTTTTTATGATCTTATTGACTTTAAGTGAAGCTTTTTGGACGAAAACAATTGGTATAGCTAAGGATTTGATATGATCTTTAAAATAATCATATTCGAAGCTCATGATTAAATCACCCTGATTAACCCGTTGATTGAGCTCCACGTAAGATGTTATTCCTTTTCCTTGGAGTTCAACTGAACCAAGTCCAAGATGAATTAGAACTTGAATACCCGACTCATGTTTGATTGCAATAACATGTTTTGAAGAAAACACATGGGAAATTACACCATCGATAGGTGAAAAGAGTTGATTATCCTCAGGAAAGATGACAAATCCTGGTCCGACCATATATGAAGAAAAAGTATCATCTGGAGTTAAAGAAATATCTTCATGTTTACCTAATATTGGTGCTCTGTAGTTTATTATCATAAAGTTTCCTTTCAAAAACACATCTACACTCATTATAAATGAGATTTATTAGAAATAAATAAATATTTCCAAATTAACAATTAACGAGCATTTCGAACATGTTTTTGTTATAATAGTTTTGAGGTGAGTCAAGATGACATATGATGATTTAAAAAGTAGAATCGAAGAAATCATTGACCCGGGTTTTAATAAACCATTTAAAGAAGTAAATGGAATTAAAAAATTGGTTGTTGGACCAACTGGAGTCGCAGAGTTAGAAATCTATTTAAAGGATAGAGTTAAGTACGAACAGCAGGTTAAAATTCAAATTATCAGACTCGTAAAAATCGAACTTGGATTTCCAGGAATAAAAATTGATTTTTTCGAATCTGAATTTGTACCTAAAGGTGAAAAAGTAATAAAGTATTTAGCTGTAGCTTCGGGTAAAGGTGGCGTAGGAAAATCTACTGTTGCTGTAAACTTAGCTGCTGCGATGATCAGACAAAGTAAAAAAGTTGCAATTATTGATGCTGACATTTATGGAGCGAGTATTCCTTATGTACTCAATTTAGATGTTAAACCTTTAAAAGCTACAGCAGATGAAAAGATGATTCCTTTATCAAAAAATGGTATTGAAGTCATATCAACTGAATTTTTCATGCCACCTGAAAAGCCTGTAATGTGGCGTGGGCCTATGCTAGGGAAATTATTGACACACTTTTTCAATGGTGTTCAATGGCAAGATGGTATTGATTTAATAATTATCGATTTACCACCGGGAACAGGTGATGTTGCTTTAGACATCAAAACTTACGTACCATTAAGTAAAGTTATTGTAGTTACTACACCGCATGAAAATGCATCAAGTATTGCTATTAAAGCCGGTTTAGGAGCACAACAACTTGGTCATGAAGTGATTGGTGTTGTTGAAAATATGAGTTATTATCTAAATACTTGTAACAATAAACGAGAATATCTCTTTGGTTCAGGTGGAGGAGAAAATGTTGCAAAAAAATTAGGAACAACTGTTTTGGGTCAAATTCCAATTGGGCAACCCATCAGTGGTGAGTATATGTTTACGGGAAATGAAGAATCTGGTAAAATATATAACGATATTGCAGATAAATTAATTAAAGAATTAGAACTTTAGAAGAAAATGAATATAGATCCCCCAGCAAGTTTCATTGGGGATTTTATTAATGCTCAATTTGGTAAATAATTAAAAATTGCTACATTGAACAACAAACATTTTAAATATTTATAAGCGTAAAAAAAACCTCAATCGATTGCGATTGGGGTTTTTACTTTGATGTCATCAAACAAGTTATAATTTATTGTATATCTTTAAATTTCAATATAGGAGTTCTTGCAGCTTTAACTTCATCAAGTCTTCGTACGATTGTATTGTGTGGAGCTGTTTTAACCAATTCGGGATTTTCTATGGCTTCTTTAGCTACTATTCTCATTACTTGAATAAATTCATCTAAGGTATCTTTAGATTCAACTTCAGTCGGTTCTATCATCATTGATTGAGAGAAGATAAGCGGGAAATAAATCGTTGGAGCATGGAATCCATAATCTAATAAACGTTTAGCAAGATCAAGTGTTCTTACTCCAGTTGAAGCATCTTTTAAACCATCAAAGACAAATTCATGCATACAGTGTCCATCAATGGGAAGAACAAATAAATCCTTAAGTGAATCTTTGATATAGTTCGCATTAAGTACAGCAAGTGGTCCAATATCACTCATATGTTCTCTACCAAGAGTCATTAGATAGACATATGCTCTGACACACACACTAGCATTGCCATAAAACTGGCCTAAAGCACCGATAGAGACATTTGAATCTTCAAAGTAGTAGAATCCTTTCTTTTCTTTAACAATCGGATTAGGAAGGAAATCTATGAGCTTTTCACAAACTCCTACTGGACCTGATCCTGGGCCCCCTCCTCCATGAGGAGTAGAAAATGTTTTATGTAGATTGATATGTGTAATATCAAATCCCATATCACCAGGTTTCGCTTTACCAAGGAGTGCATTTAAGTTTGCTCCATCATAATAAAGTAAACCACCAGCTTCATGAACAAGTTTCGAAACTTCAAGAATGTCTTTTTCAAAAACGCCGGCTGTATTTGGATTAGTGAGCATTAATCCAGCAATTTCATCTGATAATACTGATTTTAAAGCGTTTAAGTTCACAGTGCCATCAGGGTTTGATTTAATTTCAATAACCTCGAATCCACAGACAGTTGCACTTGCAGGATTTGTTCCATGAGCACTATCGGGTACGATGATTTTATTTCTTTTGAAATCTTGATTTTTCTGATGATATGCTTTGATAATCATCAAACCAGCAAGTTCTCCATGAGCGCCAGCAAATGGATTCAAAGAATATGCAGATAAACCAGATATGTCTGATAGAATTTGTTGCGTTTTATAGTATATCTTCAATAATCCTTGAACAGTTTCAACTGGTTGTAATGGATGAATATTTGCAAATCCTGATAGAGATGCAAGCTCATCATTTATTTTAGGATTGTATTTCATTGTGCAAGATCCTAAGGGGTAGAACCCAGTTTCAACACCAAAGTTTTTTTGACTGACATTGGTATAGTGACGGACAACATCAAATTCAGATACTTCTGGAAGTTCAGCTAGATTTGAACGCAGAATTTCTGTTGGAAGTTTAACTTCAGGTAAATTCTTTTTTTCTAGACTATATCCAATGCGATCTTTTTCAGATATTTCAAAGATGATTTTATTATAGTATTTCATAGTTGTTCCACCACCTTTTGAATAAGAAGATCCATTTCAGCAATAGTTCGTCTTTCTGTTACAGCAAATAACAACTGATTATCACCAATATGAAGAGGTCCCAAAATGCCATTATCAAGACATGACTTTTCAAATTTATTCACATCAAACTTCGCTTTCAATGTAAATTCCTTGAAGAATGGATGATTATTTACTTTATCAAATTTCTTGGTTTTTAGTAATTGTTCGTATAAGTAGTGAGCTCCTTTTAAAGATTCATTTGCTACTTCAACTAAACCTTGTTTACCCATAGTAGAAAGATAAATGGTAACAGCAAGTGCCATCAAAGATTGATTAGAACAAATGTTGGAGTTTGCTTTTGCACGTCTGATATGTTGTTCTCTAGCTTGCAAAGTTAAAACAAAAGCTCTTTTACCATCGACATCATTTGTGATTCCACAAATGCGTCCAGGCATTTTTCTGACATATTTCATTTGAGTTGCTAAATATCCGCCGTATGCACCACCAAATGATAAAGGAATACCAAAAGATTGAAGTTCACCACATGCAATATCCGCTTTATATTCACCAGGTGTTTTTAAAATGGCAAGTGATTGAGCTTCGTTGTTCATGATAAGCATGCTACCTTGTTCATGAAGTACATCTGCAAATCCATCATAATTTTCAACGGTTCCAAAGTAATTAGGATTTTGAACAATTAGTCCCATTGCATCATCTAAATGAGATTTTACATAATTCAAATCAGTTAGACCGTCATTTTGAGGAACAACAAGCACATTTATCTTTCTGTATCTCGCATATGTCTTAATGACATGTATAATTCTTGGATTCATTGTTTCACTTACCAGGATAGTATTTTTTCCTGTTTGTGCATGAGCCATAAACATCGCTTCGGCTGTAGCAGTAGCACCATCATACATTGATGCATTTGAAACCCCCATGCCTGTAAGCTCACAAATCATGGATTGATATTCGAAAATATATTGAAGTGTACCTTGAGCAACTTCGGGTTGATAAGGTGTATATGAAGTCAAAAATTCTTGGCGGCTGATTAAACTGTTCACGACACTCGGTGTGTAGTGGTCATAAGCTCCAGCGCCTCTAAAAATAACTAACTGAGAGTTTTCTTGACTTAGTTTTTGCATATGTTTTGTCAAATTATCATCAGACATTGCACTTGGAATTTGATAAAGATCTTTTAAACGCAAGTTTTTCGGTATAGAAGAAAATAGGTCATCGATTGTACTAGCACCGGTAACCTTAAGCATATCTTTGATATCTTTTGAAGTGTGAGGAAGATATTTATGCATATGAATCTCTATTCCTCACAACAGCTAACATATTTATCAGCAGTTAGTAATGAATCTAATTCTTTTGCGTCTAAAATTTCAACTTTCACAATCCAATTTCCGTAAGGATCCTCATTTAAAAGTTCAGGAGAATCTTCAAGTTTAGTATTAACTTCAAGAATTTTACCTGTAATTGGAAGATATAAATCAGAAGCAGCCTTGACACTTTCTACAGCACCAAACATTTCACCCTTCTTGATTGTCTGACCCACTTTTGGTAATTCAATAAAAACAACATCTCCCAGACTATGTTGTGCATAGTCAGAAATTCCCACATAGCCTTCATGATCAGTAACTTTCACCCATTCGTGGCTTTCTGCGTATAACAATCCTTTTAAAATCATGTGAACCCTCCTATTTAATATAATTTTTAATATAAAATTTTCTATTTCTAACCTTTGCAGGTACTTTGTTCTTTCTAATTTGAACAAAAAGTTCAGTACCTATTTTTGCATATCTGATATCTACTAAAGCACATGCAATAGGTGTTGTTACATTGGGTAGAAGGTATCCAGTGGTAATGTGTCCAACCAATGTTTCATTCGCATAGACCTCATATCCGTGACGAGGGATATTTCTTTCTAATAATTCAATACCAACAACCTTTCGTTTAGGTTGTTCTTTATAAAGGACTAAAGCATCTCTTCCAATGAAAGATTTATCAAGTTTGATAGCGAAATTTAAACCCGCTTCGACAGGATTGATTGACTCGCTGATTTCATGCCCATATAATGGAAGATTCGCTTCGAATCTTAATGTATCTCTTGAGCCTAAGCCACATGGAATCGCACCTGCTTTGACCGAATCATCCCATAACTGAGAGATTAAATAGTTTTTAGCATAAATCTCAAATCCATCTTCACCGGTGTATCCTGTTCTTGATACGATGATATGCAAATCCTGATAAGGCACTACAGTAAATGTCATGAATTTTAGATCTCTAACATCTTGACCAACAATTTGATTTATATGTTTGACAGCATTTGGTCCTTGAACAGCAATTTGACTGAAATCATAAGATTTATTAGCAATCTCAACATCAAATGTTTTCGATTGTTTAACAACCCAGTCAAAATCCTTTTCCATATTTCCAGCATTAACAACAAGAAGTATTCGTGTTGGTTTGATTACATAGACGAGTAAATCATCAACAACAAATCCTTTTTCGTCACACATCAATGCATAGGTCACTTTGGATGGGTCTTCGGTAATAATATTTGTTACTAGATGATTGACAAATGATAATGACTGTTCACCAGTAACAACAAATTCACCCATGTGAGAAACATCAAAAATACCCATTTGAGTACGTACAGCTAAATGTTCTTCAGTAATGCCTACATATGATACAGGCATTTCAAAGCCAGCGTACTCAATCATTTTTGCGTTCAATTCCAGGTGTTTTTCATACAATGCAGTTTTTTTCATAATCGTCTCCTATAAAAGCGCTTTCTAAACTTATTATACAATAGTTTTTCACAAATAAAATGAATATGGTTGAAAAATCTTTATTTTATAAAAATAGATTTTAATGCAATCAAAATAGTGTGTGTTTTTTTTGTGAATCTGCTAAAAAATTATTCAAATCAGAAAAAACATAAAGATAACAAAAAATGATTTGGTTTATTTATATCATTTTTTATCTTTTTCGATTCTCATTTTCGAGTATAATAAAGTTAAAGGAGATGTTACAATGCTTATCAATGATGTATTATTACATGTTAAAAGAAATGATGTTGAAAATTCCAAAGCCAGTGTGATCATTACACATGGTATTGCAGAACACTCGGGAAGATACGAAGAAATCACTTCAAAACTTAATGAAGCTGGTTATTCTGTTATTCGCTATGACCTTCGAGGACATGGACAAAGTCAAGGAAAAAGAGGAGCTTTAAAATCATATCATCAAACGATTGATGATTTGCACGAGCTCGTTCTTGAAGAAAAGAAATTAAACCCTAAAAAAATCTTTATTTTAGGACACAGTATGGGTGGACTTATTGTTGATATGTATGCGGTAAAATATCATGATATCGATGGTGTTATTTCAAGTGCAGCACCTTCTAATTTTGTTAAAGATGTTCTACCCTTGAGATTCATCGGATTTAGATGGCTCGGATGGTTACCTAAAAAGACCAATTTTGCCGATGATCAGTTAGCACGAATCAAATCTGTAGAAGAAGATTATGTTGCTGATCCGCTCAATCTTAAAAAGTTTTATTTTTCACTTGCTGGGAACATGTTTGTTGGTGGTGTTAGATTTTTAAATCGCCACATTGATAAATTTGATACTCCAGTTTTGATTTTACATGGAGGAACAGATAAGATTGTTCCTACTGAATTTAGTGAAAGATTATATAATCTTGTTCCATCCAAAGATAAGAAGTTAATTGTTTATCCAGAATCATATCATGAAATATTTAATGATTTAGATAGAGAGAAAGCATTTACTAATTTAATCGAATGGTTAAATGAACATACAAAATAAAGGAGAGTAACATGAAAATAGCATTTATTGGAATTGGGGTCATGGGAAGACCAATGGCGCTACACCTTTGTGATGCAGGTCATGAAGTACATGTTTATAATAGAACATTTGAGAAGGCAAAAGCACTAGAACCAAAAGCAATAGCTTTTAATTCCATTGTTGAATGTATAAAAGATGTTGATGTTATTATGAGCATTGTTGGTTATCCATCTGATGTTATAGAGGTTTATGATACAGTAATCGAATATGCAAGAAAAGGAACAATACTATGTGATATGACGACTTCATCTCCAAGTCTTGCAGTTGAACTTTATGATATGGCAAAACTCAAAGGCTTATCGATGCTAGATGCACCTGTAACAGGTGGAGATTTAGGTGCTATCAAAGGAACTCTTTCTATTATGGTTGGTGGTGATGAATCAGCTTATCATAAGGTTTATCCACTATTAAAATTAATGGGAACAACCATTACATATATGGGGGCATCCGGATCTGGTATGCATGCAAAACTTGCTAATCAGACTGTAATCGCTGGAAATATTATCGGTATAGCAGAAGCACTTACGTATGCAAAAGAAAAAAATTTAGATTTAAATAAAATGTTATCAGTAATTACTGGTGGATCTGCTGGATCATGGCAAGCTGCAAATAATGGACCTAAAATGATTAATCATGATTATCAACCTGGATTTTATGTCAAACACTATTTGAAGGATTTAAAACTTGTTCTTGAAGAAAAAGGCAATTTAAAGTTAGAAATCGTAGAAAAGGTTACTAAAGCATATCAATTGCTATCAAATCAGGGGTTTGCTGATTTGGGGACTCAAAGTATTATTGAATTTTATTTAAAAAATATGAATGCACTATAAGGAGAATATTATGTCTATAATTCGTTTAAAGAAAATAACCAACAAAAATTTTAAAGAAATCATAGATCTATCAAAAACACTCACCGAATATCAACAGACATGCGTTGCACCAAACGTAGCGTCTCTAGCTCAGGCATATGTAAACAAGAAAAAAGCGTGGCCAAGAGCTATCTACTTAGGTAAAAAGCCTATTGGGTTTATCATGTTAGCATTATGGGATGATGATATTCCTAAAGAAGATAACCCAGCTTATTATTTGTGGAGATTAATGATAGCAAAAGACTATCAACATAAGGGATATGGGAGTCAAGCTCTTGATTTGATTAAAGAAAAATGTATAAGTGATGGTATTAAGGCACTATATACTTCATGTGAAATGAAAGATGAACAGCCATATAAGTATTATATAGGTTATGGGTTTATAGATACTGGCTTAAATGATGGAGAACAAATATTGAAAATGTATATATGATAATTTCACCAAATAAAAAAAGGCTCTAATGCTAGATTGTATCCAGCTTAATTTTAGAGCCTTTATATATTTTAAATTAATGAATGATAAGACTATGTCCTGTCATTTCTTTTGGTTGTTTCAAATCCAATAATTCAAGAAGGGTTGGTGCAATATCGCACAGCGCTCCTGTGTTAACTTTAATTCCTTTTTTAGTAATTAAAACTGGAACTAAGTTTGTTGTGTGTGCGGTATGAGGTTTTCCATCTTCACTTCTCATTTTTTCTGCATTTCCATGATCTGCAATAACAATTGCAACACCACCGATAGATAAAATTGCTTCAACAACTTCTTTTGTACATTGATCAACAGTTTCAACAGCTTTTGTTGCTGCTTCAATAGAACCTGTATGACCAACCATATCGGGATTTGCAAAATTTAGAATCATCGTATCGTATTTTCCTGATTTGACAGCCTCTACTGCCTTATCTTTCACTTCAAAAGCACTCATTTCAGGCTTGAGATCGTAGGTGGGTACTTTTGGTGATTGAACAAGAATTCTTGTAGCTCCCTCGAGCTTTCTTTCTTGTCCGCCATCAAAGAAGAAGGTAACATGTGCGTATTTTTCAGTTTCAGCAATTCTTAATTGTTTTAGTCCTGCATCAGCAACGACTTCACCATAAAGATTATTTAATACTTGCAGTTCATAAGCTAACGGACCTTTAACTGTTTTATTGTAATGCATCATTGATACAAAGAAGATGTCTTTTGGTGTATTTTTTGGATCAAAATATGATTTACCTTTGGTATGATATGAGTTTGCTTCGCTAGAATTTGAAAAAGCTGTAGCAATTCTTATTGCTCTATCTGGTCTAAAATTGGCGAATATAATCGAATCATGATCACCGATTAGTCCATCAGAATCTACAACAAATGGAACAATGAATTCATCAGTTATACCAGCATCGTATGATGCTTGCATACCATCTAAGGCATTAGGATATTTCTTGCCTATCCCTAAAACCATATTATCAAAAGCTAATTGAATGCGATCCCAGTTATTATCACGATCCATTGCATAATATCTACCAGATACGGTAGCAACTCTTAGTCCGTGATCAATTAAATTCTTTAAGAATCCTAAACCAGATTCTTGAGGTGTATCTCTACCATCCGTAAATGCATGAAGATATGGAGTGATCCCTTGTGAGATTGCTAAGTCATATAAAGCCATAATATGTGTAGGATAAGCGTGAACACCACCATCACTAACAAGACCAAAAATATGAAGTTTGCTATTGTTCTTTTTAGCGTGCTTTATTGCATCTAAAAAAGCTTTATTTTTGAAGAATGAACCATCTTTTATCGCAACGTTTATTCTTGTCAATGATTGATATACGATACGACCCGCACCCAAGTTGAGGTGACCGACTTCACTATTTCCCATTTGTCCGTCGGGTAATCCAACATACTCACCACTTGCATGTAGTGTATTATTTGGGTAATCTTTGAAAAGTTGATCTAAAAAAGGTTTTTTAGCAAGTGAAACAGAATTGCTATCACTAGCAGGTGCTAGACCATAGCCATCCATAATAATTAATGCAGCAAATTTTTTATTCATTATATAGACTCCTTCGAATGATTCTCACCTATATTATACTTTAAAATAAATGTAATGGGGGAATCTACGCAAAAAAAAACGTTTTCAAGCACAGTATATTGTATATTATGTAAATTATGTTAAAATGATAATGTATTAACATACTTCGGGGCAGGGTGTAATTCCCTACCGGCGGTAAAAGTCCGCGAGCCAATAGGCAGACCTTGTGCAATTCAAGGACCGACAGTAAAGTCTGGATGGAAGAAGTAATGTCGAATTTGACATGCCTTTTTGTCGCCGAAGTAATTTGGCGATTTTTTGTTACTTTGGAGGTAAACCATGTCAAATTACTTACGATTAAAGAAAATGTTATATGTTGTCTCATTAGCAGCGGTTTCAATTGTATTATCCTTAATTGAGATACCATGGCCTATGGCCAGTTTTCTGAAACTTGATTTTAGTGAAGTAGCAATTTTGGTTGCATTATTGGTTTTAGGAAATAAAGAAACCATTATGGTTGTTTTAATAAGAACAATAGCAAGAAGACTTTTTAGAGGATTTGCACCAGATGAGATTATTGGTGAAATGCTTGCTATGTTTGCTTCATTTTCAATCATTTTAGCTTATAATGTCTCAAGAAAAGTTTTAAAAATTAATGATAAACCATTATTATATGAAGTTAGTGTCAATGGAAATCATGTGAGTCCAAAAGAAATGATTGTAACATCAGTAATGATTACAGTATTTTTAACAGTCATATTGTTTACTATCAATTTTCTAGTTGCTACACCGCTTTATTACACGATTCCACCCTATAGTATTTCAATTAGTGGGGATGTTCATTTTACAGTCTTTGGCTTTATTCCTGATTCACCATTCACATATGGATCATTTTTCTGGACAACCCTTGTATTGTATACACCCTTTAATATTGTAAAAGGAATTTTAGTCAGTTTAGTCTTCTTACTTCTTAAACCAAGGATGAAATATTTAGAACTATAATATGTTAAGATAGATATGAGGTAAATTATGAGTCTTATAGAAAAATTTAAAATACCAATTGATAAAAGAGATTTAATACCTGTCATTAAACAGGCACTTTTCATGTCAGTTATTGGAGGGCTATTAATCGGTGCGCTCCACCTTTTCATTTATCAAGTATTTGGATTTTCTTTTATATGGATGATGCTTTTTATTCTTGGTTATTTTATGGCAAGAAGGATTAAAAGATCATACCAAAAATATCACATTATTTTTGCAGTCATTTCAGTCATCGCAGTCTTTTTTACTTATTACTTAATTAATGTAGTTTATTATTTTGGATTTATCTATGTAGTTGACGCATTACAAATTGTCCCAATTGTATACATATTAAATCCAATTAACTATTTTAGTTTTTTAAATGTCTTTGATTCGGGATTTTTTGGACTTGATAACATTTTAGATGTCGTCTTTTTCTTGGTTGTGAACATTTATGTGATTAGATATATCAAGTAAACGTTTTTATTAGTTAAATACTTTATAAACACAAGCTATTTGTGTATAATATATAGTAGTACATAACAAGGCAAAAACTAAATAAAGGAGTGAAAATATGCCATTTATTAGCGATATTTACGCACGCGAAGTATTAGATTCAAGAGGAAACCCAACTGTTGAAGTTGAAGTTTACACTGAATCCGGAGCTTTTGGACGTGCGATGGTTCCATCGGGAGCCTCAACAGGAGAACACGAAGCAGTAGAACTTAGAGACGGAGACAAAAAACGTTATTTAGGTAAAGGGGTTTTAACAGCAGTTCACAATGTGAACGAAATTTTAGCTCCAGAATTAGTAGGAATTGATGTTACCAATCAAGTTGGTATTGATAGATTAATGATTGAACTTGATGGAACAAAGAACAAATCAAAATTAGGTGCTAACGCAATTTTAGGCGTTTCCATGGCAGTTGCAAGAGCTGCATCAGATTTTTTAGGTGTTGAACTATACCAATATCTTGGTGGTTTTAATACGAAACAACTTCCAGTTCCAATGATGAATATCATCAACGGTGGGTCTCATGCTGATAATAATGTTGACTTCCAAGAGTTTATGATCATGCCAGTTGGTGCTAAGACGTTTAAAGAAGGATTACGTATGGGTGCGGAAGTATTCCATAACTTAAAGAGCGTTCTTAAGTCAAAAGGATATAATACCAGTGTTGGCGATGAAGGCGGATTTGCTCCAAATTTAGGATCAAACGAAGAAGCACTTCAAGTCATCATTGAAGCAATTAAAAAAGCTGGATATGTTCCAGGTAAAGATGTTTACTTAGCTATGGATACTGCATCTTCTGAATTTTACAATAAAGAAACTAAGAAATATATTCTTGCTGGTGAAGGTGGAAAAGAATTCACAAGCGAAGAATTGTCAGATTTCTATGCAGAACTAGTTGAAAAATATCCAATCATTTCACTTGAAGACGGACTTGACGAAAATGATTGGGAAGGTTGGGCTTATCTTAGTAAGAAACTCGGTAATAAAATTCAGTTAATGGGCGATGATTTATTTGTCACAAACACTGAAAAACTTTCTAAGGGTATTGAACTTGGCATTGCAAATTCAATTTTAATTAAAGTTAACCAAATTGGTACATTGACAGAAACATTTGATGCAATCGAAATGGCTAAACGTGCTGGTTACACAGCAGTTATTTCACATAGAAGTGGTGAAACAGAAGATACAATTATCGCTGACATTGCTGTAGCAACTAATGCTGGACAAATTAAGACAGGTTCTGCTTCAAGAACAGATCGTATTGCCAAATACAATCAATTACTCAGAATTGAAGATCAACTTGCTGAAACTGCTCAATATTTAGGATTAAAAACGTTCTATAATTTAAAAAAATAATTCTAACAAAAACATAAAAATAGAGATCAATTAATGATTTCTATTTTTTTTATAATCCATGTTATTTTCTATGAAAAACTATTTATTTATAATCTTAAATATAAAAATAATGTTTTCAGTCAAAATCTATTGCAAAAAGAAAGCGTTTGCATTATAATATGTTTGAAACGTTTCGATACCTCTATCGAGCGATGGAACAAATGTGAAAAAAAGCATCCAGCTTCATGACAAAAATATCTAGTCCTTGCAAAAAAAACAAATGCGTAAGAGATACAGATAGGATTAAATGTGATCTGGATTATATTTTCGCCAAAACTCGAAACGTTTCGATAAGCTTATAACTAAGTTTGGAATTTAAGTAATAGAAAAAATTAGGAGGAGAAAAATGAACAAAGTTTTTAAACTATTTACAGTATTGTTAATGGTTGGATTAGCTTTTGGGATAACAGCATGTAAAAAAGAAGAAGTTATTATTCCAGAAGTAACTGAATTCAACGTTTTAGGCGGATGGACAGATGGTGGAGATGGTGTTTACACATTAAATACAAACACAACATCTGAACTAGACTTTTCATATGATAAAGCTGCTTTCCCTTATGCATTTATGAGCAGTGCTGACATTACTGAAGACCTTTCTATATTTAAGAAATTGGTCATTACAGTTGAAGGCACAGGAACGATGCTTATCAAATTAGAAACAAGTGACACAACACCTGCAAAAGAAGTTGGATTAAATGTTACTGGTATTGAAGGAACATATGAATGGAATTTAATTGCCGATTCAGCTTTCTTAGCTAAAGTTGATAAAGTAGTCATCATTGCTGCTCCAGGTAAAGAGGATTCTATTGGTGACATCCAAGTTACACAATTGAAATTTGATGTAGCAGTTGCTGATGGTTTTATCATCCAAACAGATTTTAACAACATTCCTACAAATGTGAATGAATATAATGGAACAGATGAAACTTTCGATTTTAATATGAAATGGGAAAATTTTTCTGAAGAAACTTATACAATTTCATACGTTGGCTCTACAACAGTCGTATCATTTGATAAAGCGGCTGGTCAAGAATGGTCAACAATGCAATCTCAAGTTCAAGGCGACTTCACTGATTTCAACTACGTCGTTGCAGTTGTTACCGGTACTGTTGGACAAAAATTCTTATTGAAAGCTGCTACAGGCTATGAAGCTTTTGTATTCTTAACTGCTGAAGAACAAGATGTTGTAATAGACATCTCAGGCATGACTGCTGCAGAAAAAAATGCAATTACAGCTATATTTGCTTTTGGATATGCTGGAGTAGTTGGAACTGGTGATTTTGTCATTCATCAAGCGTTTATGACAGCTGATTATGAATATGAAGCTCCTGTTATCATTAATAACATATACAATGGTACAGATGCTGAATTTGCTATTACACAATGGTATGATGGCGGAGATATGAATTATACTTTAACAGTAGATGGAACAGATTTAGTTGTTGATTATGATAAAACAGCTGATTGGGCGAATATGCTTGCTCATATCGAAGGCGATATGACTCCATTTGCTAAAGTAGAATTTGAAGTAACAGGTACTTTAAATAAAACTGCATTGTTCAAGGTTGAAGGTCCAAATGGAAACGTTGAACAACCGGTAACTTTTGATGGTACTAGACAGACTATCGTTGTTGATTTAACAGGAATGACACCTACTGCACTTGCAACAATCAATAAAGTAGTTGTTTTTGCAGCTCCTGGTGGAAGCGGAGCTGGTCAATTTACGATTCATAGTACAACGTTTATGTCATCAGATTTTAGCTTGCAAGGTACTTGGGTTGAAAATGATGCAGGAACTTATACATTTACAGATACAGTTGATGATACAGTATTGGTAACCTATACTAAGGTAGCTCAAGGTTGGGTCTTCATGAAGAGTGTATTCACAACTGAAGAAGTTGCTGGATTGAACACTTTAACTATTGAATTAAAAGGTACTGACGGTAAACAAGTATTAGTTAAGGCAAATGGTGTTGAGCAATGGGTTACATTCTCTGGCACCGATGTAGCAACAGTTACTTATACTGCAACTGCATTTACTGAAATTATTATGTTTGCTGAAGGCGGCGTTGATAATGCAACGGGCACATTTGAAATAATCAGTGCAGTATTGACATATGTTGCTCCTGATTTGGATCCAACACTTGTTATTGATATAAATTCAAATTGGGTTGAAAATGATGCAGGCACTTATGCATTTACTACAGATGATGGTGTAGTCACAGTTGATTATACTAAGATTACAGAACAAGGATGGTCATTCTTTAGACAAAACTTTGATGCACTTGAAGTTGCTGGTTTGAATACATTGACAATGGTTGTACAAGGAACTGCTGGACAAAGTATTTTAATCAAACCAAATGATAGTGGTGCTTTAGAACAAGCTATTACTTTTGCAGATTCAAACCCAGTAACAGTCATAGTTACAGCAGATAGCTTCACGAATATTATTTTCTTTGCTGAACCAAATGTTGCACCTGCATCTGGATCTTTTGACATCCTTAGTGCTTCATTAAGCTACGTTTATCACACAACTGAATGGTTTGCAGATAAAGAATCAGTTTATACTATCGTTGTTACTGACGGTGTTACTGATGTTGATTATGTTAAAGTTGATGGTCAACAATGGGAATGGATTAAAGTTGAATTTGATGCAGCTATGACTACAGGATTCAATACATTAACAATTACTGTTCAAGGAACTGTTGGACAAACATTATTGATTAAACCTAATGATAATGGTGCTTTAGAACAAAGTGTAACATTTGTTGATACAGATCCTGTAACACTTGTTATAACGGCGGATTCACTAATGAATATTATCTTATTTGCTGAACCAAATGTTGCTCCGGCAACTGGATCTTTCTCAATCATTGGAACTTCAGTTTCATATGTTGAATCAGATTTTGATCCTACAGTAGTTATTGATGCGAATGGTGATTGGTTTGCCAATGTGGATACTATTTATACAGTTACAAATGCTGATGGTGTTACTTCAGTAGATTATGCAAAACTTGCTGGCAATGAATGGGAATGGATGAAAGTCGAATTCGATTCAGATATGGCAATGGGATTAAATACACTTACTATGGTTGTTCAAGGAACAGTTGGCCAAACTATTTTGATTAAGCCAAACGATAGTGGTGCTTTAGAACAATCTATAACTTTTGCTGATACTGATCCCGTGACAGTCGTCGTTACAGCAGATAATATCTTAAATGTTATTCTATTTGCTGAACCAAATGTTGCACCTGCTACAGGTTCATTTGATATTGTAAGTACAACACTAAGTTATGTTTATCACACAACTGAATGGTTTGCAGATAAAGAATCAGTTTATACAATCGTAGTTGTTGACGGTGTTGCTGATGTTGATTATGTTAAAGTTGATGGTCAACAATGGGAATGGATTAAAGTTGAATTTGATGCAGAAATGACTACAGGATTCAATACATTAACAATTACCGTTCAAGGTACCGTTGGACAAACATTATTGATTAAACCTAATGATAATGGAGCTTATGAACAAAGTGTAACATTTGCTGATACAGATCCTGTAACACTTGTTATAACGGCGGATTCACTAATGAATATTATCTTATTTGCTGAACCAAATGTTGCTCCGGCAACTGGATCTTTCTCAATCATTGGAACTTCAGTTTCATATGTTGAACCAGATTTTGATCCAACAGTGATGATTGATGCTAATGGCGATTGGTTTGCAAATGTAGACACTATTTATACAATCACAACTGATGCGGGTGTTACTTCGGTAGATTATGCGAAACTTGCAGGCAATGAATGGGAATGGATGAAAGTTGAATTTGATCAAGATATTGCAGTAGGACTCAATACACTAACTATGGTTGTTCAAGGAACAGTTGGCGATACAATTTTGATTAAGCCAAACGATAATGGTGCTTTAGAACAATCTATTACTTTTACGGACACAGATCCTGTGACAGTTGTCGTTACAGCAGATAATTTCTTAAATGTCTTAATCTTTGCTGAACCAAATGTTGCACCTGCTACAGGTTCGTTTGATATTTTAAGTACAACTTTAAGCTATGTCAATCATACAACTGCATGGTTTGCAGGTAATGTAGCAATTTATACTATCGTAGTTACAGATGGTGTTGCAGATATTGATTATGCTAAACTTGCAGGCAATGAATGGGAATGGGTGAAAGTTGAATTTGATTTAGAAATGACCATAGGTTTAAATACACTTACAATTACAGTTCAAGGTACTGTTGGACAAACATTAATGATTAAACCTAATGATGATGGTGCTTTAGAACAAAGTGTAACATTTATAGATACAGACCCTGTGACATTTGTTATTAGTGCTGATTCATTTATGAGCATTATCATATTTGCTGAACCAAATGTTGCTCCAGCAACTGGATCATTCTCTATTATTAGTACAGAATTAAGTTACATACAACCTTAATATAAACAAGTAATACATCGATACGAATCTAAATTGCGAGCTAGAAGCTATATGAGTAGTTGCTGCAACTAACTCGCAATTTTTAGATTTAGATTTTTAATAATATTCAAACAAGTATGCTTTTTAAACATGTTTAATGATGACATCATATATAAATGTTGTCATCGGATTTTAATAAGGAGACTAACTATTAGAAGTCAAGCATAAAATCTTGCTAAATACTAAAAGACCTCCAAAGGAAGTCAATATGTGTATGAATTAGACTTCAAGTAGCTACACCATG
>Ga0265594_1000042_pt1 | contig 100432 bp, 97 predicted proteins | sample saktaG_11_FD_190147 | JGI IMG/M metagenome (GOLD analysis project Ga0265594, IMG submission 190147) | Saline water microbial communities from Sakinaw Lake, British Columbia, Canada - sak_2011_5_24_80m | ecosystem: Environmental > Aquatic > Non-marine Saline and Alkaline > Saline ...
TCGCGCCACAGGTAGTACTGCGTCTGGCTGATCTGGTGCTCATTGCAAAGATCAACAATTGGCTTGCCCTTTAACCCTTGAAGGACAATCATGGCCTTGGTTTTCGGGTCCCAGTTGCGTCTTTTCACGGCTGTTTTTCTCCTCATTTTCAGCCATTTTACTCTCTTAGCATACCGCCTGTCTTAATGGGGAGCAGTATAACCGCTTGCCTCCTTTCAGCATAAGACTATCAATATAGCTATTAAATAGTCAAGGTTGAATTTAAACCAATGACCTTCGGGCCAGGCTCAATTATCTTATGGGCTAGTCGGGTTCCGGACCAGCGATAAGCCGGTGCTACTATACTACCGTTGTGTTACCTCCAAATGATCCTGGGAACTTTGCGGACAGGTATTCTATGGTACTTGAACTTATTATATCCCAACAGTACACAGCCGTAAGTCGCGTGGTCTTCAGGCAGCGCCAGGGCCTCCTTAATCGGAGGGAAGGTGTTGGCCATAATGTAAACATATCCCGCCCAACAGGTAGCCAGACCCAGGCTGTTAGCCGCCAAGTCCAAAAAACTCAAGGCGTTAGCGCTATCTATGCCTGCGAGAAGTGAGACCGGGCTATCTTTTCTTGCATGGGTAACAACCAGTACGGGAGCGCCACGCAAAAATGCATCACGCTTAAGTTTTTGTCTTTCCAGCTTTTCTTCCATATTAGACTCTGCGGCCACCTTCGGCAGATTCTTAATAACCCACTGTAGCCAATCTATACCAAGTTCTTCAATATGGTCCAGCTCTTTTTTATTATCTATTATCAGCCATTCCACCTCTTGAAGGTTATGCCCTGTCGGCGCGTAGCGGGCATCCTCTATCAGGCGGGTGATTATTTCGCGTGATACCGGCTGGTTCTTGAAGACCCTTGCTGAACGGCGGCTTTTTAAAAGCTGTTCGACCTGTTCTGGAGTGATCTTAAGGCTTCCTTGTATCTTCGGAGATATTTCCAGCGGCGAATTTCGATGGCTCAGGCTTCCGCTGGGACACACCGCAACACAATGTCCGCACCCGTTGCAAGCCGCTTCTGCCGGTGCTAATAATTGTGGGAAACCCCCGTCCGGTAAAGTAATTACACGGCGAGGACATTCTTCCGCACAGATGCCGCATTTGTTACACGTTTCTTGATTGATTTCAATAATGGACACCTTCTTCTCTCCAACATTTATCTTATTAACCAACTATCTTACCCTAACACAATAAACTATCATATAGAAACTACATTTGATTATAGACTGGCTTCTATGCAGATCGCAATGAGCAAGGCCCTCCTTTTTCAAGAAGGGCCCGTATATTATTACCTTTAGAAACGAAAAAGCCGGTTTCATATGAAACCGGCTTCGCTATACTCGATTTGCTAGACCGTACCGGATAAAAGCAAGCACTTTTTCTAAAGACTTAAGATATCCTTAATTCTTATTATAGTATCATAAATATTCGTTCATAGAATTACGTCCCGAAGTAACTGCAGGGACAGAGGTTCATTGTTGCCATTCTATAGAAATATGTCCAACGCAGATATCCCGACGAATACGTCATTTTGCAGGTATGTTTTGATCGTAAGCATCCTGTGAATTGGCTATAATGGTAGTACAATGTTAGTGTACTACCACATTTTATGTATCGCCTTTGGTATTGGTAAGGGAGGGAACAATATGAAAATCCGTCGTATGGCTTATTTGTGGGTGGCTGTGCTGTTTATTGCCATCACTGTCCTCAGTTCGTGCGTTCCAGTGCCCCAACCAACCCCGAAGGGCATCCAGTTCCTACCCAATATGGGCCAACATATTTCGCCGCTGGCGCCCCAGGGCTCCACATTTGAACCGTTGAATCCCGGCCTGGCCGACAATCCAAACTGGCTGGCCGGGCAGGCGGCTACGACCGTGGTGAGTCCGGATAAAAAGACCCTGCTGGTCCTGACAAGTGGCTATAACCGCGTCTTTAGAACCGACGACAAGATAGATGCCTGCGGCACCTATTTCAACTGGCCGGATTCGCAAGAGTACGTGTTCGTCTATGACATTTCGACGAACAAGCCGGTCAAGAAGCAAGTGGTCATGGTCCCCAATTCCTACTACGGGATGGTATTCGATCCTTCCGGGACGGCTTTCTATGTATCCAGCGGACTGGGGGATCTTCCCTATGACACCACCGGCGCCTTTAACCCCGCGCAGGCCGGCGGTGACAACGTCCACGTCTTTACCCTGAACGCCAGCGGATCCTGGCAGCACACTGCAGAGCTTGCCTTGAACCATCCCGCGGGCAACGGCCTTGTTGTTGAGCCGCCCACCGGCCAACAGATCCCGGTCAACGAGAGGGTTTCCGTAAGTCCAATGGCCGCCGGCGTGGCGATCTCGCTGGATGGCCTGACGCTGGTGGTGGCGAATTATTATAACGACTCGATCACGGTGTTTACCGGAGGACTGGGCAAATGGTCCAAGGGAACGGATCTCGACCTGCGCCCCGGCAAGAACGACCCTGCCATGGTGGGCGTACCTGGCGGGGAATATCCGTTTTGGGTGGCTGTGAAAGGGACAGGAGCGAGCACCATTGCATATGTGTCAAGCCTGCGCGACCGCGAGATCGTCGTCGTGAACCTGGGCGGAAAACCGGCAATAACGGCGCGCATTCCGGTAAAAGGCCAACCGAACAAGATGACGCTGAACGCCGCCCAGACACTGCTGTATGTCGTCGAAGACCAGGCGGATACCATCGATGTCATCGACACTGCCAGGAACGCGATCCTCGAAACGGTCCCGGTACTGCCGCGTGGGTCAGTCTTGCCTGCCGCGCTGGAGAAGTATAAAGGAGCGAACCCCAACAGCGTGGCGCTATCCCCGGATGAAAAGCTGCTCTACGTGACGAACGGCAATCTGAATGCCGTGGCGGTTATTGCGTTGAGCGCGAGCAATAGAGGTTCCAGTGTGGTTGGACTCATTCCGACCGGTTGGTACCCGACCTCCGTGAGTTTAAGCGGCGATGGCAAATATGTGTACGTGGTGAATGCCAAGTCGCCGACGGGTGCAAACCCAACCATGTATTACAGCTACGGCCCGCCCACACACCAAAGTGGCTGGGCCAGTAACGCGTATAATCCCCAGTTGACCAAAGCCGGCCTGCAGAGCTTCCCGGCCCCCGATGAGGCGCAACTCCTGACGCTCACTGCGCAGGTAGCCGCGAACAACCGTTTCTCAAGCACCGTGAGTACAAATGACGTGGCAGTCATGGACGCCGTGCGTCAGGGTGTCAAGCACGTGATCTTTATCATCAAGGAAAATCGGACCTACGATCAGATTCTGGGCGACCTTGAGATCGGCAATGGCGACCCTGCTCTGGCTGAATTCGGCAAGGCGCTCACACCCAATTTTCATTCGCTGGCTCGAACCTTCGTCACGTTGGATAACTTTATGTGCACCGCTGAAGTCAGCTATGATGGCTGGGCATGGTCCACTTCGGCTCAGGCTCAAAACATGATAGAAAGCCAATACCCGGTGGCCTACGCGGGACGCGGCCTCAGCCTCGACCAGGGTGGCTTAAATCGCAGTGTGAACGTTGCCCTCCCGGGCGTCGCCGAGCGCCAGGCCGCCAATCCCCTGACGTCGGACGATCCGGATGTGCTGCCGGGCCAGACCGATACGGCTGCCCCTGACGGACCGGACAATGAAATCAATACCGGATTTTTATGGGACGCTGCGTTGCGGGCAAACCTCACCGTGCGAAACTATGGGTTCTCCATTGATGGGACCCGCTATACATTCCCCTCAACCTCCCCCTACAGCCTTTCTCTCGCTCACGATCCGGCCTCAACCAACACGGTTACGGCTTACCCTACGGAGGTTTCCCTCATCCCCTATACTGATCCGTACTTCCGCGGTTGGGATCCCACGTATCCGGACTATTGGCGTTTCAAGGAGTGGGAGCGGGAGTTCGACACCAGGTACGTCAATGGTGGAGAGGATCTTCCTCACTTAAGCCTGGTCCGCTTGATGAACGATCACACCGGGAACTTTGCCACCGCGATTGACGGCGTGAATACTCCGGAACTGCAACAAGCTGACAACGACTATGCGGTTGGTCTGCTGATTCAAAAGATCGCAGGCAGCAAGTACGCCGACAACACGCTTATCTTTGTGGTTGAAGACGACTCCCAGGATGGACCTGATCACGTCGATTCGCATCGCAGCCCTGCGTACATCGTCGGCGCTTATGTAAAGCAGGGCGCACTGGTCTCCACTCAGTACAACACCATCGACTTTTTGCGCACGATAGAAATGGTCCTGGGCCTCCCGCCGATGAACCTGAACGACGCACTCGGGAGACCCATGGCTGATGTATTCAACACGACACCGCGCAAGTGGAGCTTTACCGCCACTCCCTCACCGGCTCTCTACAATACACAACTGCCTCTGCCTCCCAAGCCGGCCGGCCTGGTCGTGCCCAAGCCAACGCACGACGCGGCATACTGGGCAGAGGTCACGAAAGGGATGGACTTTACCTCCGCAGACATGATGGATTTCCCGGCCTACAATCGCATCCTTTGGACAGGGTTGATGATCGGTCAACCTTATCCCGCCGCACCAACCGGATTGGACCTGAGTCAGAACCGCGAAGAGCTCCTCGCGAAGCACGAGAGTTCTCTGAGGCAATAACCCGTTTGGCGAAGGCGGCCACAACTACTATTGAAAGAGTTGGCTGGCTATCCGTTAGCTAAAATGGAATTGTGCTCCTCGGTTCGGCAAATATCAGCTTCAATTGGAGGGGGAAAGCAAAGGTTGGTAGCTTGACAATGTTTATTATTTGGTATATGTTTAGTGCGCACTAAACATCATCATGATAATAAACATTGAGAGTACAAACATAAGATGTTAGACATCGAGAAGCTCAAACAAATGCTATCTGAGGCGGGTCTGAAGGTCAAGTCCGTGGAATCTGAGTCGAGATTGCGGGGGATAAGGCCAGACGCCGTTGCTCACGCCGAAATGGACGGCCGCAAGATGAGCCTGGTCATTGAGGTCAAAGAACGGCCGCACCTGGCCGGGCTGCGCCTGGCGGCCGAGCAGGCCAAGCGATACGAGGAACCCAACAGGGTGCCGATGATTGCAGCGCAGTTCCTCGGGCCCAACCGACGAGCGCTACTGAGAGAAATGGGCATGGGGTATGTCGACATGGCCGGCAACTTCTACCTGAGGGCGCCGGGTATCTTCATCGAACGGGAAGGCAAAGAGAAAGCTGCGGTGGAGCAACCCAAGTTCAATCCGTATGCTGACAAGGCGTCTATCATACTGCGGCTGCTGATGGATGAGTCCAAGCACCCATGGAAGGTACGCGAGATCGCCGAGGCAGGGGGAATAACTGCAGGATGGGCTTCCAAAATCGTGGACAGCATGGTCGAGCGGGGACTAGTCGAATATAGCCGCAAGACCGGAATAAGGCTGCTGGCCTGGGAAGACATGCTAAAGGAGTGGGCCGACTTCTATGACTGGCAGAGGAACGCATTCCACTATTACTACTGCCATGCTGCCGACATGCAAGAGCTTATAGACAAAATAGGGAGACTGGATGATGGTGATAGCAGACTATGGGCGCTGGGATTTCAGGCTGGGGCTTACATAGTGTCCCCACATGCCACATTCAACCAGGTGCACCTTTTGATTGACGGGAAAGCGTTCGACGCGGTGCGTGGTAAGATTGAGCGTGAACTGCAACTGGAAGAGAGAAAAGACGGAGCCAACCTGATACTGGTGCGACCCTACTATACCAGCTCTGCGCTTTTCCGGGCACGTAATATCAAAAATTGGCGCGTGGTCTCGGACATTCAGCTATACCTCGACCTCAACCGGTACCCGTTGCGAGGCCGTGAGCAGGCAGAGCATCTATTGGAGAAAGTGATCAGACCCAGAATGGGTGGAGCTGTAAAGGGGGAACGTGGAAGTAAGCGAGACTGATCTGCTATCGTTGCACCGCGCGCTGAACGTATTGAAGCCATACCTGGGGGAAATCATACTTGTGGGTGGATGGGTTCCCTTCCTATACCGCAAGTACGGAAGTATGCCGTTTCGACATCCATCAATCCGTACAACGGACATTGACATGGCCGTTCCACGCGATCTGCCCGAGCAAGGACAAGCCACGGTGGACGGCCTGCTGATAGCGGCAGGGTACAATGTGGAAATCGTGGGATCATATGGCGGCGCCGTGAAGTACGAACTGGCAACACCTCCCACTGAAATAGAGTTCATAACACCTGAGGTCGGCAGGGCCGGTCAGCCGTCCATCACAGTGCAGGCCGGGCTGAGAGCCCAGGCGCTCAGGTACGTGGATATCCTTCTGGACAACACCAGACAGATTACAGTGAGGGACTCAGTTGGTGGCCAACAGGTGGACTGCGTAGTGAAAGTCCCAACCCCGGCAGCATTCATCTACCAGAAGGCACTTACATTGATGCAGCGTCGGTCAAAAGCGGCCAAAGACCTGTACTACATTTTCGACCTGGTGGATTCAAGCCCGGAAATGCAGATGACAATCCCGGCCGACATGAAGACGATCAAGGCAAATTACTCTGCAAGGTGGTTCAGTAGCGCAATCAGGCACCTCGAGAACTATTTTCCCGAAGACGGCGGCAGGGGCCCAGCGCTGATCGCCGAGCAGTACACGGGTAATATGCCGGCAGCGACTTTCCGGGTCTATGTGCGGCGGGTATTCAGAGACCTCATCAACAAGCTCCGCGAGAGTTAACAACTCTTTGGCCATCCCCTAACAACCATCCCCCCATTCATGATTAACGGCAGAGCACCTGCGATCAAACGTGTTTTCAAAGTATATTAGCCATTTATTAGCTTTTTTGCTTTTAGGGGTATCGTATAGGGCTGATTTTAGCTACATTTTTGATGAGCAAAAGAGAATTGGTAGCGCATACCGGATTCGAACCGGTGATCTCTGCCTTGAGAGGGCAGCGTCCTAAACCCCTAGACGAATGCGCCAGATAAATGGCTGGGGATCCTGGATTCGAACCAGGGCTCACGGATTCAGAGTCCGCTGTCCTACCGCTAGACTAATCCCCAGAGTTCCAAAATTATAACATTGCGGCTCTGTCTCAGGCAACCTGTGAACCGGTTGCCCTAACCAGTCAACAGACCCGCCGATTTAAGCACGTTGCGCACCTCGGCCCGGGATATCGGCATCATGAGTTCCTCGTTGAGGAATTCGAAGCCTTCAAACTCCAATGCTTCCTTCGCCGCCTTCGCCGCCACCTGCTCCAGGTCACCGGTCAAACGGTACTGCTCCACGATGTGGTCCTGGTATTCCCTGCATAGCTTCACCGCATTAAGCAGCACCTGCCTGGCGTCAGCCCCGGTTACGGCACTATAGTGGTCGAAACAGCATATCTCGATGTCCAAAGGCAGCAACCTGTCGATCGATTCTTTGTACAGGGTAAAATCGAACTGCGGCGAGGGGCGCGCCAGATTATTAATATTGCCGATCGGGCAGGGTACAGCATCGCTGGGAAAGATCGCCTTCAATCCCGGTATATACACTGTGACGTCGCCGGGCGAATGACCCGATGTCTCGATGAACCGCGCTTCCAGGCCGTTTCCCAGGCTGATTACGGTGGAGTTATCCACAACCTGATCTATGGTTACAGCATCGATCTTGAGGTTCATCCTCTCGTACTCTTCCTGCAGCTTGTAGGTGTCGATCATCAACTTATTCACCATCTCCGAGTAATTGATGACCTTCTCCTTTGAAAGTATCCTGGATGCAGCCTGGGTCCCCAGCACTTTTATCCGCGGGAACCGCCTCTTAAGATATGGCACGGCCCCGAAATGGTCGAAATGCGAATGAGGGATCACCAGGTACTCGATGCTGCCCGTGTCGATCTCGTATTCTTTGAACTGCTGCTCAAGCCGCGGGACGATCCAGCTCATGGCGCCGCCGATAATCATGGACTTCGCCCCCTGCGCCAGGTACATAAGACTCTGTTTCCAACCGAGCATGTAAAGCCCGTCGCAAATCTTGCCAGGCCGGTCTATAAACATACTTTCATCTCCTTTATTGCTGGTCTGTTCCCGCCGGCGCTCAAAATCACCGGACGTTGGATCGATTCCCCGGATTTGACAGTGGCTGTTACAATTAGTTATATCTATTTAATGTACTATCAAATTCTACCTGGAGAATAGCATATCATGAAACTTACCTGGAAACCTATTATGGCCGGCATACTCGACATCGTATCAGGCGCCATCGGCATGGTGGGCGGCTTGTATTTTGTGGTGCTCACCTCCCTATTCCACACCATGCATGAGATCATGAACGTCGACCCCACTATCATTGAGCAGACCGAGCAGATTATATCCAGGCTTTTCGCGGTCCCCTTCGTGCTGGTCTTCGTCGGCATCATATCGATCATAGGTGGAGTATACGCGCTCCAGCGCAGGATCTGGGGGCTGGCCCTGGCAGGGGCCATATGCTCGTGCGTGGTCTTCCCCTTCTTCGGGATCCCTTCCATTATCATCACCGGACTGGCACAGGAAGAGTTCAATTAATCAAGGAGTCTCATTCAACCGAATTGTCCTCTCTAAATGATCTTCAATCAACCCTCGGGGTCAGTTTCAATAACCCCGCCATCCTCGAACAGGCGGTTACCCATTCCTCCTTCATCAATGAGAACCCCGCAGCGGCTGCCGGCGACAACGAGCGCATGGAATTCCTGGGCGATGCCCTGCTCAACCTCTTCGTTGCCGAGAAACTGTACTGCGATTTTCCCGGTCTGCCGGAGGGGCGACTCTCTGAGATCCGGGTCTCCCTGGTCCGGCAGGAGAAGCTGGCCGAAAAGGCGCTACAGCTCAAGCTCGGAGATTACCTGCTGCTGGGCAAAGGCGAAGATGCGTCCGGAGGGAGGGGTAAACGCAACAACCTGGCGGACGCTTACGAGGCCCTGACAGCGGCAATCTACCTCGACCGGGGCTTCGACGCGGCCAGGTCTTTCATCCTGCGCGGTTTTGCAGAGGACATTCAGGCCATTAAGGAAGGAAAGTACAGCCCCAATTTCAAGGCGCTGCTACAGGAACTCACCCAGGCGGAGTTCAAAACGCTGCCCGAATACGAGATAATCGAGGCCACGGGACCCGACCACGACAGGATATTCTGCGTATCCGTCTCGCTGGGAGAAGTCCTGCTGGCCGTAGGATCAGGCAAAACCAAAAAGACAGCCGAGTCGGAGGCCGCCAGGGCTGCCTACGGCAAGTTGACCGCAAAGCCCGACTGAGACAGCTAGTCCGCGTATCGCAGCAGTATCACTTCAAATTCAGCCGGCCGACTATTCTTTGTTATCTCAAATTCACTGCCGGCCAGTCTCTTAACTGTTTTCTTGCCCTTAGCAAAATCCTCCGCGCTCCACTGCAGGAACTGGCATTTGTCCGTCTTGTAATGCATGGGTATGGCTATGCGCGGCTTGATATCTGCGCACACCGCGTTGGCTGTTTCTACGTCGATGGTAAATACCCCTCCCACCGGGATAAGCAGCACGTCCACCTTGCCCACGGCGGCAAGCTGATCTGCCAATAGTCTGTGGCCCAGGTCCCCCAGATGACACACATTTATATCATCAATCACGGCACAAAATACGGTATTGTTGCCCAGCTTCTTCCCTGCTTCGTCGTCGTGGGAAACACTGATGCCTCTAACCTTCATACCTTTAATAGCCATCTCGACACTCCCCTTCACCACCTCAGGCCTGCCGGGCAGGGCGCCGGTGCAGTTGTGATCATCGTGCTCATGGCTGACCGTGACCATATCAACTTTCTCACTGACCTGTTTATAGCTGAGGTGGCTTTCAGACTTGAAGGGGTCCATCAGCAACTTCGCTCCGTTTTCCGCCGTCAGCAGGAAGCACGAGTGACCGAACCACTTTATCTTCATGATCAACCTCCTATTTATAGTTCAAACCTGCTACGAACCGGACCAGCGTCCTCACGCCGAAGCCCGTCGCGCCCTTCACCAGCGCCCCCCTGGTCTTGTCCGCCATAAAAGGCCCGGCTATATCTATGTGAGCCCAGGGCGCGTCACCCACGAACTCCTGCAGGAAGAGGGCGGCCGTGATGGCTCCAGCATACCTGCCGCCGGAGTTCTTTATATCGGCAATTTCGCTCTTGTTGAGCTCTTTGTATTCCTCGGGCAAAGGCAACTGCCACAGCTTCTCTCCGCCTTCGCCGGCGGCCTTGATCAATCGGCCGGCCAATACGCTGTCATTGGAAAAGAGGCCTGCATATAAATCACCCAGGGCTACATGGCAGGCGCCCGTCAGAGTGGCCAGGTCGACGATGGGGCTGATCCCGTTCCTGACAGCGTAGCACAGCGCGTCGGCCAGTATAAGCCTGCCCTCCGCATCGGTGTTGACCACCTCGATGGTCTTGCCGTTGGACGCCTTCAGCACGTCCCCGGGCTTGAGCGCCCTGCCGCCGGGAAGGTTCTCTGTGGCCGGTATAAGCGCGGTCACGTTGACCGCCATTTTCATCTGCGCAATGGCGTCCATGGCCGCTATTACCACCGCGCCGCCCGACATGTCGCCCTTCATGTCCGACATGAATTCCTGCGGCTTCAGCGAGATACCGCCCGAGTCGAAGGTCAACCCCTTGCCCACCAGGCCGACAACTTCCTTTTTGGACGGATCGCCCCGGTAGTCCAGCACAATGAATTTAGGTGGCTCGGCCGTTCCACGCGCCACGCCCAGCAGAGCCCCCATCTTCTCTTTCTCCATGTGTGCGCGGTCCATAACCGTTATATTCAACCCGTGCCTGGAGGCAACCTCCCCGGCTATCTCCGCCATATGTGAGGGGGTCATATGGTTGGCCGGCTCATTGACCATGTCACGCGCCATCATCACAGCGCCGGCCGTAATCCTGCCCTTTTCCAGGCTCCGGCCGACCGCACCAAGCGCGTCGGCATTATTTTCAAGCAGGACGACCTCCTCGATCTCATGCCCGTTTTCATCCTTTGTCATATGGCGCCTGTATAAATAGGCCCCCAGCAGGCAACCTTCGGCCACCGCACCGGCCCATTCGGCATTTTCCAGGCCGGCGCCATCTTGCCAGAGCGCCAGAGCTGCTGTTTTTGCTTTGTGCTTGCGCAGGACGCGCACGGCTTCACCCGCCAGGTCCCTCAGCTTATCGGTATCCCATTCACCCCTTTTGCCCATGCCAACCACCACCGCCAATCGCGCCGGTATCTTTCCCAGCGTATGCAGCACATGCACCTCGTTCAGCTTTCCCTTCACCTCACCGGACTTGATAAGCTCCCCTATAACTCCTCCAAGGGCCGAGTTCAACTCACCGGTAGCCCCACCCGGGCTTTCATCCCCTTCATAAATACCGACGATAACCGCATCTGTCGCGATAGTTCTTACGTTGCCTAGCCTGGCCTTAAATTTCACTTTACCCTCCAGTATGTAATATTATGTAAACATGGATGTTCGGCAGCGTCTGCTTGACGCTATCGGCATCAGTGTGCCTTGATCAGCCATGCTGAATAATATTACCACCTTTTCGGCGCCAATCAATCTAATAGTTGATTTATCCCCGCCGGCAGTGATATAATTATAAGAAATAAACCTTTAAGTCAGCCCAGTGAGGCTGGCAAGGGAATGATGAAGTTACTCCGCCGCAACGCCGGTACGGGCACATGTGCTTGTAACAGACCTCTTGCCAGCACGGGCAAGGGGTTTTTTTAATGCCCGAAAAAATACTGCTAAATTCCTCCGATATCGAAAGGGCGCTGGTGCGCGTTGCTCACGAGATCCTCGAGCGCAACAAGGGCGCCACCAATATCGTGTTTGTCGGCATCAAGACGCGCGGCGTCCCGCTGGCCCAGCGGCTGGCCCGGATCATCCGCGGCATGGAGCAGGTCGACATCCCCGTCGGCTCGCTGGATATAACCCTTTACCGCGACGATGTCTCTTCGCTGAGCTTCAAGCACGTTGTCCAGCAAACCTACGTGCCCTTTGATATCACCAGCAAGCAACTGATACTGGTGGACGACGTTTTTTACACCGGGCGCAGCATCAGGGCCGCCCTCGATGCGCTGATAGACCTGGGAAGGCCCGAGACTATCCAGCTCGCCGTGCTGATCGACCGGGGCCACCGCGAGCTGCCCATCCGCGCCGATTTCGTGGGGAAGAATATACCGACGGCGCGCAACGAGGAGATACAGGTATACCTGAGCGAAGTCGACGCCGTGGACAAAGTTACGGTTATGAGGACGGAGGTAGGTAAGAATGAGCCAGAGTGAACCGGGGCCCGGCGCAGCCACGCGTGGAACGCTGCCCCAGCTCTCCATAGATTTATGGAGGCACAGGCATGTGCTCGACCTGGATGATTTCAGCCGGGAGGAGACCGATCTCGTATTCGAGATAGCCGAGGGCATGGTCGAGATACTGGACCGCGACGTTAAGAAAGTGCCCACGCTTCGCGGCAAGACCATCGCCACCATGTTCTTCGAGCCCAGCACCAGGACGCGCGCCTCCTTCGAGCTGGCAGCCAAGTACCTGGGGGCCGATACCATCAGCCTGGATTCGGCCAGGAGCAGTGTGACCAAGGGAGAATCGCTGATAGACAGCCTGCGCACGCTGCAGGCCCTGGAAGTGGACACCATCATCATGCGGCATCCCAGCTCAGGGGCGCCCTATATCGCCGCGCGGCGCCTGGACACCAGCATCATCAACGCGGGTGACGGCTGCCACGCCCACCCCTCGCAGGGGCTGCTGGACATCTTCACTATGAAACAACAGCTCGGCGACCTGAAAGGCCGCAAGGCTATTATTGTCGGCGATATCATGCACAGCAGGGTGGCCCGCTCCAATATCTGGGGCACACGCCATTACGGCATGAAGCTGGTGCTGTGCGCGCCTCCCACACTGTTACCTCTCGGCTTGCCCGAGATGCTGGAAAAGTGCGCCCTCAACCACGTCACCATCGAGCACAGCCTCGATATAGCGATCAAGAACGCCGACATCGTCATGCCGCTGAGGCTGCAAAACGAGCGCCAGCAAAGCGGGCTGATATCATCACTGCGCGAATACATACAGGGTTACCAGGTCAACGTGCGGCGCCTGGCAAGGGCAAAGCCGGACGTCCTGGTCATGCATCCCGGCCCCATGAACGAGGGCGCCGAGATCAGCCACGAAGTAGCCTACGGGACGAGGTCCCTGATCGAACAGCAGGTCACCAATGGCGTGGCCGTACGCATGGCGCTGCTGTACCTGATCGCAGGAGTAAAGAACCGGTGAAAGAGAACAACCTCCTTATCAAAAACGCCCGCATCATCGATCCTGCCAGCGGCCGGGATGAGAGCGGGGACATACTTATTGCCGACGGAGTAATATTGCAAACGGGCAAAGGAATTGACGCCTCGGGCGCTACGGTTATCGAAGCGTCCGGATTAATAGTCTGCCCGGGCTTTATCGACCTTCACTGCCACCTGCGCCAGCCCGGCTACGAGAATAAAGAGACCATCGCCTCCGGCGCTTCCGCAGCGGCGCGCGGCGGGTACACCACCGTGTGCTGCATGCCCAATACCATGCCGCCGCTGGATGACGCCGCCACGGTCGGCCACGTCAAAGACATTGCCGCCAGAGAGGCCCCACTCATCACCATCCTCCCGGTGGGCTGCGTGACCAAAGACAGGGCGGGCAGGGAGCTGGCCGACATGGCCGAGTTAGCCGGCGCCGGGTGCATCGGCTTCAGCGATGACGGCAGCCCGGTGGTCAGCTCGCGCCTCATGTCTCTGGCCATGCAGAACGCCGCCGTACTCGACCTGCCGGTTATCGAACACTGCGAGGACCTCGATCTGTCGCAGGGCGGCCATATGAATGACGGCTGGGTAGCCGCCAGGCTGGGCATCAAAGGCATACCCTCAGCCGCTGAGGAAACAATGGTGGCGCGCAACATCGCGCTGTGCCGGATGACGGGCGCAAGACTGCACGCCACGCACATCAGCACCAGTGGCACGGTGGAGCTTATCCGCGACGCCAAAAGCAGGGGACTGAGTGTAAGCTGCGACGTCACGCCCTACCATCTCACCCTCACGCACGAGCGGGTGATGAAAGCGCAGGACGTCCCGGGCGCCTCGTTGGCCTACGATACCTACGCCAAGGTGAACCCTCCGCTGAGGACATCAGCCGACATCGACGCGCTCATCCGGGGTATAAAGGACGGCACGGTCGACGCCATAGGCACGGACCACGCTCCGCATACCATGGAGGACAAGCTCTGCGAATTTGAGAATGCCGCATCCGGTATCAGCGGATTCGAGACCGCCTTCGGCGTCCTCATGTCCCTGGTGCACACAGGCAAGATCGATCTGAATACCCTCATCGCCTGCCTGACCGTAAACCCGGCGCGTATACTGAAAAACGCCTCGGGAACGCTGCAGCCGGGAGCGCGGGCCGACATAGCCCTGCTCGATATCGACAGGGAGTGGACGGTGGACGTCAAGGATTTCCTGTCGAAGGGCAAGAACACGCCGTTCGACGGATATAAATTAAAGGGAATGGTTGTGGCCACCATCAGCGGCGGACGTTTTGCTTACTGCCACAGCTCGCTCAGGATATCTTAAATGAGAACGACCAAAAAGGCCATGATGGCGGCGGGGCTGAAAGCCCTGACGCACAGCAGGCAAACCCACGACATCAAGCCGGTAAACGAGTATTTAAGCTGACTGAAATATTATACGGAGGAGGCCATCCTTGCCGCGAAGAAACGACATCAAGAAAATCATGATCATCGGGTCGGGTCCCATCATCATAGGCCAAGCCTGCGAATTCGACTACTCCGGCACGCAGGCCTGCAAGGCCCTTAAAGGCCTGGGCTACGAGATCGTGCTGGTCAACTCCAACCCGGCCACCATCATGACCGACCCGGGCATGGCCGACATAACGTACATAGAACCGCTCACCGTGGCCATGATGGAGAAGATCATTGAGAAGGAGAGGCCCGATGCGCTGCTGCCCAACCTGGGAGGGCAATCGGGTCTTAACCTCAGCTCTGAGCTGGCCAAGGAGGGGGTGCTGGATAAATACGGGGTCGAGGTGATCGGCGTGGACATCGAAGCCATACGCAGCGGCGAGGACCGCATAGCCTTTAAAGAGACCATGAACCGGCTGGGCATCGAGATGCCTCAAAGCGAGGCAGTCTATTCCATCGAGGATGCCGAGCGTGTGGCGGCCGAACTGGGCTACCCGGTGGTAGTGAGGCCGGCCTATACCATGGGCGGCACGGGCGGCGGGCTGGTCTACAACGTGGAGGAGCTGCGCACCGTGGCAGGCCGCGGCATAGCCGCCAGTCTGATAGGCCAGGTGCTGATCGAGGAATCCGTGCTCGGCTGGGAAGAGCTCGAGCTCGAGGTAGTGCGCGATTCCAAAAACCAGATGATCACAGTCTGTTTCATCGAAAATATCGACGCCATGGGTGTGCACACCGGCGACTCGTTCTGCGTGGCCCCCATGCTGACCATAGATCCCAAGCTGCAGAAGAGTCTGCAGGATTATTCTTACAAGATCGTGGAGGCCATACGCGTCATCGGGGGCACCAACATCCAGTTCGCCCATGATCCTGAAACGGGCCGGGTGGTGGTGATCGAGATCAACCCTCGCACCTCGCGCTCCTCGGCGCTGGCCTCCAAGGCCACCGGCTTCCCCATCGCGCTGATATCCGCCAAGCTGGCGGCCGGCCTGACGCTGGACGAGATCCCCTACTGGCGCGACGGCACGCTGGAGAAGTATACCCCTTCGGGCGAATACGTGGTGGTCAAGTTCGCCCGCTGGGCCTTCGAGAAATTCAAGGACGCGGAGGACAAACTGGGCACCCAGATGCGCGCCGTGGGCGAGGTTATGAGCATCGGCAAGAACTACAAGGAAGCCCTGCAGAAGTCTATTCGATCCCTCGAATCCGGACGTCACGGCCTGGGATTCGCCAGGGATTTCAACAGTAAAACGCTGGGCGAGTTGATGGACATGCTCAAGGAACCTTCCAGCGAGCGCCAGTTCATCATGTACGAGGCCCTGCGCAAGGGCGCCGGCGTAAATGCCCTGTACAAGCTGACCTATATCAAGGAATGGTTCATCCAGCAGATGAAAGAGCTGGTTGAGATGGAGGAAGAGGTGCTGGCCTTTAAGAGCAATCCCCTGCCCGACGACCTGCTCAGGCGGGCCAAGAAGGATGGGTTTGCCGACAAATACCTCGCCCAGCTACTGGGCGTACCCGAGAGAGATATCCGCGGGCAGAGGCTGGCGCTGGGAATGAAGGAGGCCTGGGAGCCCGTCCCTGTGAGCGGTGTGGAGAACGCGGCCTATTATTTCTCCACTTACAACGCCCCGGATAAGACGCAGAGCAGCAGCCGCAAGAAGGTCATGGTGCTGGGCGGCGGGCCCAACCGCATCGGGCAGGGCATAGAGTTCGATTACTGCTGCGTGCACGCCGCCTTCGCCCTGAAGGACGAGGGCTACGATACCATCATGGTCAACTGCAATCCCGAGACCGTATCCACCGATTATGATACCTCCGACAAGCTTTACTTCGAGCCGCTTACGGTGGAGGACGTGCTCAGCATCTATGAAAAGGAGAGGCCCGAGGGCGTGATCGTGCAGTTCGGCGGCCAGACCCCGCTCAATATCGCCGGTGAGCTCAGCCAGTGCGGGGTGAAGATACTGGGCACAACGCCTGAAGTGATAGACATGGCCGAGGACCGCGGCCGGTTCAGGGAGATGATGATCAAGATGAAAATACCCATGCCTGAGTCGGGCATGGCCATCGACATAGAGGAAGCGCTCAGCGTTGCAGCCCGCATCGGCTATCCCCTCATGGTGCGGCCCTCATACGTCCTGGGCGGGCGGGGCATGCAGGTAGTGCACGACGAGGAGATGCTGCGGGAATACGTCGGCGCGGCTGTCGGGGTGACGCCCGACCGTCCCATCCTCATCGACAAGTTCCTGGAGAACGCCATCGAGGCCGAGGCCGACGCTATAGCCGACGGCGTCGACACCTTCGTGCCCGCCATCATGGAGCATATAGAGCTGGCAGGCATACATTCCGGAGATTCATCCTGCATCATCCCGCCGGTAAGCATAGCCAAAAAGCATATGAAAACCATTAACGAATATACAGCTAGAATAGCCGGTGAACTTAAAGTAGTCGGCCTCATGAATATGCAGTATGCCATCGCGCAGGATACGGTGTACGTCCTGGAGGCCAACCCCCGGGCATCCAGGACCGTCCCCCTGGTATCCAAGGTCTGCAATGTTTCCATGGCCCGCATCGCCACGCAGCTCATGCTGGGCAAGAAGATTAAGGAGCTCGGCCTGAGACATCGCATCATACCGCATTACGGGGTCAAGGAGGCCGTCTTCCCATTCAACATGTTCCCCGAGGTCGACCCGGTGCTCGGTCCCGAGATGAGGTCCACCGGCGAGGTGCTGGGCATGGCCGATTCATTCGGCATGGCCTTCTACAAGGCGCAGGAGGGGGCCAGGCAGCGCCTGCCGGAGGGAGGCGCCGTCCTGCTCAGCCTCAACAGCAAGGAGATGCCCACAGCCCTCAACGTGGCAAAACAGTTCAGGGACATGGGCTTCGGCATCAAGGCCACCAGGGGCACGCATGACTTCCTGGCCGGACACGGAGTGGACTCGGAGGTGATCAACAAGCAGCATGAAGGCCGGCCCAATATCATCGACGGCATCATGAACAGAGAGATACAGCTCGTGATCAACACTCCCAGCGGCAAGCTCAGCAAATACGACGATTCCTATATCCGCAAGACCGCCATCAAGTACAAGGTAACCTATATCACAACGCTGGCGGCGGCGGCGGCGGCGGTGCGCGGTATAGAAGCCTACCAGAAGCACAGGCCCGTTGTGAAATCGCTGCAGGATTATCATTCCGATATAAGATGAATATTCCAATATACTATAGGGGCAGGTTTAAAAACCCGCCGGGTACGCGGACACTTACGGGCGCACCTGAAGGTACGCCCGTACATCATCGATTGTTGAGTAACTTATGAAACAGGTTAAGGCCAAGGTGATATCGAACGACCGGGTGCTGAGCTACCCGGGCGCGGCCTATTTCCTCATGCAGCTCGATGCGCCCGCCATTGCTGACGCCGGCCTGCCCGGCCAGTTCCTCATGCTCAAATGCGGTAAAAATAGCCTGCTGCGCCGCCCCATTAGCATACATGGCATATCCGCTGACGGCCATGTACAATTGCTTTACCAGGTTGGCGTGGCTGCCGAGGGCGGGGCAGAGGGTATAGGTACCATTTGGCTGTCGCAGTTGAGAAAAGGCGATAGCGTGGATGTCATCGGGCCGCTGGGCAACGGTTTCAGCATCGCGGCGGGGTCTTGCAGGCTGCTGCTGGTTGCGGGCGGGATCGGCATAGCGCCGCTGGGCTTCCTGGCCGGGGAGGCTGTATCAAAGGGCAGGGAGGTGATCCTGCTGATGGGGGCCCGCAGTGCGGCAGGTATATTGCCTCAAAATATGTTACCATCAGGGACAACCTGCATATTCACCACCGATGACGGCAGCACGGGAGGGAAAGGCCTCGTGACTGATATATTGCCGGAATACCTGGAGCGGGCGGACCAGGTCTTTGCCTGCGGGCCGCAGGCCATGCTGGAGAAGGTGGCGGCCGTCCCGGGCATCGGGTCCAGGCCGGTGCAGGTTTCGCTCGAGGTGCGCATGGGCTGCGGGGTCGGCGCCTGTTACGGCTGCAGCATCAGGACCGTGCGCGGCATGAGGAGGGTTTGCAGGGAAGGCCCTGTTTTCGATATAAAGGATATAATATGGCAGGAGGTTAGATTATGACTGTCAGTTGCAAGAGGATACAGATAAGCACCGGCGGCCGGGGCGAGACGATTAACGTTACCCCGGAGATCGCCCGTGAGGTAAATAACTCCGGGGTAAACAGCGGCGTGGTCACAGTTTTCATACCTGGCTCCACCGCCGGGGTGACGACCGTGGAGTTCGAGCCGGGCCTGGTGGCCGATATGAAAGAAATGTGGGAGCGCATCACGCCCGAGCAGATGAATTACGAGCACAACAAAGCCTGGGGCGACGGCAACGGGCACTCGCACGTGCGGGCTTCGCTGCTGGGGCCTTCCATCAACATACCTTTTATCAACAAGCGTTTGACGCTGGGCACCTGGCAGCAGATCGTTATCATCGATTTCGACAACCGGCCCAGGTCGCGTGAGATCATTTTGCAGATCCTGGGGGAATAGATCAATCGTCTGCCTTAGAGGAGGGTTAAATGCCTAATGCACAGTCGCTGGCCGTCGTCCTGTTCAGCATACTGGGCTTCTGCGTACTCCTGGCGCTGGGCGCCTTCGTGGGCAAGAAAACCAGCCCGGGCAAGCTGGTCACTTTTGCCGGGGTGATCGCCCTGGTGGCGGTGGTCTGCTATGCCGTGTACTCAGCCTACTACTTTATCACGCTGGCGCAATAGACGCAGGCTGTGAAGCAGGGAAATCGAATATTATGATCCAGAGTTTTCAATGTCCTATCTGCGGTACACTCAACGCGCTGGGAGAGCCTGAATGCAGCGAGTGCGGCCAGGCCTTCGTTTACAATTGCCCGGTCTGCGGCAGCCCGCTGAACAACCGCTATCCCAACTGCCCGAACTGCCGCACTATCTTCAACTGGGGACCCACTGCCGGACCTGCCGCTACATCCGCCGGACCGGTTATTGCGCAGAAAACATACTGGCAGCAGGCGGCCGTCGGCACGTCACCGGCGCGCAGGACGGACGCCGGCGCAGCCAGCTTCACGGCCAGGCCGATGTTCTGGGTCACGCTGATCGTCATCTGCGCGGTCATCATCGCCCTGCTTCTGATCGCAGACAAAATAATCAATAAATAGCCAGGAGGGAACTATGCCTGATCCGAAGATCATGACCTACATCTTCGCCGCCGTGCTTTTATCCTGCCTCACGCTGTCGCTGGGCGGGTTCCTGGGCAAAAAATTCGAGGTTTTCCGTGTGGTCATTTTCGCGGCAGCTGTGGCGCTGGTGACTATAGTCGTCTTCGCCATCTATTTCGCTTACCTGGGTATCAGCGGCCAGCTTACATAACAACAACACCGGAGGGATATACACAGATGAGCAAAGGAAAATTCGGGACAGTCATCAATTGCATGGACGGCCGCGTTCAACTGCCGCTGATCAACTGGATGAAAAACAAATACGATCTTGATTACATCGATATGATCACCGAGCCGGGCCCCGATAAAATGCTGTCGCAGGGCAGGCCCGACCAGGTGGAGTCGATCAAGTCCCGCGTCAAGATATCGGTCAACGCTCACGGCTCGCAGATCATACTGGTCGCTGCGCATGATGACTGCGCCGGCGACCCCGTGTCCAGGGAGGATCACATCCGCCAGGTCAGGGACTGCCTCAAACTGGTGAAATCATGGGGCCTGCCCGTAAAGGACATCACAGGAGTGTGGATAAACGGCAACTGGGACGTAGAGGCCATCGATTAGACCCGCAGGCATGTATTTACTTGACCGTTCCGCCTGATGTAAAATTACACGAATCTTCGAAGGTTGCATCCCCGATATAAAAGTAGTATTGAGATGGAGAAACCTGTTATGAGTAAGAGAATTATACTGGCCCTCACGCTGGTCACCGCGCTGGCCCTGGTTCTGCCTTCCTGCGCGCAGCAGAAGAAGGAGATACTGCCCAGCCAGATGTCCTCCATTGCCCGCGGCGACCTGATACTCTCGGTTTCTTCGGACGGCAACCTTGATATGCCCAACCAGGTTCAGCTTAAATTCGGCACGCCCGGCACGGTCAAGGACATCCCCGCCGAGCGGTACAAGCTCGAAGGCAAACCCATTAAGGCCGGCACGCTGCTGGCCAGGCTCGATAATACCAGCCAGTTGCTGACGGTAAAGGCGGCGCAGTATGCCCTGGAGCAGTCTATTAATAGCGTGGTGCAGACCTGCTGCGGCCCGCACTCCCCTACCTTTTACAGCATGGCCACCGCCCTCATGCGCTTCGAACAGGCCATGGATGAGATAGTCAAGGCCAGTGATTACTTATCCGCCGGCAAGTACCCCGATGCCGCCTCCAATATCGAGCTGGCAAAGTATGACATGGAAGCCGCCAGGTCTGTATACGCCGACCCCAAGCTCGACACCTTCCAGACGCAGTACGACGACTTTCTCAACCGGCCGGTGCAGGTTTACCCTGAGCTCGATCAGATCGTGGCAACGCTGGATGCCCAGATCGCCAGCCTTGTAGAGGTGCAAAAGCTGCTCGAGGCCGGGGACTACGCCGCAGTGTCGCAGGCCCTGGACGGCATGGCCGCTGAGTTGCAAGACACACACACCATCGTCAAGCAGAACTCGCGCCTGCCCGGGACCTACACCTACCCGGACACCTCCACCTCCCTGGCCATCTCGCGGCAGGTGCTGGATTCCCTCTCCCAGATCCAGAAGATGCTGTACCAGGATGATTTCGACCGCGTCAAGGCTTCCGAGAAGCTGCGCATGGCAGAGCATGACCTGTTCATGAGCAACATGATACTTGACGAGGGAGAGACCTTCTATCGCGCCGGGCTCAACCCCCAGACGCTGCGCAACTACAACATAGCTATCGAGACCGCCATGATCAACCTCGACAAGGCCAAGCAGGAGCTGCTCAAGACGGAGATCATCGCCCCCTTCGACGGCACTATCGTTGCGGTCGATGTCAAGGTCAACGATCAGCTTTCGCAGTTCGACTACTCCGCCAAGCCGGCGGTTTACCTGGTGGACACCAAGACCATCAGAATGAAAGGCATCATCGACGAGATCGATATCACCAAAGTATCGGTCGGCCAGAGAGCCATCATCAAAGTCGACGCCCTGCCGGGCAGGGACCTCAGGGGCAGCGTGCGTTTCGTATCCCCCTTCGGCAGCATGCAATCCGGCGTGGTCAACTTCCCTGTGGAGATATACATGGACCGTGATGAGAACACCGAGGGGCTGCGCGGAGGCCTGACGGCCACCGCCGACATCATTACCGGCCAGAGAGAGAACGTGCTGCAGGCGCCCAACCGCTCCATCAAGGGGCTGGCCGGCGACTACTGGGTGGACGTTGTCATAGATGCCGCCAAAGCCAAGACTGAGAAGCGTCCGGTGAAGACGGGAGTTCAAAACAAGAGGAATACCGAGATAATATCGGGGCTGAGCGAAGGCGAAATGGTCCTGATCGAAGCGATCAAGTAACCGCTGCATTTAAAGGTGAACCGCCATGCCTATGATCCACCTCGAGAACATCGTTAAAATCTACAAGATAGGCGACGTGCAGGTCAACGCGCTCAACTACGTCAGCCTGGACATCGAGGCCGGCCAGATGGTCTCCATCATGGGGCCTTCCGGCTCCGGCAAATCGACCATGATGAACATGCTGGGCTGCCTGGACCGTCCCAACGCCGGAAAATACGAGCTGGACGGCATTGACGTAAGCCGCATGAGTGACGATGAGCTGGCCGCGGTGCGCAACCGGAAGATCGGCTTCGTCTTCCAGTCCTACAACCTGCTGCCCCGGCTCGACGCCGTGATGAACGTGGAATTGCCGCTTATTTACAGCGCCGGCCACAACAGGCGCAAGCGGGCCATGGAAGCCATGGAGGCGGTGGGCATCGCCAAGCGCGCCCACCACAAGCCCAGTGAGATGTCGGGAGGAGAGCAGCAGAGAGTGGCCATAGCGCGCGCCCTGGTCAACGACCCACCCCTGATACTGGCGGACGAGCCTACCGGCAACCTGGATACACGCACCAGCCACAGCATCATGGAATTCATTCAGAATCTGAACAAGAAAGGCATCACCATCGTGATCGTTACACACGAGGAGGACATCGCCTCCTACACCAGTCGCACTATCTACCTGCGCGATGGCAGCATCGTCCAGGAGAAAGCCCGTTGAGCTTCCTGGAATACCTGCTTTCCTCATGGCAGGCCCTTATCTCCAATAAGTTGCGCTCCTTCCTCACCATACTGGGCATCGTCATAGGTGTGGGCGCGGTGGTTTTCCTGGTCTCCTTCGGGCGCGGACAGCAACGACAGATGAACCTTATCTTCGAGAATATGGGCGCCAACGCCATCTACGTTTCCGGGTCCACGCGGCAGGCGATGGGCGGCATGAGACCGGAGGGCACACTCACGCAGGAGGATGCCGAGGCGTTGACCAACAGCAGCAAGGCGCCTGCCGTGGCGGCCGTGGCCCCCTTGTATTCCAAGATGCTCAAGACCGTTTACGGCAACCAGATCAGGACCATCAACATCATGGGCTCCACGCTGGACATACAGCGGATATTGAACTACAAGATCGCCCGGGGCAACTTCTTCAGCGACGACGATATACGCAGGGGCAACAGCGTTGCTATTTTGGGCGACCAGGCGGCCAGGGATCTATTCGGCGCGGTCGAACCCATCGGCGAAACCGTGCGCATCGGCGGGCGCAAGTTCGACGTGATCGGCACGTGCGAGTCGCGCGGCGGATTCATGGGCACCAGCGCCGACAACTTCATCATGATCCCTCTCAGCGCCATGCAATCACGTTTCGGGGTGGAGACCGGCCCGCTGGGGCATCCCGTCCAGACCATCGTCGTCGAGGCGGTCAGCACGGACGTTATCAACGCGGCCAAGGACCAGATCAGCGAGATACTGCGCCAGCGCCACCATATCAGGGAGAGCGAGGAGAACGATTTCAATGTCATCGACATGCAGGAGATACTCAAGCGCATGAACCAGTCCATGGCCATCTTCCAGGTTTTCATGGCCAGCGTGGCCAGCATCTCGCTGATCGTAGGAGGCATAGGCATCATGAATATCATGCTGGTCTCGGTCACGGAGCGCACACGGGAGATCGGCATACGCAAGGCCATCGGGGCCAGGCGCCGCGACATACTGGCTCAGTTCCTGGTGGAATCAGCCCTGCTCAGCCTTTCCGGGGGCATCCTGGGCCTGGGTCTGGCCGGGGCCGGCTCGCTGGCGATCACAGGTCAGATGATGAACAACATGCCCGTCAGCGCGCCGATCTCAATGGACATTGTGCTCCTGGCGCTGCTGGTGGCCATCCTCACGGGTATCGTATCGGGCACCTACCCCGCCTTCCGGGCGGCCAGACTGGACCCCATCGAATCGCTGCGGCACGAGTGAGATCAGCGGCCCTGCACCAGTGAGAGGAACTCCGCCCGCGTGACCGCCCTCTTCTCAAAAATGCCGCGCATGGCCGAGGTGATCACATTGCTGCCGGGCTTTTTGATGCCGCGCATCACCATACAGAGGTGCTCCGCCTGTATCACCACGCCCACACCGTCCGGCTTGAGCGACTCCATGATGATATCGGCGATGTGCTTGGTCATGCGTTCCTGCAATTGCAGTCTCCGTGAGTATATCTCCACCACCCGCGCCAGCTTGGAAACGCCCACCACCCATCCTCTCGCATCGGGTATGTAGCCGATGTGAACCACGCCGTAAAAGGGCAGGAAATGGTGCTCGCACATAGAGTAGAACGGGATGTCCCGCACGATGACCATCTCGTGGTGTCCGGCCGAGAAGCCCGTAGAGAGCACCTCACGCGCGTCCATGTCGATGCCCGAGAAAAGCTCGGCGTACATCTCGGACAGCCGCTTGGGCGTATCCACCAGCCCTTCGCGCGAAGGGTCGTCCCCGATGGCCTTGATGAACTCCGTGGCCGTTTTTTTGATTCTATCCGAATCTATCATTATGTCATCCGGCGAAACCCTCAGCGGCTGCCGAACTTCTCCCTTTCCAGAATCCTGGCGCTGCCTTTATCAACCGCGCAGTAGATCTCGTTGCCCAGGTAGAGCGCCGGCTGCTGCACGGCCAGGTCCAGCGTGCCGTCGGCCTTGAAGACCTCCCCGTCGGCATGCACGGCCACTACCCGGCCGATAATCCAGGCGTGGTCGCCGAAGACCCTGCTGTCGTTGACCACGCACTCGTAGGCGGCATAGGCGTCCTTGAGCACCGGGACCTCCGACCTGATAGCGCGGTCCTCCTCCAGGTTGAACCGCGTGAACTTGTCGCTGTCGCTGCCGCTGCTGCCTCCCACGGCGGCGATGGTTTCCGCCTTATCGAACGGCATGAAATTGATGCCGAACTGCCCGGCGCCGTTTATCATGTTATAGGTGAAGCGCTTTGGCGCGACGGCAATGCCGTAGAGGGGCGGTTTAAAAGACACCGGGCAGTGCCAGGCCACGGCCATAGCATTTTTCCTGCCCTCGTGGTTGACAGTGACAATGGCAGCCGTCCTTGGATAGTGGTGATAGAAAGCCCCTATGTCCTCCCCGACAACCTTCAGCATAGCGACAGCCCTCCTCTTAGAAAGCGCTTATTATCCCTTCAGACCCAGGTGTTTCTCAATGGCGGCCAGATCGGCCGGCAGTTCGGGGAAAGGTTCCACGTAGCGCACGGGTATATCCGGGTCCTTGAGCCCGTTGCCGGTCACGATGCATACCACTCTTTTTCCCTTGTAGCTTCTGCCCTGCCTGATCATCTTGAGCAAGCCTGCCAGCGGCGCAGCCGATGCCGGTTCGCCGAACACGCCCTCCCTGCCAGCCATCATTTTATAGGCTACCAGTATCTCGTCGTCGGTCACGCTGTCGATCAGCCCGCCCGATTCATCCCTGGCCGCCGTGGCCCCCTTCCAGCTTGCCGGGTTGCCGATGCGGATGGCCGTGGCGATGGTCTGCGGGGCCTCGATGATCATATTTTTCACAATGGGCGCCGCGCCCTCGGCCTGGAACCCCATCATGACGGGCGCCTTATCCGCCTTTCCCTTATCCTTCCATTCCTTGAAGCCCTTCCAGTAGGCCGTTATGTTGCCCGCGTTGCCCACCGGTATAAAGAGGTAATCGGGCGCCCCGCCCAGGTCCTCGATTATCTCGAACGAGGCTGTCTTCTGTCCCTCGATGCGGAAGGGGTTGAGCGAGTTGACCAGGGTTATGGGGTATTTGTCGGCCAGAGTGCGGGTAACCTTGAGCGCCTGGTCGAAGTTGCCCTCGACGGCGATGATCTCGGCCCCGTAGGCGATGGCCTGCGCCATCTTGCCCATGGCGATCTTGCCCTTGGGCACCAGTATAATGACCTTGAGGCCGAAGCGCGCCCCGTAGGCGGCGGCCGAGGCGCTGGTATTGCCGGTCGAGGCACAGATGGCCTGCTTGCTGCCGTCCTCCAGTGCCTTGGCTATGGCGAATACCATGCCGCGGTCCTTGAAAGAGCCGGTGGGGTTGCAGCCCTCCAATTTAAAGTACAGTTCGCCCACGCCCAGCTCCTTGGCCAGGTTGACCGATCGGACCAGCGGGGTATCACCCTCGCCCAGCGAGATTATGGGCGTTTTGGCCGTGACGGGCAGGAAGTCTTTGAAATGGCTCAATACTCCTCTAATCATAGTCAGATAGCCTCCACCCTGATGAAATTGCTTATCTCCTTGACCACCGGCAGCCTGTCGATGATCTTAATGGCCTCCTGCACGCCGCTTTCGCGTGCCGGGTGGGTCATGATGACGATCTCCGCGGTGTTGGTGGAGGCGTCCGATTCCTGCTGTTTGACCGACGAGATGCTGATGGAGTGGTCCCCCATTACAGTGGCGATGCGCGCCAGCACGCCGGCCTTGTCCTGCACCTTCATGCGGAAATAGTAGCGCGTCTGGATATCCGACATGGGCTTGATGCCCGATTTCTTCTCAGGGATAAAGCGTGGGGCGTTGTCGCGTCCGGCGGTGATATTCTGCGCGATATTGATGACATCCGCCAGCACGGCGCTGGAGGTCGGTGATGGCCCGGCGCCCTGGCCGTAGAAGAGCACATTGCCCACCAGGTCGCCCGAGACGTAGATAGCGTTGTAGACGCCGTCCACCTTGGCCAGCAGCGATTCGGCCGGGATGAGGACGGGCTGCACCCTGGCCTCCACCAGACTATTAGATCGCTTGGCTATGGCCAGCAGCTTGATGGCGTAGCCGAACTCCTCGGCGTAGCGGAAGTCCTGCGGCTTGAGCCGTGATATGCCATCGTAGTAAATCTCGTCGAAATTGACGTCCATGTCGAAGGCCAGCGAGGTCAGGATGGCCAATTTATAGGCAGCGTCCAGGCCGCTGATATCGTTAACCGGGTTGGCCTCGGCGTAGCCCAGCTTCTGCGCCTGTTTGAGCGCCAGGTTGAAGTCCAGCCTGTCGCGGGCCATGCGCGTGAGGATATAGTTGGTGGTGCCGTTGACGATGGCGTATATGGCCTGGATATCGTTGGCCACCAGGTCGCGCTGGAAGGGAGAGATGAGCGGGATGCCACCGCCCACGCTGGCCTCGAAGCGCAGCCCGGCATGGTGCTCCTTGGCGATGGAGAGCAACTCGGCGCCGTGCTTGGCCATGACCTCCTTGTTGGCCGTGACCACGTGTTTGCCGTTAGCGAGCGCTTCTTTTATATAGTCGAAGGCCGGGTATTCCCCACCGATCAGCTCGATTACGATATCGATATCGGCCCCGTAGACCACCCGCCGGTAATCCTCCGAGAAGATAGCGCGGTCGAGTCCGGCCGATCCGTGCCTGGATACGTCCTTCTCAGCCACCGCCTTCAGGGTCAACGGGCAGCCCGCCTGCCGTGCCAGTAGCTGTCTTCTGGCGACCAGCCCTTTGGCCACACCGGCGCCGATGGTGCCGATGCCCAGAAGGCCTATATTGACGGGGCGTTTCTTCTGCAAAACCCTATTTACTCCTGTTCTTAATTACCTTATTCAGCGCGAAGTCCTTCTGCTTCTGGTCCATCAAATTCTCGACTTTGGCTTCCTTCATCAGTCCCTGCATCCAGGCGGTCAGACACTCCTCCGCGAGCTGCTGTTTGATGCTGTCATCCAGCGGGCGCACCTGCCTGTCGAGCACCTGTACCAGCCAGTACCCACCCCTGGTCTTCTGGGTATCATCGCGCGTCACGGGGCTTATCTGTTTTACCTCCAGCGTGCTGAGGATACGTCCGAGTTGAGTTTTATCCATGCCCGGCACGATCCAGCCCAGGTCGCCGCCGTTGTCCTTGCTGGTGTGCTGCGAATATTGCCTGGCCAGATCATCCCAGCTTTCGCCGTTGACCAGCCTGGTCCTCACCGTTTCAGCGTCGTCCTCGGAGGAGAAGAGTATACCCCTGGCATGCACGCCGTTGGTGGCATCCGTCTCCAGAGCCTCCAGCACCCAGTAGCCGAAGGGTTTCTCCATGTTCCCGTCGTAGACGGGGTCACTAATAGAATTCACGTCCAGCTTAAAAAGCAGGTTTTTCAGCGCCGAGTCCTTGAGCGTGCCGAGCGCCAGATCCTCGTATCCTTTGGGAACCCATCCCAGGTAGCCCTTTTTCCCCTGGGTAACCGGATCCAGCGAGAGCAGGCCAGCCATAGTGGTGAAATTATCGCCCAGCAGAAGCTTCTGCCTGCGGTCGTCCGCCATGGACCTGGTCTCGAGGAACATGGCCTGCGCCTCCACCTGGTCCACCGGACCCGGCAGGTTGGGCAGGCACTGCTGCTCGGAGTATTTGCGTACGATGACTATGGTTTTGGCCATGTCGACGCTGACGTCATCCCTGTCCATCTTCATCATCTCCAGCGCCTTGTCTATCTCATCATCGCTGACCGTGATATTGGCCGCCGGCGCGCCTTCGAGGATCATCTGGCTCTGCGGTATGGCCTGTGCCACCACGTCGATGTACATCTTGGCCATATCGCTGGACTGGCCTTTGGTGTAGTAGTCCAGTGTCTTGATGAAATAGTCCATGCTGTATGACTTATCGTTGACCTTGATCACGGTTTGCTGATAAGGCATGACCTGCTCGCTGTAGAACCAGTAGCCGATGATGCCCAGCACAACGGCGATAATCACGCCCGTGACGATTCCTATGACTCTCGATAGCCGTTTCTCCCGTTCCCACTTGGAGACCTGGTGTTTGGTGGGGGACCTGGTAATCTTTTCCTTGCGGTGTTTTCCAGCCAATTCAGAAACCTCTCGTCAATAAAATAAAATCGAGGCAACTCACATTGCCGCCGAAGCCTGAATATGATAACATACTTTCGTTTCGCAGACACGGGGTGTAGCGCAGCCTGGTAGCGCACCTGAATGGGGTTCAGGTGGTCGTCGGTTCAAATCCGACCACCCCGACCAATTTAGAATCCCGCCGGCCCGGCGCTTCAAGTAATGAAACAGGGGAGCACGTCGTGCTCCCCTGTTTCATTTATCTTCCCGAATTAAACATTGAACCCAGAGTTGACCCGCGTGCTACTGATGGGGACCACCTCAATTACCGATGGGCTCTCCTTTCCATTCATCAGTCAATTCTGCCAACCGCTCCAGCACCACCTTCAGTGCTCCTAACTCGTTTCCATAACCAGCCCAATCACCTTCCTTAAGGTGCTGATAGGCCATGTCGTAATGCCGTTGTGCTTGCTCGATTAGGTTAGCCATGTCAGCGATTTTCGTCCTAGCTGTTTCCGCTGGGGCTGTCGGTACAACAGTAGATCCAATCGGTGACTCCTCCAGTTCTGTTGGAGCTGGCACTTTGACCACCGCTTCATCTGGTGGCATCGCACGACCAAAAATAGCCGCGATGCTTTCCCCCAACGTTGGTTCCATGGCTATGTGCTCACCAGCAGCCACGATAATTCGCTTCAGCTCTGGAAGTCCTCCGGCATCTGCCTGAAGAAAAACCGGCTCCACATACAGGTTGGAACTACCTAAAGGAATCATCAGCAAGTTCCCGCGGATAACTCGGGAACCACCACGACCCCAAAGGGCAAGCTGTTCAGTGATAACGGTATCCTGCTGAATCCGGTTCTCTATCTGGCTGGGACCGTATACCAGCCGCTCCTTGGGGAAATAGTAGGCAATCAGCTTACCATAGTTTTCTCCGTCACATCGGGCAGCAAGCCATCCAATAGTATTATCCTTGTTGACCGGGGTGAAAGGTAACATGAGTAGGAACTCCTCTGTCTCCTCATCGGGCAGGCGCATGATGATGTAGTAGGCTTCTACAGACTGCTCAGCCCCGGCATAGACCTCTTTGGGCACAGCCCACATGTCTTCTTTGTTGTAGAATACCCGAGCATCCCGCATATGGTAGGTTTTGTATACCGCAGCTTGAATGTTGAACATACCTTCGGGATATCGAATGTGAAGTCGCAAGGACTCGGGCATTTGTCCTGCGGGAATAAAGAGCTTGGGAAAGATGGTCTGATAAGTCCGTATTAAGGCATCCTCTGGGTCTGTAACATAAAAAATCACACTTCCATCGTAGGCATCGATAACAGCCTTGACACTGTTGCGAATGTAGTTTATCGTACCCCCACCAAGCGGCTCGGAGTAGGGATAGCGGTCAGTGACGGTATAGGCGTCCTGTATCCAGACTAGCCTTCCGTCCATAATTACCAAATAGGGGTCATTATCCAGCTCTAAAAATGGGGCGATGTGTTTTACCCTCTCACTGATGTTCCGATAATATAGCACTCTGCTCTCAGGGGTTAACTCCCCGCTGATAAGGATATTAACGTCACTAAACTGCCAGGCATAGACCAACCGGTTAATGAAACTGCCTATGATAACTCCACCTTTCCCTTGGTAGTGACCGTAGACATTCTTACCCCCCATGGGATAGTCAAATTCCTGGGTATTCGTATTCACAATCACATAATTATTTGTCTTTTCCCCGAAGTATATCTGGGGCCGTTCTATATCGAACTCACCAACGGGGGGGATATCCTTTACCATCAATACAGGAAGCCCCTCAGCAGTGATCTCATTGACCGGGCTTAGTGCAATACCGTAGCCATGGGTGAATTGCAGCTGACGGTTGACCCAAGTCTGCGCCTGTTCAGTGAGTTTCTCCGCAGATAATTCCCGGGCTGACAGCATAACCTGCCGGTACTCGCCATCGATATCATAGCGGCCGACGTCAACATCATGGAAGTCGTAGTAGAGTCTGATGGACTGGATCTGGTTGTAGGTGTCCTTTAACGGGCGATGGTCCCAGAGCCTTATATTACTGATGGTCACATCGTTTTCAGCTATATCCTGCTGGCTTGGTGTCTTCTCAGCAGGAAAAGACTGCTCCTCAATCCGGTTCAGAGCAAATGCCTCCCTGGTAAATTGGATATTATGCTCGATGTAGGGCTTCTCTCGAGCCAGTTCGTTAGGCTGCACCTCGAAGCGCTGTATTAGGGCAGGGAAGATTCCCCCGACAACGATAGCAGCTATTATCCATCCCCCGATGGCATAGAGTGACCAGCGAAAGTTGCGCCTCCACACGGAAACCAAGATGGCTGCGATACAGATGAGCACTACTACAATAAGAATCCATTGCGCCGGAAGCTTGGCATGCATATCGGCATAGCCGGCTCCGAAGAAAGACCCTCTTTCTGAAAACACTAGTTCCCAGATGCCAAGCCAGTAACCCCAGGCAAAAAGGCCCACAATGGCTATAACAAGTGCACTTACATGAGCTAATACCGGCCGGGCAAGGTCGAACTTAAGTCGCTGTACCACATAGCTGAAGATATATACACAGGTACTGCCAAGGAGGGTGACTATCAGCATGCCCATGAGCCAGCCTCGCACCAGGTTAAGGAAGGGCAAGGAGAAGACGTAGAAGCCAATCTCCTTATGGAAAACCGGGTCGGTGACACCAAAGGGCTGACCATTGAAGAACTGAAGGACAACCTGCCAGTTGCCTTGGGCCAACGTACCAAATATCAGGCTAACCAGAGTTGCTCCTACGATAACCGTGGACCAAGTCCCAAAACGCGCCTCGGTCTTAGGCGCTAGCCGTATAGCCAGCATAAAATTTCCTAAGAAAAAGGCGAGGAAGATGATGGCCGCAGAGAAGAATAGTAGCACCTTGGTCTGCAGAATAGTGGTATAGACATCGCCATAACCCAGGCTGCTGAACCAGAGCCACTCAGTATAGAATCCCTTCGATATATCTATGAGAATAAATAACGCAAAAGCCCCAGCCAGCGCCAGCAACACCCTGGTAGTTGTCCAACCGCGCTTGGTAGGTGGCTCAGGTTTTCCCCCTTCACTTTGAGGAAACCAGCGTTGCCATTGTTCGTCAAGTGAATTCAATCTAGCCCTCCTGGATTTCCTGAATTATGCCCAGCATAATTGTACTGTCTGATTCCCAATCTTCCCGGGGTTTTTGAACGAACTTAGAACCGGTGTAAGTGACAGACAATTCTATCTCTTGACAAACACTTTAGCACAAAATTTTTACCGAGTAAACTTGTCACTGAGGTGGTCCCCCAAAATTCGGACAGGTGGTTAAGGTAGAGTTTTGCCCCTAAAATAATCAAACAGAAAGGGAGCAAAACATGAAAGAAAACCGCAGGAATGGCAGGACTCCCTTTAAGTAAGTCCCCTGTCCTACTGATGGGGACCACCTCAAGGCTCCTAGCCTCGGCCTAAAATAAACAAAATCCAGAACGCGCCCACATAGAGAAGCATCAGAGCTATAGTATCAATACCGATCCACGCACGTGGCCATCGCCTCGGCCGGTAAATGATTCCCATGATAACCACACAGGTCATAAGCACAATAATGAGAGAGGTAAAAATATGATCTGAGGATATATTGCTCAGAAGTGGGCCTTTCGTATAGAACACATCATCCACAAATAGGATAATCCCCATATTGAACAGATTGCTACCTATCACATTGCTGATTGCCATATTTACAGCCTTCATGCGTATTGCTTCAATAGTAACTGCCACCTCAGGCAACGATGTAGCTATGGCAAGAAACAGTGTACCGACGAAGCCAGCTCCCAGCCCAGTAGTCTTAGATATTTCGTCTCCGATGAAACTTAACCATATACCTGCACCGATAATAGCCAGAGCAGATATAACAAAAACCGCATACGTTCGTCTTGGAGATAGATGCCCGTAACTTGAAGTCACCTTTTCAATCTCAGCCAGCTTGACCTGTTGTTTTTTCTCAAAATGAGCAATCAACCACTGGATAAAGAGATAAGCGCCAAATATCACAATTGAAAAGGAAGATACGTAGTTTAATATGCCAAATGGGGATATATTTTGCGCTACATACATGGATACACCAACCAGGGAGACAAGCATTGCGCTTGCCGCAGCACTGAAAGCAACACCCTCACGTATACTATGTAGCACAGTACCCTGCCGATAGATTATATCGGCAAGCGCAATAATAGCCAGATTGAAAAGGCAAGACCCAAAAAGATCACCAGCAGTTAAGTCTGGCTTCCCCAGCAAGGCCACGGAGCTGATGCCAGTAATAAGCTCGGGTAGCGAGGTAACAGTAGCCAAAAGTACCATGCCCACCCACACCTGCCCCAAACCGGTCTTCTCCGCGATGGCATCGCCATATTTGGATAATCTCGTACCAGCAAAGAAAATTATGATGACACAGACTATAAACTGTAACCAGACCATTGTGAGTTCCCTTATAGATTATTTATGTACTAGTGGAGTGTCTCTAACACTTCGTTAGCTCGCTTAACTTTAGAAAGAATATTTTGTACCGAAGCTGTCCATATGAAAGGTTTTGGCGCGGCATTACTGTCATCAAGATACCCCATAATAGCCGAGATTAGGTCGGGGACGCTTTTAAAGACACCGCGGCGTATCCGTTTTTCAGTTATTTTACGAAACCAGCACTCTACCAGATTCAGCCATGATGCTGAGGTAGGAGTGAAATGCATATGAAAGCGCGGATGCTTATGCAGCCAGGCGGTGACCTCGGAGTGGCTATGTGTGCCGTAGTTGTCGACGATCATATGAATATCTAATCCCTTACAAGTTTGACGATTGATAGTGCGTAGGAATCTCAGGAACTCCTGATGGCGATGACGTGGCAGGCATTGGCCAATTATTTTTCCGTCCAAAGTATTCAATGCAGCGAACAGAGTCGTGGTCCCATTGCGCTTATAGTCGTGAGTCATGGTTCCTGCTCGGCCTTGTTTCATCAGCAAACCAGGTTGGGTGCGATCGAGAGCTTGAATTTGACTTTTCTCATCCACGCTCAACACAAGGGCATGTTCTGGAGGATTAAGATACAGTCCGACTATGTCTTGGAGCTTCTCAACAAAATGTGGGTCGCGACTTAGCTTAAAAGTACGAAACCGGTGCGGCTTTAGCCCATGGGCTTTCCATATGCGCTGGACACTGGCCGGACTCAGCCCTACCGCCGCTGCCAGGCTTCTCGTGCTCCAATGCGTGGCATGGGCTGGTTTCTCCCCAATCGTCCGTTCTACAACCTCACGCACCTTAGTTTCCTCAATCCGCCGCTTGCGCCCTGGTCGACTTCGGTCTTTGAGCAGGCCAGCCATTCCTGTTTCCTCATAGCGATCACGCCACCTGGTGATTGTTGGAGTAGTCGTGCCCAATTGCTGCATGATAACACCTGTGGGTACACTATCGGCGCTCAGCAATACAATGCGCGCCCTAAGAGCCACCTTTTGCGGTGTGCTTCGATTCCGTATCAATTGATTCAACTGTAACCTGTCACCGTCACTTAAAAATATTCGTTTACTGGTTCTCATGGCTACCAGTATATCATAACTAACGAGTTATAGGAAGCACTGCCCTAGGAGTGTGTCCGAGTAAGTTTTTTACGCTAACCTGCGAAACAACATGAAGTGTTGAGCAAAAATTGCGTTGACTGGTACTGGGAGTGAAACGGATGAGACATGGCTGATACAGACAGATCCACGCCGGTGATATCCCCGGGGAGTCCTGGTTTAACAAGCCCTTGCCGGTATGCCTTACATAATTTGAGCAGGTTATGGCCGGCACAAATTAATCGCCACTCATCACTCACCTTATCCAGCCCTCTTAGCAGGAACTGACGGAATCTTCTTCAGGCGGCTCTCTCTGAAAACCAGTTCCCTGGGAAGCTCATCACCCCTCTTGCTCTTGCCTTTGCCATACCGCTGGTCTTCCTCTGCATCAACAGACTCTGCCTTCTTGAGCAGCCGCTTCCAAACGAGCCTCATCCTCCTCCATTCTCTTGTAACTCATGGCCTTATGCTTTGAGGCATTGGCCTGTATCTTCGTGCCATCCAGAGCTACGTGACCCAGCTTAACCAACCCTGCCTTCTGGCAAAGCTTCAGTACCTGTACAAACAAGCCCGCCAGAGCCTTGAGATGATCCTTGCGAAAATCAGAGATCGTGCGAAAGTCAGGGGTGTTATTGGCGGCAAGCACCCGAAAGGCAATATCCTCTTCCAGTTTCAGGGCGATCTTCCGGGAGGAAGGAACACCGATGCAGTAGGCATAAAGCAAGACCTTCACCATCAACTGCGGGTGGTATGGCGGATATCCTCGCTCCTCGTGAGCATAGCGCTCCGTTACCGCTGAAAGATCTGTTCCACCACATCCGAGACAAAATAGGCCAGATGACCGCTGGGTAGCCAATCCCGCATTGATGCAGGCATCAGAAACGGCTGGTCGGGCTCGTAAGGACGGAATGCCTTGCTCATTAATGACTCCTCTTTTTACGTTCCACCCATTATAGCCCTACCACTCAAGACAGACTATTACTCGGACAGGCTCCTAGATACTTACAGTCATGTTGCCCCAGGGCTTCAGGAAGCGGCCGCCGCTCGTTTCGACACTATCCTCGCTCATGCTCCAGAAAACGAAGCTATTAAAAAGACAGGTTGGCTATCCGTTAGCTTTTTTACTTTATGTCTATTTGGAAAAGAATGAACTTATGCCATTTTAGCTTTAAAAAATGGTACCCCTGGTGCGAGTCGAACGCACGACACGCGGTTTAGGAAACCGCTGCTCTATCCACTGAGCTACAGGGGCTTGAAGCCGGATTATTATATGCGCCATTTAAACGCCGGATTTTTCACCACTATGCCGCAGGGCACGGCATTATCCGTGGGATCACGCTTTTTTCGCCTGATATTATATGAGAGCAGCAATCCGTTGTAAACGCTGAGCTCAACTGTTATTGTACCAGCGGGCCTGGCAATACTCCTCCCTGATACCTGAACCCGAGATTAAAACTTATGCTGCCGCCGGCCGGCAATATCTGGCTCGCTGGAGTCACACCTTCAAATACGCAGCTGGGCGGACCTCCTGAACTGTAGCTTACTGAGTATGTCCCTGTTGCCGCGTTGGAGAAGCTTTGTGGCGCATAGCCGCCCGATTGCACATAAGGGCCGGAAACCATATAACCGACCGAACCCGACCATGGCTCTCCATTCAGTGTGGCCGTCACATGCACCGTACCCCTGGCCTGGCTGTGGAAGTTCAGTGTATAGTAGATCGTCCCACCCGGTGACACCGTCTGTGTCGCCGATGGGCTTATACCTGTCAATACGGACCCCGGCGGGCCGCCGGAATTGAAGCTCAGCGTATATGTCCCGGTGGGCTGACCGTCATAGGTGGACGGCACGTTGGAGCCGGTATGTGTATCAGGCCCAATTATGCTGTAGCTGATGCCCCCTGACCCTAGGGCCACCTGCCAAGGCGCCCCGTCAAGAGTGGCGTTTATCATGATTCTGCCGTAGGACGGTTGCTGGTGAACAAAGTTCATGGTAAAGAACACAGTGCCCCCGGACGACGCTGTCTGTTGCGCTGACGGTGTAATGCCGGACAGGGTTGCGCCCGCTGGCCCACCCGAGTTGTAGGTTAGTTGAATATTGCCGGCGGGTACGCCGCCTGTGGTGCGAGGCGCCGAGTATTCGGTATCCTCGATCGGACCACTGACCGTGTAGTGCGTCAGTGTGTAATTTACCGCTCCCGTCCACGGCGCGCCATTGAGCGTAGCACTTGTTTGTACGCTGCTACCGGAGACGGCGCTGCGGAAGATCAATGTGAAACTGGTGGTACGCCCGGGCCCCAGTATCTCCGTTGCTCCGGGAGATATGGCGGTCAAAGTTGCCCCCGGCGGGCCGCCCGAACTGTAAACGAGGGTATATGTACCGGGGCTTACATCGGCGAATGTCTTGGGCACCGCGAAGCCAGTGCCTGTCCCCGGACCATTAATTGTATAGTTGACCATGCCTGACCATGGAGCGCCATCCAGCAATGCGAATACCTGTATTCCACTGGCAGACTGGCCACTCATATGTAGACTGAAGAGAATATTACTTCCATCTGTCAATGTCTGTGTAGACGATGGTGTAACGCTGCTGAATGCAGCGCCGGACGGGCCGCCATAATTATACGTCAGTGTGTAACTGCCCACCGGCAGGTTGGCAAAGGCCTGTGGAGTGGTGGTTCCCGATACAGTCACCGGGCCCGACAGCGTATAGCTGATGGATCCAAACCAGGGCATGCCATCCATAGCCGTGGCGACATTGATAGTGCCGGTTGCTCCGGGTGGTGGGGTGGGAGGAGTGGGACTACCGCCCGGGGTGATGAAGTACCACGCATTTGCCCATGGTCCCGTTTCTCCGCCACCGAATGCGCGTACGTGCCAGAAGTAGGTCGCTGCGCTGTTCAACTTGCCGGGTGGCACGGTATAAAGCATTTGTGTCAGGTTGCTTTCATCTACCAGCAGGTTCTGGAATCCGCTGTCCGTCGCCACTTGCAACTGGTAAGTGTTATTGCCAAAGCTTACCCACGTCATGACCGGGGATAGCGATTGTGTCGTGCTGCCGTTGACCGGTGTAGCCAGCATAACCGCCAGTGGGCTGGTAGGGATATAACAGCCCGGCAGGGCAACCAACATGAGCAATAGTACTAACACTATTCTGATCATAACTGCCTCCAATACTGATTCTTGTAGCCTTACAAGCTGGAAATATTAATTCAGGAGACTACCTTTATGGACGCATACGCTTGACCCGGAAACCTTCGGGCGTCATATAGCTGCTTTTGCCGGGCCCTTCCTCAGAAGGCTCTTTACCCTCTCTGCGAACTGCGACATCCTTGCCGCCCGTCGGCAATTCGGCTTTGACTCCACGCTTGCTGTCCCTGGCAACCAGGACGCCCTGGTGTGTCCTGGCCGGCCCCTCATCCACTTTCTCCTCCTCTACTTGCTTCTCAAGTCTTCTAACGGGCGCCCTGCCGTCATCGGCTCTCAGCTCGGCCCGTGGCAAGTCCTTGGGCCTGAGCACCCTGCCGGTCCTGCCGTAGCCGCGCAGTACCCTGTCCTCGGTAACAACAGCCGGCTCTTCAATGGCGGGAACGGAGGGAGGTGGAAGCGCACCGGTCTGGCGCATATCGTTCAGGGTGGATTCGAGGTCCTTGATCAGGTCGGTCAGCTCTATTGTGTCGACCTCCTCTTCCTCGGCGGCCCAACTCTCGATCTCGGTGGCATAATGCTGCAGCTTGAAGCTGTGCTGCTCAAGCTGCTTGATCCACTCGGCCAGCTCCCTGGAAGCGGTCTGAATATCGGGTATCTCAGATTCCAGCAGGTTCTTGATTATATTCTGTACAGCGCTTTTTCGCGGCTTTGCAGCCATTTTCAACCTCTCTTTAACGGCACGGGCAATGATTTACAATACCGTGACCGTAAGGAATTATAACAACGCACATGTGCCTTTGCAATGCAAGGTGGCGGATTAGCCCTTGCGGACAAATACGTGGTACTTACCATCCTCCTCTTCGATTCCCAGAAACTCGTTGCCTGTCATTTTGGCCCAGTTGGGCATATCCTGCTTGATTCCCTCGTCATCGGCCATCACCTCCAGCACCTGTCCCGGCTGCATGGCCTTCATCTGCCTTGTCGTATTGACGATCGGCATGGGACAGTACAGCCCGATGCAGTCGATAGTAATGTCAGCCTTCATATATTTCCTCCTATATAAAGAGGTTGATGCTGCTCTGACGCGCCTCCGCTATATAAGTTGCCACGCCGGCATAGCTGTCAACCCCGGTTATAAAGGCATCCTTGCCTATCCCCATCATACCCATGGTGGTCGTGCAGGCGATAAACTTGACCCCGAACTCCTTGGCCGTGCTCATCAGTTCGTCCACCTGCGGGAAATTTATGTCCTTCATCAGGTCCTGCATCATGGCCTTGCCCATGCCCATCATGTGAAATTTCGACAGGGGCAGCCGCTTCGCGCCCCCCCTGTTCATGAAATTTAGCATATTGCGCATGACGCCCTTGCTCTTGATGCTGCCCTCGTTCTTCTTGATCACGTTAAGCCCCCAGAAGGTAAAGAAGATCGTCACATCCATGCCCGAAGTGGCCCCTCCCAGCGCGATGTTGAAGGCGGCCAGCGCCTTGTCCATCTCGCCCGAAAAAAGGATCAGGGTCATCTTCTCTTTTTCAGCCATATCCGCACTCTCCGCTTTATTTCAGCGGCTTTCCGCAACCGTGGCAGACAGCCAGCGTCTCTTCCATAATCAGCGCGCCGCAGTTGGCGCAGCGTCCGAAGCTGACCTTGCAGACCTTGCAGTACGGGTTTTCGGCCATCACCAGCTCCTCGTTGCAGCACGGGCAGGTATAGCGGTAGATCAGGGGTTTCTTGTCTTTCTCAGGTTTCGCAGGCATGTTCATCCTCCTCCGGTTCTTCTTTATCCGTCAGTCCCGGTATGTCGATCTTGTTCTTTATGGCATAGTCTTTAATGGCCCTGTGCAGCGCCTGTGCCCCCAGGTTGGAACAGTGCATCTTGTTCTTGGGCAGGCCCTCCAGCTCAACGGCCACCATGGCAGGGGTCACGGTCAACGCCTCCTCCAGCGTTTTACCCTTGACCAGGTCGCTGACCATGCTGGAAACGGCGATGGCCGCGCCGCATCCGAAGGTCTTGTATTTAACATCCTCGATGCGGTTGTCCTTTACCTTTATGTAAAACGTCATCATGTCGCCGCACACCGGGTTTCCTATCTCACCCACGCCGTCCGCGTCTTCAATCTCGCCCACATTGTGCGGGTTCATGAAATGCTGCATGACCTTCTCGCTGTAAACAGGCATAGCTATCACCCCTTCTGTTCTTTGAGATATTTGGAATACAGGGGAGACATCTGCCTCAGGCGGTCCACCACCTGCGGCAGCTTCTCCAACACGTAGTTCACATCTTCCTCGGTGTTATCAGGCCCCAGGGTAAATAACATGGAGCCCTGTGCCAACTCGTGGTTGATCCCCATGGCCAGCAGCACATGCGAGGCTTTGAGCGCACGCGAAGTGCAGGCCGATCCGCTGGCTGCCGCAATTCCATGGCTGTTGAGCAGCATGAGTGTGGCCTCACCCTCGATAAAACGCAAGCAGAAGCTGGCATATCCCGGCAGCCTGTTTAGCGGATGCCCCGTCAGAATCGAATGCTCAATTTTATCCAGCACCCCTCCGATCAGCATATCGCGCAGGCCCGACAATTTGCTCATCCTGCCGGCGAGGTCGCGTCTGGCTATCTCTGCCGCCTTGCCCAACCCCGCGATAGCAGGCACATCCTCGGTACCCGGCCTGCGCCCGCCCTCCTGTATGCCGCCATCCAGCATGGGCAGGATGCTGACCCCTCGCCTGATCCAGAGCGCAGCGCTGCCGCGCGGGCCGTTGAACTGATTGCCGGCCAGGCTCAGGGCATGCACGCCGAGCTCTTTGACATCGACCGGGATGTTACCCGCGCTGGCTACTGCATCGGTGTGAAAAAGCGGCCCGTCCCCGGTCAGCCTCGCGGCAATCTCTGAGATGGGCTGGATTGTACCAACCTCGCCGCTGGCATGCATGACCGATACCAGCACAGTATCAGGCCTGATCAGCTTTATCACTTCAGCAGGGTCGACCGCGCCATTGGAGTCTACCGGCGCATGGCTGACCTCGAAGCCCTCTTTCTGCAGCGTGCGGGTGGAATTCAACACCGAGAAGTGCTCGATGGCCGAGACGATTATATGCTTTCCCCTGTCAGCCCTGGCCCGCGCCATCCCCTTGATGGCCATATTGTTGGCCTCCGTGCCGCTGCAGGTGAAGATCACCTCCTCGGGGGTACCGCCGATCAGAGCGGCGACCTGTTCCCGCGCGCCTTCTACCACCTCCCTGGCCCCGTCTCCCCAGTCATGCAGGGACTGCGGGTTGCCGAAAACTTCGCCCAGGTAGGGCAGCATGGCCTCCCTGACCTCGGGCAACAGGGGTGAGGCCGCAACATTGTCCATATAAACCTTTCTCATCTTGCACCGCTACACTTAATAATAATCTATCTCCGGGCCACCTGAAAATCAGAGTGCCAGCATCCTGTCCACGGCAGACCGGGCGCGCTCCCGCACGTCCACCGGCACCCTGACCTCGGGCTTCATATCCTCCAGCGCCGACAGCACCTTCTCCAGCGTGATCTTCTTCATATCGGGGCAGACCGCCTTTTCCGTTGCCGGGATGAAGGTTTTGCCCGGGTTCTCCTGCCTCAGCCGGTGCAGTATGCCGGTCTCGGTGCCGATTATCATGACAGCGGCGTCCGCCGTGCGCGCGTACCTGAGCATCCCACCCGTGCTGAGCACCTCATCCGCCACGGCGGTGACCTCCGGCCTGCATTCAGGATGCGCCAGCGCCACCGCGCCCGGGTGCTTCTCCTTCTTGCTGATGATATCCTGCGCCTGTATATTTACATGTGTGGGGCAAAAGCCCGGCCACAGCACCATATCTCTATTGATCTTTGTCGACACGTAGCGGCCGAGGTACTGGTCGGGTACGAAAAGTATCCGGCCGTCGCCCATGCTCCTGACCACTTCGACAGCATTTGCAGAGGTGCAGCAGATGTCCGACTCCGCCTTGACCGCCGCAGTTGAATTGACATAGCAGACCACGCGGGCGCCGGGCAATTCCTTTTTCCAGACTACTAGTTGCTCCACCGTGATCATGTCGGCCATGGGACATCCGGAGCCGGCATCCGGGAGCAGAACCAGGCTATTGGGTGATAGTATAGAGGCCGTCTCAGCCATGAAATGCACGCCGCAGAAGACTATTACATCGGCCTTGACCCCGGCCGCCTTGCGGCTCAGTTCCAGCGAATCGCCGACGAAGTCGCCGATGTCCTGCACCTCGGGGCGCTGGTAATTGTGGGACAGGATCACAGCGCGGCGCTTCTCCTTCAGCCTGAGAATCTTTTCGATCAATTCTTTGTTCTTTGTATCCTGTATCATCTAAAATCACCTTTGTTCTTGCGGGCAACGCCCCTACGCTGATGCATTTGCACCCCGCGCATACAGGCGCGCTATTACGATAGCCGTCTTGACCACGCTCACCGCGTCGCTGCCCAGCGCCACGAAGAGCGGCTCCTTGCCCCAGCCGTCGCCCTCGTAAAAAATGTCCGGCGCCCTTCCGCTGCGGTCGACAAGCTGCTTTATCTTCCAGGGCATGGAACTGCCGTCAACCTTCGCCACTTCACCCGGCTCCCTGGTACGGTCTATCCAACCGAAGACCAGCTTCTTCTCACGGGCATATTTTTTTACGGTTTTTATGATGCTGTCGTCGCATTTGAAATTTATACCGGCATTGACCTCCGGGCTGTACTTCCTGGCTTCTATTATCAGCCGCGCCATGTGGTCCGAGCCCCCCCACTTCGGCAGGCCGGAGGCATGGGGATAGCCGTTGACCACCGTTATCCTGCCGTCGATGGCCGCCACCTCTGCGGGCTTTACGGCGCCGGGCAGGGCATAAACTATATTGATGCGCACCTCGGGCATGAGCATGGAGAACTCCCTGCATCGCTGAAGCCTGTCCACGGCCAGGCAGAGATTGCCCATGACCCTCTCAGCAGTGTCTCTTTTACCCATGCGTCAGCCCTCCACCGCGCTGAAATAGGCCGGCCAGAAGGGGTCCACCAGCACGGGCGTCAATTTTTGTTTTTTGCCGGACTTCCTGACGAACAGCCTGTCACGGGCGGTGATCTCTCCGATTTCCCAGGCAGGTATGTTCTTCCTTTTCAGCCTGGCTATGATCTTGCTGCTGTTAGCCGGGGGCGCCGTGATAACAAGGGTGCCTTCGCTGATGGAGATCAGCGGGTCGATCTTGAAGGCTTTGCAGACGGCGTCTATCTCATCCGGCACCACGATCCTGTCCTCGTACAGCGTCACGCCCGTCCCGGAGGCCGCGGCTATCTCGAAGACGCCGTTCAGCAGTCCGCCCTCGGTGGCGTCGTGCATGGCATGCGCCAGTGGCGCCGCCGTCAGCGCATCCTCCACCACGGTCATCTGCAGCAGGTACTTTTTAGCCTTCTCCACCGTGCTTCGTCCCAGCTTTTTAGTCAGGGATCCGGCGGCCTGCCAGGCCAGCAGCCCGGTTGCCTCGACGGCAGGCCCCTTGGTCATGATGACGCGGTCGCCCACCCTGGCGTTGCAGGCCGGCGTTATCTGATTTTTCTTACCGATGCCCATCACCGTGCAGCCTCCGTTCAGAGGAAAGGCCATTCCGGGGTAGATGCCCGTATGGCCGCCGATGATGGCGATGCCCAGCTTCCTGCATTCCTCATCCACCTGCTTCCAGACCTTATCTATGACATCTTCAGCCGTTTTCGGCGGGAACATCAGGCAGATGGTCATATATCTGGGTTTGACGCCCATCACGGCCACGTCGCTGGCGCAGATATGCACGATGGCCCAGCCGAAATATGGCATTATCACGGGCATGCCGAACGTCGGGTCCTCGGCGATAACCATGACCTCTCCACCCGGCAGGTCGATGACCGCGGCGTCCACGCCGTGCCGGGGTCCGATAAGCACCGACCTGTCTTTCCTGCCCAGCCTCGACAGTATTATCCTGTCGAAGGTGGCCCGGTCCAGTTTGCCCAATTCAGGTAGCATTACAATCTCCTCGCGCAATTTAATACGATTATAATACATTCGGCGGATCGTTTAATCAACCCGACGGGACCGTGGAGCTCGGAGCATTAAATAAAGGGCTGTTTTCATGTATAATCCCTTCATATGGACGCGAAGGGCAGAGCGGCAAGGCTGATCGGTCGCTACAGCAAACGGGCCCTTCCCGGCAACGGGCTGAAAGTGAAAGTGATCAGCCTGGAGGACAGCCGTGCCGTTGCTTCCCGCAGCGGGCTTACGCCGCTGCAAATTGAAATAGTCTGCCTCGAAAGCGGCGTGGCGCCCATGCGTTACCTGCGCAACATAGGCACTTCCGGCATCGAGGGGCAATTGAAGCTGATGCGCTCCACCGTGGCCGTCTGCGGCGCGGGCGGCCTGGGCGGCGTCGTTATCGAGCTGCTGGCCCGCCAGGGAGTGGGGCGACTGGTGATCATCGACAACGGCAGGTTCGTGGAGAACAACCTCAACCGCCAGATCATGTCGGGGGAGGATGTCCTGCGCAAATCCAAGGTCAAGGTTGCAGCCCGTCATGTCAGGCGCATTAACTCCGCAGTAGAAGTAAAGGAGTGCAACGCATTTATCGATGACTCCAGCGTAAATAGTCTGCTGAAGGGGGCCGACGTCGTGGTGGACGCGCTGGACAGCCTGGCCGCTCGGCTGGTGGTGGAGGCAGCCTGCCGCAGGCTGAAGGTCCCCTTTGTTCACGGCGCAATCGCCGGCTTCTGCGGCCAGGTGATGACCGTGCTGCCGGGCGATAAAGGTCTGGCTTCCATCTACGGACCCGGCCGTGACACGCACGGACTGGAGGCCATCACGGGCAATCCACCCGCCACCGCGGCTGCCATCGCCGCCTGGGAGGTCCAGGAGGTCGTCAAGCTGATTACCGGTATAGGGACTCCCGTGCGCAACAGGCTGCTCCTGCTGGATTTCTGCGACGGCAGCCTGGAAGAGATTCCACTGGCACAGCAAGATTAAGAAAATGGCAACGGTCAACGTAAGGTTTGTCGGGCCCTGGCGCCTTTACCTGGGCGTGGAGAGGGTCACGCTGCAGGCCGGAACCGTTGAGGAAGCCCTGCAACAGGTGGAAGCGTCCTACGGCCCGAAATATCACGAGCGGCTGCGCAGGGGCGGCATCATGGAGAAGCGCAGTATAGCGGGGGACAGCAACGTCCTGGTCAACCGGGTCCACATCAGGCAACTGGCCGACCACAGCCTGAAGGACGGCGACAGCATCGACGTCATCGCGCGCTTCGTGGGCGGATGATCTCGGCTAAAAACTGCTGCGGTAATGTAGTAACCGGTTTTTTTTAGTGATAGAATAGGCGGACCGATATATGCGCAGGGAGTGTACTATGCCTTCCAGAGAATACATCCTCTCCATAGACCAGGGCACCACCGGCAGCGCGGCCATCCTTTTCGACCGTGACGGCAAGCCGGCCGCGGAGGCCGACACCGAGACCAGGCAGATCTATCCCACCCCGGGCTGGGTGGAGCACGACCCCGACGAGATCTACCAGACATCGCTCGAGGTTGCGCGCCAGGCCATGGCAAAGGCCGGCGTAGCGCCGTCCTCCATAGCCGGCATCGGCATAACCAACCAGCGCGAGACCACCATCATCTGGGACAGGAAAACGGGCAAACCGGTCAGCAATGCCATAGTCTGGCAGTGCCGGCGGACGGCAGGCCTGGTGGAAGAGCTGAAAAACCGGGGCGTGGCGCAGACCATCTGCGACAAGACGGGTCTGATACCCGACGCCTATTTTTCGGCCACCAAGGTACGCTGGATCCTCGACCATGTAAAGGACGGGCAGAAGCGTGCCGAGGCGGGCGACCTGCTCTTCGGAACGGTCGACACCTGGCTGGCCTGGAAACTGAGCGGCGGCAAGGCGCACGTGACCGACTACGGCAACGCCTCGCGCACCATGCTCTTCAACATCAATACCCTCCAGTGGGACAAGGATATCCTATTCACCCTCAATATCCCCGCGGCCATACTGCCCCGCGTCATCCCCTCCAGCTTCAGCTACGGCGAGACGGCGGAGGGCATCTTCGAGGGGGCCCGGGTGCCGCTCTGCGCCATAGCCGGCGACCAGCAGGCCGCGCTCTTCGGCCAGGCCTGCTACAACCCCGGCATGTCCAAGAACACCTACGGCACCGGCTCATTCATCCTCATGAACAGCGGCGAGAAACCGATCATCTCCAAACGGGGGCTGCTCACCAGCCTGGCCTGGGGACTGGATAATAAAGTCAATTACGCGCTTGAGGGCAGCATCTTCATCACGGGCGCTGCGGTGCAGTGGCTGCGCGACGGGCTCAAGATTATTGAAAACGCGTCCGAGAGCGAGGCGCTGGCCCGCTCGGTGGACGACAACGGGGGCGTCTACTTCGTGCCGGCCTTCGTCGGCCTGGGCGCGCCCTACTGGGACATGTATGCGCGCGGCGCCGTGATGGGGATCACGCGCGGCACCACCAGGGGGCACATTGCGCGCGCCACACTGGAGGCCATCGCCTTCCAGGTCAGGGACGTCATAGACACCATGCGCTCCGAGACCGGCATCGGCATACCGGTGCTGCGCGTGGACGGCGGCGGCACGGCCAACTCCTTCCTCATGCAGTTCCAGGCCGATGTAATGAATATCCCCATACAGGTGGCAGCGATAGCCGAGACCACTTCGCTGGGCGTGGCCTACCTGGCGGGGCTGGCCACGGGCCTGTGGAAGAACACAGAGGAGATAGCCGGGAAATGGCGGTGCTCGGCCACATTTGAGCCGGACATGTCGGCCGATCTTCGCGAGAACCTGTACGCCAACTGGAAGCGGGCGGTGGAGAGAGCCAGGGGCTGGTCAATAAATTAGATTGTAGGTGCAACATGAAAAGGGATTTTAAAGCGATCGCCGGAAAAACATTCGACGTCATTGTAATCGGGGGTGGCATAGTCGGCGCGGGCGTTGCGCGGGATACTACCCTGCGCGGCCTGGACACGCTGCTGCTGGAAAAGGAGGATTTCGGCTCGGGCACCACCTCGCGCTCCACCAGGCTGATACACGGCGGGCTGCGCTACCTGCGCCAGCTCGAGTTCGGCCTGGTGCGGCAGGACCTCAGCGAGAGGGAGGCGCTGATGCGCATCGCGCCTCACCTGGTGTACCCGCTGTCCTTCTTTATACCCATACCCAACCTCAGCCTGAACGTGGCCATGTTTCTGGGCACTACACTCTACGACGTTATCTCCTTCGACAAGACACTGCCCAATCACAGGTATTTAAATAAAGCTAAAACGCTGGCCGAGGAGCCCGGGCTCATGGTCAAGGGGCTGCAGGGCTCGTATATTTATTCCGATTGCGCCATACCTCTGACGGAACGTCTAAACTGGGAAACTGCCCTGTCCGCGGCGGAGGGCGGGGCCACCGTGGTCAACCACGCAAAGGTGATAAACGTTCTGCGGGAGGGCAACCGCGTGACCGGCGTTGAGGTTAGGGACGAGATCAGCGGGGAAGTGCTGCAGGCCAGGGGCAGGATGGTGGTCAACGCCGCCGGCCAGTGGGTGGACACCGTCAAGGAGATGCTCTTCAAGGACCGACCACCGTATTTACGCCGCACCAAGGGAGCGCATATCATAATACCTGAGGTTTCGAAGCACGCCCTGGTGCTCTTCTCTCCCGTGGACGGCCGGCTCTTCTTCGTTATCCCCTGGGAAGGGTTCTCGCTGGTGGGCACAACCGATACCGACTATAAGGACGACCTGGATGCCGTCTTCGCCACGCGGGAGGACGTCGACTACATCCTGGAAGGGCTGCATTTAGCCTATCCCGACATCACGATCGACGACGTCTATTATGCATATGCCGGACTGAGGTCGCTGGCGCTCAAGCCCGGCAAATCGGCCTCTGACACGTCGCGCAGCCATGCGCTGATCGACCACAGCAAACGGGACCACCTCGATGGCCTGGTGACCATACTGGGAGGGAAGATCACGGCCTATCGCGAGGTGGCCAAGGATGGGGCCGACCTGGCCTGCCGCAAGCTGGGCAACAGGGCACGCTGCACCACGGGTGAGAAAGGTTTGCCCGGAGCGCCGGCGCCGGGCGCCTCAGAGATAGCCGGGCTGGCTGAAAAGACGGGGCTGCCCAAAGATACCGTGGTTCACCTGGCCCGCATCTACGGCGCCAGGACCGGGGAGGTACTGGCGCTGGCCGATGGCGATAAGGCCGGGCTGCGGCCGCTCAGCGCGGGAGGGCCGGATATCGTGGCGCAGGTATGGCATGCGGTTAAAAACGAGATATGCATGACCGTCAGCGATTTCATGCTGCGGCGCAGCGCGGTCGGCCTGCGCAAGGACCTGGGTACCGATGCGGCGCCCGCAGTTGCCGCTGAGCTACAGAAGCTGTTGGGCTGGAGCGACGAGGAGAAGGGCCGGCAGGTACAGGCGCATAACGCCGCGGCGGCCCTGGCGCGGCGCTTCAGGAATCCCTGAGTATTCTGGCTTGGATATATATACGCGAAATTTCCTACCTATCAATTGCCGGGCTTTTTCGATATTATTTATATAAGGAGGGTACGGATATGAGAAAAAAGGTGCTGGCGATCACCGCCCTTTTAACCATTGTCCTCAGCCTTATTCCCGCCGGCGCGGCCACGGCGGCAAGCATGAGCCCGGCAATGGGCGTCAGCGGGCTTGAAGTGACCATTACCGGTCTCGTTGGGGAGCAATCATACAAGATCAAGTGGGACGCGGAGACATACAAGCAGGGTGTGGTGGGCAGCGGCGGCAGCGTATTTTTTATTGTGCCCGAATCGTACGGTGGTGAGCACACGGTCACCGTGGAAAGCCCAACCGGCAATCTGGCGTTCACGGGTATCTACATCATCGTGCCCAACATAACCATCGATCCCACTTCCGGATCCGCCGGCGCCGATATCACCGTGGTCGGCCACGGCTTCGGCGTCAGCGAGCATGACGTCGCTGTCACCTATGACGGATCGATAGTTAAGAGCGGCATCTCAGCCGACGAGAACGGCGCCTGGACCACGAGTTTTGCCGCACCTCTCTCAGCCAGGGGGTCACGCGCTATAGACGCATCCGGCGATGTCACCAAGGGTTCCGACGTAACCGACAAGAATTTCACCGTCAGCCCCGTTGTCAAGATGGACCCCGTAACAGGGGGGGTTGGCGCGCAGGTCACCATCACGGCCACCGGGTTTGCCTCGGCCGAGGGCGGGATCAAGGTGCTCTACTCCGACAAGGAGGTGCGGTCCAACCTGACCTCAGAGGTCAACGGGTCATGGAGCACCTCGTTTACCGTTCCACCTTCCACCAGGGGCAGCCACATAGTCAAAGTCCTGGGCAATACCACGGCGTCCGGTGACGTACCCGATATGATCTTCACGGTTGCTCCTGCTGTAACCATCAGTCCCACCAGCGGCGCTGTGGAGGACAGCATCAAGGTCAGCGGCAGCGGCTTCGCTAACAACGAGACCTCAATTGAGGTCACTTTCGACGGTAAAACTATAGAGCGGAACATACTGGCGGACGACAACGGCAGCTGGTCGGTAGACACCAAGGTACCGCCCTGCAGCAGCGGCCCGCACAGCGTCGCGGCCAGCGGCAGGATGACCCCATCGACGGATATAACGCCGGCCACCTTCAGCACGGAGGCGGTCCTGACCGTCGTCCCCAAGAGCGGCAATGTTAAAGACGAGCTGAGAGTTACAGGATCCGGCTTTAGCGCCGGCAAGGATTATTCCATCTCCTACGATGGCAACCCCATGGCCAGCGGGTCGGTTAACGAGTCAGGCAGTTTCCAGTCCCTGTTCAAGGCGCCCGGCGGCAAGAGCGGCTCGCTGACCATCACAGCCACCGACACCAAGGGGGCGACCGCCTCCACCACCTTTACCATGGAGAGCACCGCGCCCGACGCCCCACAGATTGCCTCACCCAAGGACGGCTCAACGGTTGGCTTCATGGGCGACACCAAGATCAGTTTCAAGTGGAGCGATGTGAGCGATCCCAGCGGTATTACTTACGACATTGAAGTGAGCGAGGGTTCCGGTTTCACCAAGAACCTGGTTGCCCATACCAAGCTGGGTGACGCCAAGTACACGCTGACCGAGGCCGAGGCGCTGCCCAACGGGGAATATTACTGGCGCGTGAGAGCAGTGGACGGCGCAGGAAACGCCAGCGACTGGACGCCCGTCACGTCTGTGAAGGTGGGCTTCATGACCACCAACACGCTGGTATTAATCGGCATCGGCATAGTTGTCCTGCTGCTACTCATCATGGTTTTGCCCAGGGTAATGAAGAAGAAACGCCCCAGGAGCGACTGGGATTAAGGGTTTTTAACCCTGCGTCATTTCGCTCAGCGATGAGATGAGGCTGGTGTTGAGCTGCCGCCAATCGCGCGGCGGCGCCGGTGCGTTGTTGCGCGGCGTCAGTCTCAAAGATCCCGTCGGGCAGACGGAAGAGCAAAGCCCGCAGCCGATGCACAGGTGATCGCTGAATATCAGTCTGTCGTCTTTCATCGTCAGTGCTTCCATCGGGCATCTCTCCACGCAGTCGCCGCAGGCGATGCAGCTTTCTGCGTCAAGAGACATAATAAACCCGGATACCGCGGCATAGCCTTTCATGTTGTATTTTTTCATACTCTGGAGTATGGCGCAGTGGCACGTGCAGCAGTTGCAGACGAACTGAATATATTTGCTCATGTTGCTGGAGCAATGTACCAGGCCCGCCTCCTCGGTGAGGCGCAGGATGGCCCGCGCTTCCTCTTTGGATATCAGCCTGCCGAACTTCCTGTCGGCGATGTACCTGGCATCGGGGCCGAACCCCATGCAGACCTCCTTCGGCTTGGTGCAGGGGCGACCCAGCAACTCGCCGTGGTGGCGGCAGTAACAGGCGCCCACGGCGATATATTCCGCCTTATCTATGTACTCCGAGACCCTGTCATACGGGTGTATTTCGAAGCTTGCGGGTATCTCTTTTTCCACGGATATCACGCGCGCCATGGGGAAAGGGACGGATTTCAATTCCGAACCCGAGCTATATTTGTCCAGGGCATGGAAGTAATCGTCGAAGAGATGCGCCAGCTTTATCGCCCGTTCGCTTACATCGCCGCTGAGAAACTGCATCTCAAAGACACCGGGCAACAGCGGCAAAAGGCTGTAGTAGCGGACATTATCTCGATCAAAGGTGTAGACAAGACCCTTGTCAGCCATCCCTTCAAGTTGCAATTTCACAGCGCTGGAATCTTTGCCCGCTTTGACAGCGATTTCGTCGGCGGAAGCGGGCGTGATGGGCAATACGACTGCCAGTTCGGCCTCTGCAGGTGAGAACAAATAATCTACGAGGGAAAAGAATTCGGGGCATTTGATCGCCGGCATCGAGCCACCCCGCATCTGGATGGCCACCCTGAGATTTTCATATTTGTGATCCGGCATTTTTACACCCTCACATTATTGATTATCGGAGAACGGTTGGTGGGCAGTACAAGACTCGAACTTGTGACCTCTACGATGTCAACGTAGCGCTCTAACCAACTGAGCTAACCGCCCCCCGGACCACATGGCATTTTATCAACGGGCATACACATAGTCAAGGAGAGAGCGGCTGTCGCCGCATACGGCTATGCTTTGGTTGAGAGTTTGGCGTTGCCCGTCAGCGAAACGTGGACGTTGCTGCCGCACTTGGGGCAGGTTACTTCGATGGTGATGACCGGCTGGCGCATGACCCTTTCGATGAGGGTGGAGACCATGGTATCGAGCTGGTCGATGCGCTTATACATCATCTCCAGGCGTTTTTCCATTTGAGCCAGCTTATCAAGCTGCTGCTCGGCTTCCTCGAATTTCTTGTCCATGTCTCGCTATCCGCTCTTTTACTCCGGTATACAAATGAAGGAGGAGAAATCACCAATTCCTCCTCTCGGTGGTTTCCCCTATCCCGCATTCACAGGCTCTTTTCCTGGACCCCCATGGAATTAAGCTCGTCGCGGTCTTCCTTGACCTGCGAGTCAAGCAATCCGCTCATCTTGGATTCCAGCCATTTCTTGTAGGCTTCCTTGGCCTGTGGTGAATTCCTCACTGCGATCTTGGCGGTCTCCCATTCCTCGACGAAGAGCTGGCCCAGCCTTTCGTCTTTGAGGGGGAACTCGACGTCCATCAAAGCCTCTGCCCGCTCGATTATCCTGTTCATAACCGCCCTTTTGAGGCGGTCGATCGAAAGCAGTTCCTGGTCTTCGTAAGGCCGTGATACGTATTGCTCAGTTGCCATCAGTACGACCTCCCGCTCATGCTTTTACTGACCCTATAATATTCTGCTGATTATGCAATGTCAAGCCATATGAAAGTCTCGATTTGAACTCGCCCTATAAATGTCATTGATAATATGAAAACGCCGCAATATCTCGATTTATAATGGGGACACAGCATAAACAAAGGAGATACTACAACATTTTCACATATGCGGGCACAGATCGCAATGTAGTACCTTAAGGTTCGCCCAACTTTGATATTAATTATTAATCGATCTCCCACCAGCGGGATGGAAAAGCTTTTTCGATAAATTGATCACCCCTGCCCACGGGCTTCAGTCCCAGGGCGCGCATATCGGCGTCCACCATAATCATGATAAGCTCCTCAAACCCCACCTTCGGCTTCCAGCCCAGCTCTTTAGTCGCCTTCGAGGGATCGGCCTGTAACTGGTCCACCTCGGTGGGACGTAAAAAGCGCGGGGCCTGCCTGGTGTATTTACGCCAGTCCAGGCCGGCATAATCAAAGGCCCTCTCGATAAACTCCTTCACCGAATGCATGTGGCCGGTGCCGATGACATAGTCCACCGGGTTTTGAGACTGCAGCATCTTCCACATGATCTCTACGTACTCCGGGGCATAGCCCCAGTCGCGCTGCGCTTCCATGTTGCCCATGGTGATATGGTCCGTCTTCCCCGCCAGTATCTGCGCGATGCCGCTGGTGACCTTGCGCGTGACGAAGTTCTCACCACGCCGCGGCGACTCGTGGTTGAAAAGTATGCCGTTGCAGGCGAAAAGGTTGTAGGCTTCGCGGTAGTTCACCACTATCCAGTAGCCGAAGAGCTTGGCCGCAGCATAAGGGCTGCGCGGGTAAAAGGGCGTCCGCTCGCTCTGGCGGCTCTCAGCCACCTTGCCATAAAGCTCGGAAGTGGAGGCCTGGTAAAACCTGGTCTTGAGCTTGGTCTCGCGTATGGCGTCCAGCAGCCGCAGCACGCCGATGCCATCAACCTCGGCGCTGTACTCCGGCACCTCAAAGGATATCCGCACATGGCTCTGGGCGGCCAGGTTGTAGATCTCGTCCGGCTGCACACGCTCCAGCACACGGTTGAGGTTGGAGGAATCGGTCATATCCCCATAGTGCAGTAAAAGACGATCCTTTCTGTCATCAGCGCCAAACTTGATATGGTCCAGCCGCGTGGTGTGGAAGGTGCTGGCGCGGCGCACTATGCCGTGCACCTCGTATCCCTTGCACAGCAACAGCTCTGCCAGATAGGAGCCGTCCTGCCCCGTTATACCGGTGATAAACGCCTTCTTCGCCATGTCTCTCCTCTCTTCTTCGCAGGGGCATACCTTCAGGTGCGCCCGCAGATTCGGGCGGGTTTAAAAACCCGCCCCTACAGTTTCATCTACAATATTACCGCGCATCCCAGGGAAACTGCTCGCCTTTGAGGCGGCGTCTCCAACGCGCCAGGTCCTGCTCTACCATGATCTCCACCAGCCGCCCGCACTTCACCTGCGGCCGCCAGCCCAGCTTCGCTTGAGCCTTGCTGTAGTCGCCCTGCTGCAGGACGATATCGGACGGCCGCAGCAACGCCTCATCAACATCCACATATGATCCCCAGTCCAGCCCTACTATCTCGAAGGCCCTGCGCGCGAACTCCTCCACACTGTGCGCTTCGCCCGTGGCGATGACATAGTCGTCCGGCGCATCCTGCTGCAGCATCAGCCAGGCGGCTTGCATGTATTCAGGGGCATACCCCCAGTCGATCCTGGCAGCCGTGTTGCCCAGCGTCAGCCGACCCTCCCGCCCCAGCGATATCCCGGCCGCGGCGTCCGTGATCTTGCGTGTGACGAACTCCATTCCGCGCAGGGGGGATTCGTGGTTGAACATGATGCCGTTACATATGTACATGCCGTAGCTTTCTCGATAGATCTTTGCCATCCAGTGCGCATAGAGCTTGGCCGCGGCATAGGGGTTGGACGGACGGAAAGGCTGCTCCTCGTTGTATGCCCCACCATCCCCGGGACCGAAGAGGTCGCGCGTGGAGGCCTGGAATATCCTGGCCTGTGGAGATGCCTGCCGGGCCGCCTCTAAAAGCCTGGCCAGGCCCAGCCCGGTCACATCGCCGCATTCCACCGGACGCTGAAACGATGTTCCCGGGGCGCTGTGCGCCGCCAGGTTGTAGATCTCGCCCGGACCGCTGCGCCGCACCGCAGCGAGCAGGGCTTGCCCGTCCGCCATGTCGGCCTCGATCAGGTTGACCTTATCGTAGATACCGAAGTATCTCAGCCGCCAGCATGCCTGCTCAGACGCGCTGAGATCCAGGCCGAATACCTCGTAGCCTTTTTCCAGCAGCAGCCGGGACAGGTAGGCCCCGTCCTGGCCGCCGACCCCCGTGATCAATGCCCTTTTCGCCATAGCTGTTTCTGATGTGCCGCGCGGGTTATCATATCACGAGCGAGTTAAAAGAGAAACCCGATGTAATAATGAGAGGGGGACGGTATTTACCGTCCCCCTCTCATTATTATCTGTGAAGTATTGTCAGTTCATCTGCTTGACCACCCGAATCACCTGCACAATCAGGGCAAAGATATCCTCTTTCCTTTTATATGGTGCTATTATCATCCGGTCACCCTCCATCTTGAGGCAAAGGTCGCCCAGCGCCGGCTCCATGTCTTTACCGCAGATAATGATGTCACCGCTGTGCACGACATTACCATACTCCAGATCTCTGGATTTAATGCCTATCAGCTTCATCTCTCTACCTCCACATAGTGCCAACTCCCTCGGCACAAATACATATTCTATTATCTGCCTGCTGTCGATCGCGTCGTAAACCGGCACTACGGCCGGAAGCGATAACTGCAGTTCATTCATTATCTCATAGGGTGTTTTCTTTAGCAAATCATCTTTAGGCCCCTTTTCCAGGACGAGGTTGCTCAGTTCATTGATCGGCACCTTGAGAGCGCGCGAAAGCTTATTCAACGACGCCAGCGTGACCGACTTGTAGTCGCCCTTCTCTATACGGCAGATAAATGAAGCGGACAGGTCAGCCAGCTTGGCCAGCTCGGCCTGCGATAATCCCCTCTTTGTTCGCGTTCCTTTTACATGTTCACTTAACATAGCTCTATTCCCTCCCTCTCCTGACTATCCGTTTACCATAGTAAATATTTATTGCAATCGGCCAAAAAGGTCCGAAAACCTATTGATTTTAGTAAATTAATTGTTTAATATAGTAAATGTGAAGTTACAGGCCGAGCTTTACAGGATAATGCAGCAGGAGAAACTGACCAATGCCCGGCTGGCATCCAAGCTGGGCATATCTCCATCGATGCTGTGCCTGGTGCTGATCGGAGACAAGAAACCCGGGCGACGCTTCCTGCAGGGGCTGGCCACCCATTACCCCGATATATGCCTGAAATATTTACGGGACCATACCCCGGCTCAACCGCAGGGCGGTTAGAAAACATGAAGCTGAAACACTCTTTAACAAGACGGCATGCCGCTTTGGCCGGGGGTGACTTTACTAGAGTGAATACCCACTTTACAGGGGAAAGCATCCCGGCAAGTTTATAAAGGTGAGATCCAACGGCCCCGGGCCTGCGACCTGGCGGGGGCGGACCGGGGACCGCGGAAATAAACATTAGGAGGTTCTTCATGGACGGTAATGAATATATGGTTGGATTGGTATCTTCTCTTATTGCCGCTTTCATAATCTCTGCCTTCGTTGCTGCCTTCACAATAGTTGGATGGGTGTTGGCGCTATGATAAAGAAATTAACCTCCATAAAAATCGGCATCCTGGAATTCCTGTACAAGTTCCTCCTGGTACTTTTCGTTATCATGCCGGTATGCTTGGGCGGATGCTTCTGGATAGGTGTGCAGGCTGACGCCGCGCTCAATATCCACTTATTGAAGTTCATCATGCCGTTCATCGGTTCAATGGTGGGCTTGTTCTTTACTGCCCTGCTTCTCCAGGCCGGGCACAAGGAGGTAGCCCCCGCCATAGCCGAAGAGCCGGCCAAGCTGTACTCCGAGAGCCTGGTCACCAGCCGGGCGGAGATAGTCGGCACGGCATTACAGCCCAAGCCGTCCATCCCGCGCGCCGGATTGGTTCCACCATATACTCTGCAGGAAGGTAAATAGGACATCTCATTCTACCGGGTAGCCGGCGTCTGCCCAGGCGCCGAAATTGCCCTTGAGGGCGTATACATACTTAAAACCTGCGTCCTTAAGCAGGGCGGCGGCTGACAGGGGGGCGCCGGTCCAGTGGCTGTAGACTAAATATGTCGCATCTTTGTCCAAATCTGATATTGCTTCTGGAATGGCATCTTTTGGATAATTGACTGCGCCGGGCAAGTGGCCCGTGTCGTAAAAACGGCTCGACAGATCTATAACGACCACGTCAGCAGTCTCATCGAGCAGTACTTTGGCTTCCTGGGGAGTAAGCCACAGCGGTGAGACATCTGACGTGGTTCGTTTGAATGTAACCCCTACCATCACTACCGCTACAACTGTGAAAATGATCGCGTAGAATACCATTGCGTGTGTCGCTTTCACTGAAGTGCTCCTTCATTTTATTTCCGGTGTTTCGACCTCAAATGCATATTCGGCTTGAAATTCCGGGACCACTATCCCCCCTGATGGCCGGACCGGCTGAGCCCGGCCTTTTTACTGAACCTGCCTGGTCTATTTACACTGCGCAAGCGGAAAATCATGCTTTTTATATCTAACCTTTCTTTATTAAAGTAAATCATACGAACGCCTTTGAGACATCGGTTTGAGCTGTTATTTTTTTACAGAAATCAGTAAGGAAAAGGACTACTGTAAAATGCGTAGTCCCAGCAGGGGTTTACATTATTTACCTTGTTAAATCGGGCTTATCGAGACTATTTACGATTTATACGATATGACCATTTGCCGCGGTAACTAACCGCAAAGACGCGCGCAGGCGCACCGGGACATGCGCTGAATTCGGGGGTTTATGCAGTATTGTAAATACCACAATCGGACGGATCGGAAGCAAGAGACGTTTCAGATTTGAAAATCGGACTGCTCAATCCGCTATAGAAGGTACATGTTCTCCGCCTCCCTCAGCAGTGAATCACGGAAGCGCGGATGGGCAATACTTATTATGTCAAGCGCACGGCCCCTGGTCGACTTGCCCTTCAGGTTCACGACCCCGTGCTCGGTCACCAGGTAGTGCACGTCGATCCTGGGCGTGGTTATGACCGCGCCGCTTTCCAGCCTCGGCGCCACCCTGGATACCCGACCCTGTTTTGCCGTGGAATAAAATGCCAGTATGGACTTCCCCCCCCTGGAATTATAAGCCCCTCGTACGTAATCGAGCTGGCCGCCCGTTCCGCTGTACTCGGCGCCCCCCAGGAATTCGGCATTGCACTGCCCCAGCAGGTCAACCTCTATTATGGAGTTGATGGACACCATGTTGTCGTTCTGCGCGATCACCGCCGGGTCGTTGGTATAGGAAACGGGATAGCTCTCCATGCTGGGATTATTATTCATGAAGCGGTACATTGCGCGGCTGCCCTCGGCCACGGTGAACACATGCTTCCCGGTATGCAGGTTCTTCCTGCGGCCGGTAACGACCCCCTTCTTTATCAGATCCACCATGGCCGGGCCGAAGACCTCGGTGTGGATGCCCAGGTCTTTGTGGCCTTTCAACTTCATGGCTATCATGTTAGGCAGCCCGCCGAAGCCAAGCTGCAGCGTCGCCCCATCGGGCACGAGATCAGCCACCAGCCTGCCGATAGCATCGTCCCCGGGCTGGGGGCCGGGCCACTTGAACTCGATCAAGGGTGACGTGTGCTCGACAACCGCATCCACCTCGGAGATATGCAGAAGCGCATCGCCGAATACGCGCGGCTGGTTCCTGTTGACCTCCACGATCAGGCGTTTGCTGCACCTGGCCACGGTGGACGTGTAGTCGTTGGCAGTCCCGAAGCTGAAAAATCCCGCATGGTCCATGGGCGAAACCATGGTGACGGCTACGTCTATATCCAGGTTCTCGCGCATCAGCCTGGGTACCTGGTGAAAATGGTTGGGCACGTAGTAGCTCAGCCCCACCTTGACGGCCGAGCGGGATGATTTGCTGACAAACCAGGAAAAGGCCTGCACGCAGTCGCTCAGTTCGGGGGCAAGCAGGCTTTTGGAGACATTCTCCATAGGAAGGAGGGAGTGCACCCTGAGGTCTTTAAGATCGCCTGCCCGCAGCCGTTCTGCTATGGCCTGAAGCAGGGCAGGCGGCTCGGCGGCGGCCAGGCCGTGCACTATGGTGCTGCCGCTTTTAATCCCGCCCACCGCCCGCTCAGGCGTGGTGAGCTTGCTCCTGTACTCCGATTTAGGCGTCAGCATGGTCAGGCACTGAAGCCGGCGACGGCCGCAGACTCGTCTTCAGCGATGTTGAATAGCTGCGTGAACCCGGCTATATCGAAGACCTCCTTGATGTTGGTCTTCATGCAGCAAAGCCTTATATCTCCCTGCTGCTTGCGAACCTTCTTGAGCTCCGCCAGGAAGACGCGCAGACCGGAGCTGCTGATATATTCCAGGCCCTCCAGGTTCAAAACGATCTTCACATTCCCTGACGTGATCAACTCGTCAAGCTTTTTCTCGGCCTCCGCGGCACTGTAGGCATCCAGCCTGCCGCCTATGCTGAGTATATTCACATCCCCCGATTTTTTTTCGGTCAGATCCAATTGGGCCTCCTTTAACCGCCGATATTTATTATATTCCTTCCACGCTGGATAGCACCTTCTCGAACCTGGCCAGACCATCGTCTATCACGTCATCCGTGTCCGCCATGCTCGTGTACACGCGCGATCCGGCCAGCGTGATCAGACCGTTGGCCATGTAGGCCGCGCCCATCTCCTCGATCATGCTCTTGCGCGGCTTCATCTCTTTTAACAGCCGCAGTGGGTTCCTGAAATCGAGCAGCATCACGCCCGAGGTCTCGAGGTGCACGATCGATCCCTGGTTATAAATCACAAAGGGCAGGCCGTAGCGCTCGACTATGCCCTTTAAACCCTTCGTCAGACGGTCGCCCGCCCGCCCCGCCAGCACCGACGCGTTGGTGCGCTCCATCTCGAGCAGTGCGAAATAGCCCGCCGCGCAGGAAAGGGGATTGGCCGAGAGTGTCCCGCCCACATAGGCGCGCTCTGCCGTGCCCCCACCTATGCCGGCCGCGAAGCACTGAATGACATCCGCTCGGCCACCCACGCCACCTGCCATGGGATAGCCGCCCGTTATACATTTGCCGAATATAGTCATGTCCGGCTTTACATTGAAATAGCCCTGCGCTCCACCCATGCCCAGCCTGAACCCGGTCACCACTTCGTCGAAGATGAGCAGGGCGCCGAACTCGCTGCAAAGTTCCCTTACCTTTTTATTAAAGTCAAAGGGCACCGGGCGCGTGCCGGCCTCCGGCCCCACCGGCTCAACCAGGACGGCGGCCGTGCCGCCGAACATGCGGTTCCTCACCAGCAGGCGCTTCAACGCGCCCAGGTCGTTGGGGAAAAACTCCTGGGTGCCGGCGCTGGCGCCGTGGGGAATGCCCTTGGCCTCCATTCTCCCCGTGCCCGGTATGTGCATGCCGTAGACCATCTGGTCACTCCACCCATGGTAGGCCCCGCCGACCTTGATGACCTTCTTCTTCTTTGTAAACGTGCGCGCGGCGCGTATGGCCGCCATCACGGCCTCGGTGCCGGAGCCCAGCATGCGTAACATCTCCACGTTCGGCATGAAGCGGTTGACCAGCTCGGCCAGTTTCAGCTCATACTCGTGAAACAGCCCGGTCACGGGACCGCAGGACTGCAGCAACTCCACGATCTTCTGACGCACCGGGGCGTAGTTGTTGCCCAGCACGGTAGGCCCACCGGCCTGCAGGAAGTCGATATACCGGTTGCCGTCCACATCCCACAGGTATGCCCCGTCCGCTTTCTCTATGGCGATGGGAAAGGGATGGTTGAAGGCCAGGTTGTGCTGAACCCCGCCCGGTATGAACCGTTTGGCTTCATCGGTCAGTGCCTTCGAGCGCGCGCATTTCAGCTCGAAATAATCGAGATACTCCTTCATTGCCTCCGCCCGCACCCTTCTCATCGGCTGGCGCACCAGGGCGTCCAGCCGCCGGTAAATGTCATCCACATCAGGATATTCTGAGATCGCGTAACGTTGTTCGTCAATCATTGTTGTCCTCCCGGTAAAAACATCATACCTGAGTTACTCCCCTGCTTTGCTGTAAACACGCTATAGACCTTTCTTAAACGGGGCTGCCCACAGCTTGGCCATGGGGAATATCGCCGGATATGTCACATTATAGGTCCCGATAATATACTCGTCGTAATCCACACCCTCGGGCAGCGCCACAGGCTGGCTCAGCATATCTTCCGTCTTCATTTTGTCCTCTAAAATTTATGCCTGTTCGCAACGATCTTTATTTATCCTGGTGTAAAAGCGCTTCAAATCCGTGTAGAGCTCTTTATACCGCAAATAGAGAAAATCGTATACCTCGCGATTGGCGGCCCGCGGCTCAAACGAGTACTCGGAGGACACAATATTCTTGAGACTCTCGAAATCTTTGTATATGCCCAAGCCCACCGCCGCCGTCATGGCCGCGCCGACGGCCCCGGCTTCCTGAGGGTTGCGCACGGGCTCGATCCTCTTGCCGGTCACATCCGCCAGGATCTGCATCCATGGATGGCCCAGAGCGCCTCCCCCAATCACCCGCAGGGTAGGAAGTGGGAACTTGAACTGCTTCTCGATCACCTCGATTATCCACCTCAGGTTATAGGCCACGCCCTCGTAAACCGCCTTGATCATATGCTCTCGCGTATGCTCCGGTACCAGGTTGACGAAGCCGGAGCGGATAAAGGCATCGGCCACCGGCGCCCTCTCGCCATACATCCAGGGCATAAATATCAGGTAATCGGACCCGGCCGGCACCTGTTCCACTTTGCTGTCCATGAAACCGAATATGTTGGTCATCGTGGCATCGGCCTTTTCCAGCCGGCACATCTCGTCGCCCAGCCATCTCAGACAGCCTCCGGCCAGCTCCATCTGACCCAGCAGCAGTATCTTGCCGGGATCGGCAGACTGCGTGCTCACGACCCCGCTCTTGCCGGTGGGCGTCTTCGCGGTAACCACACCCACCCAGGCCGAAGTGCCCATGCTGATATGCCCTCCACCCTCGCCTATGGCGCCGGAACCAACCGCCGCCGACTGAATATCGCCGGTACCCCCCATGACGGGCGTTCCCTCCCGCAAACCCATCAGCGCAGCAGCCTCAGCGGTCAATACTCCGATTTGATCCGTCGAGCGGCACAGGGGAGGAAGCTTTTTAATATCGAAGCCGACGTATTTAAAAATGGCCTCCAGCCAGGTTTTTTTCTTGAGGTCCAGCCCGAAGGCCGAGGCATTGCTCCAGGTCATGAGCATTTTGCCCGTGCAGCGGTAGTTGATGTAGCCGTTCACATCCAGGAAATACTTCATCCTCTTATATACGTCGGGCTCGTTCTTCTTCAGCCAGAGGAGCTTGGGTATACCGTCCTTGCCCGTGATAGAGGCGCCGGCTATGACGGTAAAAACAGTGGGGCCGAGGAATTTGTTCATGACCCACCTGGCCTCCTCGGGCGCCCTGCTATCCAACCAGATAATGCCGGGCCTGAGCGCAACCCCCCCCTCATCCACGGGTACTATGCCGATAAGTTGTGTCGAGTTGACGACACACAGCACATCGTCGGGGGATACGCCGGTCTCGGCCATCAACCGCCTGGTCGACTGGGTCACGGCCTTCCACCAGTCTTCGGGGTCCTGTTCAGCCCAGCCGGGTTTGGGATACTTTATCTCGTACGAGCTGACGGACCTGCCGTGCACCCTTCCCTCCACATCCACCAGTACCGCCTTGTTATTGCTGGTGCCGACGTCATGAGCAACTATGTACTTTGCCATGTAACCTCACCCCCGGATATTCAGTATGGTTAAATCGCCCCTGGTGTGAACCGTACAATATCATACACACTTATCCGCATGGAAGCAACAGCCCCCGCTCGTAAAAGCCCGGCTTTTACGCTAAAATCTGGTTTGACCCCGCACGGGAGTAACACGTATAAGCCTATGGAATACCGGAGATACCAACAGCTTTATAAATCGGGCGAACTGAGGGAAAGGGCTGAAAAGCTGAATAGACGCCTGGCCGAGTGCGACATATGTCCCCGGTCATGCCGCGCAAACCGCCTGGAAGGCAGCGGCGGCTATTGCAAGTCGGGGAAGACCGTATCGGTGGCCAGCCATTGCGCCCACCACGGTGAGGAGCCCGCCCTTTCTGGAACGAGGGGCTCGGGAACGATATTTTTCAGCGGATGCAATCTCAAATGCATCTACTGTCAAAACAGCCAGATCAGCCAGGGAGACAGCGGCCTGTCTGAAAGCTTCGACAGCCGCGGCCTGGCGAAGATGATGCTTTACCTGCAGGACGAGATGCACTGCCATAACATCAACCTGGTCTCGCCCACACACTACGTGCCGCAGATCGTGGAGGCCGTCTGTGAGGCCGTTCCCCTTGGTCTTGATATCCCCATCGTGTACAACACCAACGGTTACGATTCCGTTGAGACCCTCGCCATGCTTGACGGGATCATCGATATCTACCTCCCCGATATTAAATATGCCTCGGATAAATGGGCTAAAAAATTCTCCGGCGCCCGGCATTACGTCAAACACAGTAGACTATGTTTATTGGAGATGTACCGCCAGGTCGGGAACCTGGTAACAGACAACCAGGGAGTTGCCAAAAGCGGCCTAATAGTCAGGCACCTCATCCTGCCCGGCAGGCTGGCGGGAAGCGCCGAGTCGCTGGAATGGCTGGCAACGGCCTTATCCCGTGATATCACCCTGAGCATCATGGCTCAGTACTACCCGTGCCATCTTGCGCCGAATGAGCCTCCGCTATCCAGGAGGATCACCCCGGGCGAGTACCGCGAGGTCGTAGACGTCGTGGAGCGACTTGGCATGGCCAACGGCTGGCTGCAGCAACTGGACTCGGCCGAACATTACCTGCCGGACTTCAACCGCGAGGGGCACCCGTTTTCCAGGTAGGGAACAGGCTACATCCTGTCTTTCAGGTCACGTCTAAAAATACCCCTTATAAGGTTTTTGCCTGATTTGGCCCATATCTCCTTTATCCTGGGTATATACATCAGGACGGGCACGGCAGTAATAAAAATGGCATATATAAACAAACCCGTGTCCTGGTATACAAACCACGCGATAAACCAAAAAGCGATAAAAGATATGGCATATGACCCGGTCGGCCAGCGGGTTATTGCCATGAGGATCAGGAATGATGCAAGGTAGATAAGGTCGCCGAGCGGAATGGGGAGCTTAACGGTCCCAATATCCACCCAGTTGACCCACGCCAGCAGGAAGGCCAGTATGCCGATGGCGGTGGCGCCGCCTTTGCCCCCCTTGAACTTGAGGAAGACGGGGAAATTATGCCCGGCGATGACGAAGATGCCGGCCACCATCTCGACGGGAACAACCAGGTTGGCCGGCGCCTGCAACAACAGGGCTAATAAATAGCTTAATGAGAGGGCCAGAATGGCCTTGCAGATATCGATCGCCAGTACCATCATGCCGGGCCAGAAACCGATGGTATAAAACGTATTCATGGCGCCCATGTTGTGGCTGCCGACCTGGCGTATATCCACGCCCTTGAATGCCTTACCCACCATGTAGGCCGACGGTATACAGCCCAACAGGTAGCTGATGATCGCGGAGATGACGAATGCCAGTACTATATTAAACATAATTTACCACCCGGACTATTATAAGCCTGGAAAGCCGAAAAAGTTACTACGTAGAACTGCGTATTTCCGTCAGAAACTGAGAAAGGTCTGTCTGACTATTAGAGCCACCGCGCCGCGCTGGTTGGTGTAGGTTGTCGAGACGGTTGTGACCATGGTAGGTCCCAACTTCGTCTCCTTCCCCACGATGCCGGCTATTTTGATGAGGGCAGCCAGCGTGTCGCCGGCGCCGATGGGCGCCAGGAACTCATATTCCACACCGCCGTCAAGGTTCCCGCGCGGGGCGCCGGCGGCGATGAGCTTCTCGACGAACTGGAACATGTCGAATCCGCTGGTCACCGGCCACCCGACAAAGCCGGGCGGGGCTGTAAGCCTGCCGAAGGAGCTTTGCGCTGCATACTCCACATCGCTATGCATGGGGTTCGAGTCACCCACTGCCTGGGCATACCGCTGTATGGCGCCCTCTTCGACCTTGTAGATAAGAAGCGGCTCCTCGTTACCGATCATTTTCTTCAGAGCTTCGGTCAATATGAATTCAGCCATTATGCCCTCTCCCTGACGGTACGATGTACATGTAAATTATGTAAAATCGCCGGCCGCGACACTAGCTCCGCATCCGGCCGGCGATGTTCTGCTATACCTTAATAAAGGTTACAAGCCTATTTCGCCTTGGACGGCATCAACACGGTCGCAGCGCCGGTGGTATTCTTCTTACCTTCGCTGTTCTCGATCCAGATCTCGCATTCCACCGTGTGGTCTGCGTCGTTCTTCTTAGTGACCTTGCCCTTGCACCACCAGGTATCGCCGTCGACCGGTTCATCGAAGGATTTCATCTTACGCGGGTAATCCATGCCGCGGTACCGGCACGAAAGTTTCTTGAGCTTCCCATTCTGGCCGATCCAATCGGTCATCAGGTTCACCAGCCAGGCCCTCTTGAGCAGGCCGTGTACAATGGGCTTGCCCACACCCAGGTTCTTGGCGAAATCCTCCTCGTAATGAAGCGGATTAAAGTCACCCGATGCCCCGGCGTACTGCACAAGCATCCTGGTGGTAGCTATTTTCTTAAGCGCAGTGACCTCACTGCCTACTTCGACATCCTCATAATAAATCTGTTTGGCCATAGTCCCTCCACATATTAATAACAGGCTGACTTAGAAGTTGAGGAAGGTGTTGCGCGTAATCAGCACAACAGCTCCCCGCTGATTGGTATAAGTGGACTGAAGCGTTGTTACCATGGTGGGGCCCATCTTGGTTTCACGCCCCTCAATGCCGGCGACCATGATCTCGGCAATCAGGGTATCGCCGGCGCCCACGGGCGCCAGAAAATCGTACTCAACGCCGCCGTCGAGCAGGCCCATCGGGGCTCCCGCCTTGGTCAGCTTTTCGAAGAGCTTGAACAGGTCGAACCCGGCTGAGATGGGCCACCCGGTGAAGCCGGGTGGGGCCATTACGCGGCCCCACCTGCTCTGAGCAGCAAATTCTACGTCGCTATGAAGGGGATTGGAATCGCCAACCGCCTGCGCATACCTCTGTATGGCGCCCTCTTCGATCTTGAAAACGACGGTCGGCTCTTTTTGCCCTATCAGTTGCTTCAGACTATCAGAAACTACAAATGCCGCCATTTAATAACCTCCCGCAATAACCTTTATTTGCCTACTATGCAGACGCTGACAACATTCATCGAGGGGAAGCCGCCCATGTTGTGCGTCAGGCCTATCTTGGGATCCTTGAGCTGCCTCTTGTCCGCCTTGCCCTGCAGCTGCTTGTACATCTCGTACATCATCCTCAGGCCGCTGGCGCCGATGGGATGGCCGAAGCACTTGAGGCCGCCATCGATCTGTATCGGCTGCGCGCCGTCCGAATTGAAGCGCCCGGCTTCGATATCGTCTCTAACCTTTCCCCTGGGGCTGAACTGCAGGTCCTCCATGGTGACTGCTTCCGTAATAGAGAAACAATCGTGGACCTCAGCCATGCTGACCTCTTCGCGCGGGTTCTTGATCCCGGCCTCTTTATAGGCCGCAATCCCGGCGCGCCATGCCGTCTCCACATGCGATCCGTCCCACTTGGTGTAAAACATCTCTTCACCCGAGGATACCGAGATCTGCATGGATTTTACCAGTACGGGATCCGGCCTGAACTTCTTGGCCATATCCGCCCTGCAGACTATGGCAGCGGCAGCGCCGTCGCTCACACCGCAGCAGTCGAAGAGGCCCAGCGGCCAGGCGATGATGGGAGCATTGATTATCTGCTCCACGGTGACCTCTTTGCGCAGGTGCGCTTTAGGATTGAGAGCGCCGTTCTTGTGGCTCTTGGCCGAGACCTTGGCCAGCATCGCCTTGCCGTCCTGCGGGCTGAGATTATACTGCGAGAAGTACTTGGTAGCCATCATGGCAAAACCGCCCGGCGCGGTTATGTTAAACATGGTTAAAGGCGCCTTGTAGCCCATGCCGCCGGCCAGGGGCAGCCCGGCGTAGCCGGTGTCCTTCAGCTTCTCCATGCCAAGCGCCAGACAAACATCATAGGCGCCTGATGCAACTGCGTAGACGGCCCCGCGCAGGGCCTCTGAGCCGGTGGCGCAGAAATTCTCCACTCTCGTGACCGGAATAAAGGGGAGCTTGAGGGCCATGCTCAACACAGTGGCGCCGCGGCCCACGCTGATATCCGGCATGTGCACACCCCACCAGGCTGCCTGTATAGCCTTCTTCTCAATACCCGCATCCTCCAGGCATTCCTTAAATGCCTCGACGATGAGGTCCTGCGGCCCGGCATCGAAGCGCTCACCGAATTTTGTGCAGCCCATACCGATTATGGCTACTTTATCTTTAATTCCTTCTGCCATCTGATTATCCTCCTTGTTTTCTACTTACTTACGCGACGATGGGCATGGCCTTCCAGCCGTAGTTTATGGCGGCCCGCTTTTCATCGGCGTACTTTATTCTGAAGGTCAGTTCTACCGGCATACCGACACTCAAAGCGTTGGAGTCACAGTCGGTGAGGTCCACACCTGCCCTGCCGCCGCCGTCGAAATCGATGTACCCGTAAGAGGCGGGCGGATCGATGCTGGCCGCCAGGAAGTCGCTGGTGTAGGTGAAAAGCGTGGCTTTTTTGTCGGTAAAGCGATACGGCTCATACTCATCCACCGCACCACAATCCGGATTAACGCATATCCTCTGTGGCGGATAAGTCGGAGTGCCGCATTTCTTGCATTTGAACCCGACCATGCCATAGAGCTCCCTGGTATCCCTGGATACGACCGAGAACGAGGTGAACAAGGCCTCCTCGCCTCTGATACCTATCTCACACGGCATTAGTTTGCGGAAAGCCAGGTATTTCTCATAGCTGCCCAGAGCGACCTTATTGGCCATGTTCCTTTTGACAGCCTTCTTGCCCTTGATCTTGGAGATCTTGTCGGTCACGGTCAGGTAGAAAGCGTCGCAACCCTGACCGAAGCTGATCACCATGATCTTGTCTCCCGCCTTGGCATCTTCCAGCGCAGCCACCAGCATCATGAGGCTTTGGGCTACGCCGGTGTCTCCGACCGTCGTCAGCATGGGATCCTGAATTTGCTCGGGAGCAAGCCCGAGATTTCTACCCAGCGCGGCATGCGCGCCACCGAAGGCGCAGGCATAGATAACCTTGGAAAAATCCTTCACATTCAGCTTATATTTCTTGGCCAATCCTGCCACCGCCTCGGGAATAAACTTCAGATAGCCCGCGTCTCGGATGAAGCGCTCCTCCCACATATGCTCAAGGCGCTCGCCCTCCAGGCGCCGCCGGTCAACGAAATCATGGGTGGTCGAGTAAGAGCCTTCGATATTGGCGATAACATCGTCCTTGCCCAGCAAGAAGGATACCCCACCGTCACCATAGGTGTAATCGCCGTTGCCGCCCACCTTGCTGACACGCATATCGGCGGCGCAGACCAGGCAGCTATTGAGAGAACCGGCGGCGATGGCGTCGGCGGCCGCCAGCAGAGCGCCGGTGCCTGACTTGGTGGAATCGGTAAAATCGGACGCCCTGCAATCTGTGTTAAGATCCAGCGCGGCGGCAATGATGCCGGCGTTTTGTCTGAGGGCATACGTTTGAGAAGTGGACGCAAAGTAAAGCCCGTCCACTTTCGAGGCGTCTTCCCCCTGCAAGCAGTCCGTGGCGGCAGCCACTGCCATGGTTATGCTGTCCTCGTCCCAGTTGGCTACCGCTTTCTCGCCCCTCAATGGGGCAAAACCAAGAAACAAGAGGGACATCTGCATAATATTTCGATCCAAACGAAACCTGGGTATGTGCGCGCCGTACGACTTGATACCTACCATTTTTCCTCCTTCAAAACTGAATTTATTGTTATAAAAGTTACTGCCAACTCACCAGCCAGAGATTTTACACCATATTATGTATTATCACAATAGCGGATATGTTCAGGCGCCCGCTGCGCCTCAGCCTGCGCCTACCCGTAGTCCATCTTTTCACACGATCTGCCCATCAGAGACCTATGCCGGTGGCGATCTTTTCCAGGTGAAGATCGGTGTCTCCCAGCATAAACTCCGATGACTTTACCCGGCGGAAATAACAGCCGATATCGTGGTCCATGGTAAACCCGATGGCCCCGTGTATCTTGATGCCATCGATGCAGACCCGCTGGTACACGTCGTTGGCCTTGGCCTTGGCCTGGGAGATGTACATGTCAGCCTTAGCGCCCGTCGAAAGCAACCATGCTGCGTAGTAAACAAGATACTGCAGGCCTTCGACATCTGTGAGCATATCGACCAGCTTGTGCTGGATGGCCATAAAAGCCCCGATGGGCTTGTCGAACTGAGTCCTGTCCTTGGCATAGGCCTGCGTCATATCCAGCACCGCCTGGCAGGCGCCGGAAACCTCGGCGCACTTGAGCACCGTAGCCCGCTGGGCCATGTAGGAGATCACCTTCCACCCGTCACCTTTTTTGCCTATGATATCCGACCTGCCGGCCTTCACGTTCTTGAGCCGCACCCTGCACTGGCCGTCACCTGCGATTGTGGGGATCAGGTCGATTTTCACGCCGCGGCTGCCTGTTTTTACCGCGAACAGTGTCAGACCGCCCTCAGGCGACCCGGCCTTTTCCGTCCTGCACAGCACCAGCACATGGTCCGCGACATGGGCAAAAGGCGCGAACCATTTTTCGCCGTTGATAACGTAGTTTTTGCCGTCGAATTCTGCGCAGGCTGCTATATCAGCAGCTTCGAATCGCCCGGACTTCTCGGTAAGAGCCAGTGACCAGATGCTTTTGCCATCCGCAATGGGCGTGAGATATCTGGCTTTCTGCGGGCCTGTGCCGAATTTCAATATGGGTATGGAGCACAACGCAACGGTCGAAAAGAAGGGGCCCGGCGTTACATTTCTGCCCATCTCCTCCATCAGCACAACGAGATCGAGAAAATCCGCGCCGGTTCCATTGTACTGCTCGGGGAATATCAGCCCCAGCCAACCCAGATCAACCATCTTATCCCAGATAGCAGGGTCATACCCTTTCTCGTCAACCTCCAGCTCCCTGACCCTGGCTTTGGGACACTCCTTGACCAGGAAATCCCTGGCCATGGTCTTCAACATGTTCTGCTGCTCGTTAAAATCAAAATCCATCTCGATCCCCTTAATTATTAGTATGACCTGGGCAGACCCAGCTTGAACTGCCCCACGATATTCTTCTGCACCTCGTCGGTACCGCCCGCGATGGAAATGCCCGGGAACATCATGTAAAGGCGCGTGACATTGCCCATGACCTTGGCCCATTTGGACCACATGTCAACCTGGGAATAGGCGCCTATGATCTCTGTGCCGGTAGTGGCAAGGCGCTGCATGACGAGGTCGCAATAATCCTTGTTCCTGGCCGCCTCGTAAATGGGTATTGTCCCCTTGCTCATCTTCCACGTGATCTCATAGCTGAACATTTTGAGCGTCTCGAGCTCCAGCGCCCTCTCAGCCAGCTTGTGTCTGACGACCGGATCGCGCGCCAGAGTTGCGCCATTATACCTTATTTCACGGGTATATTTAATGACGGCCTCCAGAACCCTTCTTGAAAAACCTCCGAACTGCGGCGCGATGCTGTGCCTCTCGAAAGCCAGGGACTGCATGAGGTGATACCAGCCGCGGTTCTCCGTCCCCACCAGGTTGGCCGCCGGGACCTTCACATTATCGAAAAACAACTCGTTGAAGATATGCACGCCGGCAAAGTTCACAATGGGCTTGATGGTGATGCCCGGGCTCTTCATATCAAGTATCAGCAGGCTGATACCGTGCTGCTTTTTCAGGGCGCCTGGGTCGGTCCTGACCGCTATCCAGCACCACCTGGCCCTGTGGGCGCAGCTGGTCCAGATCTTCTGTCCGTTCAGGATGTACTCATCACCGCTTTTGATAGCCTTGGTCTGGATGTTGGCGAAATCGGAGCCGGCATTGGGCTCGCTATAGGCGGTGCACCATACGCCGTCAGGCTCACCGGCCGCGATGGAAGGTATGTATTTCTTGCGCTGCTCCTCGCTGCCGAAAAGCATCAGCGACTGCCCCACCCAGCCTATGCCGCTGACCCCCATGGTTGTGCCGGGTATACCCTGATAGCTGGCTTCATCGATGTACACAAATTGCTCGAAAGGAGATGCGTCCCCTCCCCCATACTCTTTCGGCCAGGCCATGGTCAGCCACCCTTTCTGCGACAGCTTCCTGGACATCTGCATGGTAAATTCCCAATCCTCGTCCCTGTCCTCCTCCTCCAGGCCGCTGATCACATGTTTCCCCGATAACTCCGCCCGGGCAAAAGCCCTGATCTCCTCCCTCAGTTTCTCCTCTTTCTCGCCGAACTTAAAATCCATACCGGCTCCTTACACAAATAAAGTATTTCAGATTATGCAATCTTAATGGCTTTACCAACCACGGCCATTATCGCAAGTACCTTATCTTTTTCGATGCCTTACCTCTGCCAATTGACCTGTGCCGGAGCAAAATGGTATAACCTTTATCAGTAGTGAACAGCGTTATATAAAACGGGTTGTCTTTTATAATCGATTTATAGCTATCGTAACAACGTTCAGTTTATATCACATAGCAGAGTTATTTGTCAAACTGCGGGGGATAATATGGTGTTGGCCATAAATACTATTAATCCGGAAGTGCTCAATGAAAATTGACGGAAAGGCAACCAGGTCGCTCATCATGCGCGCGGCCCTCGAGATCTTCAGCAAGGAGGATTTTGAGAAGGCCACCATGCGTTATATCGCCGAGAAGGCGGACGTCACCACCTCTATCATCTACAAGCACTTCAAGAACAAGGACGACCTTTATGTGCAGTTGATCAGCGCCATAATTGAAAGGACCAGCAGGGAGCTGGACATGCATCTGCTGGGGCTGAGCAATACAAGGAACAAGATTTTCAGTATGACGCACTATTACCTTAATTTCTTCCAGGACAATATCCACATTGCGCGGCTGGTTTATGCCAATACCAAGCTCAGTTACTGGTACGAGTTTGAAAAGGCTTATACAACGGCCAGGACATCGGGCTCCCTGTTTGTAAAGATTATAGAAGAAGGACAGCGCAAGGGTGAGTTGCGCGGCGATATCAACCTCAATATGCTCGGCCACATTTACCACGGCGCGCTGCGCAACATTGTTGTTCACTGGCTGTATAACCAGGAGGCTTACCGGCTATCTGATCTGGCCGACGGTTTCGCCGAGGCTATCTACGAGGCAAGCCGGGTAAAAGAGGCCGGGAGTGAACCATTTACCTGTCCTTTTATGCGAGGCGCCAACACTCAGGAGGGTGCAAAGCCCGACTCATCTACTTGATATTTGAAATGGCCTCGTAAACCCTGTCCTTCCAGGCTACACCTGCGCCCACAGCCCGGCGGGAGGCCCCGAAGATCACGGCAAGGATAAGGAAAGATATGCCCAGCGGATGAAAGAGGAAGGATATTTTAGATCCCCTGAAATAAATATCTGTAATGATCCGCATCAACAGGATAACCCCCACCTGCACCAGCACGATGGCGCCCCAGTCCATCACGAGGCCCTCCGAAATCAGCGCGTTAAGCGGGCGCGCGCAGGCCCAGTAAAACGGCGCCAGGAAAAATATATAGGCTATTAGTACTGATCCGACGATAGTCAGCTGGGAAAGGGCAGCCACCGAATAAAACCACTTGATGCATCCCTCCGCCATAGTCCCCATATTGGTATACATTTTAGTGGTCAATACCCCGCTCAGGTCGACAGAGAGAATGCGGCGCCCCTGCCTGTGCATCTCTATACCGAACCAGACGTCTTCCATGATCCTCGATTTAACCGACTGGTGCCCCCCGATCCCCAGGTAATCTTCACGTCTGAACAACAGGAACTGGCCGATGGCCAGGGTGGGCCCCGGCTTTTTCCACGAGTGGAATAACCACAGTGGAAACCAGCTCATGACGAGGAAATAGAAAAGGATGGGGATGACAATTTTTTGTGTGATACCCGAGACTTCCTGCCGGGGAAACCCGGACAGCATTGCAGCCTTATTTAAGACCGCGAGATGCAGTGTGCTCCTGATCATGTGCGGCCTGCTGACCGTATCGGCATCAACAAAAAGCAGCCAGCTTCCACGTGCATTTTGCGAAAGCTGGTGGCAGGCGAAGCATTTCCCTGCCCATCCGTCCGGCAGCGGTTTGCCCCTGATTAACTGCGCCCTGCTGTCGTTTTCTGCGATCCCGTTGACTATCTCCGCCGTCCTGTCAGTGGAGTTATCGTCAAGCACAAGGACTTCGAAGTTCGGATAGTCCTGGCTCAGGATTGACGTCAGGCAATTCCGGATATTCTCCTCTTCATTCCTGGCCGGGATCAGGACAGATACGAGGGGCGGATCAACGGGCAGACCCGCTCTCCTGGACGGTCTTTTCAGGGCGGCCAGGTTTAAAATAAGGTTAATGAAGAAGATCGCTAAACCGGCCAGCACAAATAGCTGATAAATCAATTTATATCAATCCGCCATATTATGTCAGGCTGCTTTTCTTCTCGACCTGATCCAGCTCGCAAGGCGTCCGGAAGTTCCAGGGGCCAGCTTCAACGCCTGGAAATGCTTCACCAGCAGCAGGGCTGTGATGACAGCCATAAAAGCTATTTCCCACATGTCGGCCCTTATCAGCGACAGGTAAACCAGTGTGCCCGCTGCGCCGCACATCACCGTCCAGGCGTCGTTATTGATGAAGAGAAACCCGATAAAAAGCAGTACTGCCAGGCTAACGATGATATCCCAGCGGCCCATGGCCAGCAGGGTCCCGCCGAATACGGCCAGCGCCTTGCCGCCGTGAAAGCGAAGGAATGGGGAATAAGCGTGGCCGAGCACAGCACAAATGGCGATGATATAGCCGGCAGGCTGCGCATAGCCTGAATATCCAGCTATTATAATGAAGGGCATCCCCTTGAGCATATCTGCTATGAGAGCTATGACACCCCACATTTTACCGCCAGCCTTGAACACATTGGATGCGCCGGGATTGCCGTCCCCATAGTCTCTGATGTCCTTGCGCAGCCTGGCCCGGCCGATCCATAGTGAGAACGGGCAGGCGCCCAGGAAAAAGGCCGCTAAAGCCAGCAGGACAACTATCGCTGTATCGATCATAATGCCCTCATAATCGATTATACGTGGCTTTTTGGACGACGGCAATGCTATAGAAAAAGGAGATGGGTGTCAAGCCGGGGGATATTTAGATACGACCCCGATGGGAATCTAACCCCTGACTTCTTGACTGCCAGCCAGAGATCGCATAAGAAGAAAGGTGTAGCAAATAGGACTGCCTTTCAAAGGGCTAGCGCCAGTGCCCTGCCCTTTGAAGATGGGGGTTCGATGTGGCGATTAGCAATTTTGTGTTTCATGAAGTAAAGGATGCGGCTGATAAAGAGGGATTATCAGGGAAGCACTGCGGGTGGTGAAGAAGGGCGAGGCTTTTGCTTTTCAGGACTTGTTCCTTCGTCAAGAAAATGTGCAGTGAAATCGAAGATTTACTGGCTGCAATCCGCAGAGGGGCATCCAGGATGCTCCATTTATCAATACCACCGATACCGGCTTCATCCCACGGTTATTGAAGCTCTCCTTCATGGTAGGATCGATTGGAATTGCCTATGGGAAGAAATGATGTTTATCATCACAATTTTGCTAAAACACTATGTGGGGTTACCCGCATATAGAGAATTAAGTCTATCCTTTTTCATCATTAATATCAGGTTCTTTATTATTGATAAGGTTCTTTGCAATCATTTGACTTCTTGCTTCTGCGGTTTCAGTTGCTATCACGTTTAAATTCTCGTCAATAGCAACCCCGTAATCAGTTAAAGCACGTTCCTTCGATACATACCCATGAGCGACATCAATAGCAACTTGGATGGGATTGCGGTTGTATGGGGGTCCGTAGCCGCCACCACCGCCAGTACGGATGATTACTCGATCATCTTTTTGCAGGGTCAACTCCTGCTTTAACATATGTTCGGTTGTGCCATCTGTGTGGTGCACTTCAACATAACCCGTTTCTGCCTCCTTTCCACCACATATTCCCCAGGGCGGGCATTTAGTGCGCTCAAATCCTATAGTTGCAGAGCATTGGGAAAGGACTGTGTATACTTTTTCGATGCCCAGTCCGCCTCTGAATTCACCCGCACCGCCAGAGTCGGTCCGCAGCGAGAACGAGTCAAGTCGTAAAGGATAATAAGCTTCCTGGAATTCTGCAGGTACCTCCAAAGTATCACCATGTACAAGGGACCTTGAAGGGCCAGTCCCATCTTGATTACAAGTAGCTCCCCATCCGCCAATTGAAGACGCGCCGTAGTAGAATAGTTGGCCGGTATCGGGATTTATACCAACAAATACATGAATACCATATGTTCCATGATGAGCTGCTGCAATACGGTTTGGGATTGCCTGGCCCATGGCTTTGATAATTGTATCAACTACTGTGGGTAACATTGAACCGGAATGCCCCAACGGCGCATTATGGCCTGCGCTGAGTAATGTTCCCTTAGGGATTACTACCTTCAGGGGACGAAAATCGCCTGCGTTGGCCGGTTCGTCAGGTGTAAGCAAATATTTACACGCAACTCGTGCTGCGGCAATGGCACCCCCGTTAATTCCCGCGTTGAGAGGGCCGAAACATTGAGGTGAAACGCCGGAATAATCGATAGTAATCTCGTCCTTCTCAATACGAACGGCAACCTCTATCTTAATTGGCTGATCGAGATTGATCCCATCATTATCGAGAAAAGAGCTGGCCCGGTACTCGCCATCCGGTATTTCACGAATTGCCTGCCTGGCAATTTGTTCGGATTGCTCCCAATTCAACTCAATTGTTGCCCTGACTGCGTCAAGACCGTATTTGTTTATCAGTTCTATAATCATGTCTCTGCCAATAAGGCAACCGCCAAGTTGGGCTTCAAGATCGCCAAGAACCATCTCGGGGATACGTGTGTTATACTCGATCATTCGGTAGATTTCCTCTACAGGTTGTCCCTGCGACCACAGCTTCACCGTTCGGAATTGGATGCCCTCTTGGAAAATTTCTGTAGTTCTGTTGGATAGGCATGAGCCCCAGACATTGCCGCCAATATCCATCCAGTGCACAACAACCGACATAAATGCTACCAACTCTTCATTGCCGGGACGGCCGGCATATACCGGCGTGTACATGACAACATTGTTGAGGTGTTGCCCTAATGTGTCGCCATGATTTGAAATAATAACGTCACCATGCTTAATACGATCACGTCCATAGATTTCCAACCCGTCGCGCACAGCGACTCCGACTGCGTTTGCAACAAATATAGGAATGCCTCCTTTACAGTGGGAGATCAGATTGCCTTCAGGATCAACAATTCCGACAGAATAATCCTTATATTCGTAAACCATAGGGCTGAAGGCAGTTCGTGTAAGGTTGATATCGATACGGTTCGGTATCGAATTCAATCCATAGCGGACAATTTCCATGGTAATAGGATCAATAGAGCGCGTCCTCGTTTTCTTTTGTGAATACTTTTTGTCCATATCTCACCTGAACATTTTCAGTTGACGTTTATGTTGATCCTGATTTCTCCGGTCTTGCATATTTCAAACCGATCAAGGGGACCTATTAGCGTCGTTGATCCATACTCTTCTATAATTGCCGGACCCTTGGCCTTGAATCCGATGGGCAAGGTGTCGCGCTTGAAAATAGGTGTACTCAAACGGCCGCTGGCCTCAGCAAAATACACGGAACGCGTTTTCACAGGCGGTGCCTGGTCATTGGATGAATTACTATGTAGGTGCACAATTTCAGGCCGCTTGGTTTCAGTATGGGCGCTGACTCGTATACCCCTGATCTCAACGGGATTGTTTTTATTGATGTGACCGTAACGCTGGCGATACGAATCCTCAAAATCCTTGCGGATGCTGTCGGGACTTTTATCTTTAATGAAAGGAATTCTAATTGATCGGCTCTGGCCTCTATAACAAATTTCAATATATCGCTCAAAGGATATATCTTGTGTGTCAATCTTTTCGAGAAGCTCAACTTTCGCACGTTCTTCCATTTCTTTAAATATTCGATCAAGTTCGGCGATTGAATCTTCGGATAAGTCCTGAATGAGGCTTTGAGAGATGTCAATCCTTTCATCGGCGAGCAGCATACCTATTGCGGAAAAATTTCCCGGTTCCGGCGGCACAATAACGACAGGAATATATAGCTCGCGCGCTAGAGCTGAGCCGAAAAGTGGACCGCTGCCGCCAAATACAAACAGTTCAAAGTCTCGGGTATCCAGGCCGCGCTCCATTGTTATTTCTTTAATAGCACCGGCCATCCGGGCTGATACAATCGCGAGAATCCCTTCAGCTATCGTGTCCAGTAGCTTTACGTCGTCGCTATAGCCTAAAGGCCGGCCAACGCGGTCTGCTATGGCCTTGAATGCCGCATTTTCATCCAGTCGAAGTGCACCATTCAGAAAAGTTCCCGAACTTATACGTCCGAGCACAAGATTTGCATCAGTGACTGTAGGTTCTGTCCCGCCGCGACCGAACGCAACCGGCCCGGGCTCAGCACCGGCACTGCGTGGCCCTACATGAAGCCTCCTTTGCGTATCTACCCAGGCGATCGACCCACCTCCGGCGCCGACTTCAACAACGTCTAACACCGATATGCGCAGAGGGAAGCCTTTTTCATAACCATCAACATAGTATATGGGGCATATCTCGAACTGACCATTTTGAATTAAAGAACATTTTGCAGTGGTCCCGCCCATGTCAAAGGCTATAAGATGTTTGATTCCCAACTCTCTCCCGTATACGGCTGCGCCAATACTGCCTCCGATTGGTCCGGACTCCACCATGTTGACAGGCTGGGATAGGGTCCTTTCGACGGAATGCACACCACCATTTGACGCCATCATAAAAATGCGCCCGTGGAATCCGCTGCCCTTAAGCTCCTTATCGAAGCGTCCTATATATTCCTTAATTCTTGGGCCGACATAGGCGTTAGCGACAGCAGTCGATGTCCGTTCAAATTCATACCATTCAGAACAGATCTCAGTACTGCTCGTCACATAAACATCAGGTAAGTACTCACGTAACAGCTTGACAGCCTGCTCTTCGTGGGCCGGATTTTTATAGGCGTTTATGAATGAAACCGCAACTGCCTCGACTCCCTTAGTTTTCAGTATTTCAACCAGATGCTGCAGGCCTTGCGTATCCAGAGAAATAATCTCCTGGCCGCGGCCATCTATACGGCCATCGATTTCAAAACACAGCGTGCGCGGTACGAGTGGAGGATCTCTACGGAACGTCAATTTAAATGGTACAGGCCGGTTACCGCGTCCGATTTCAAGAAGATCCCGATATCCGCGATTGGTGATGAGTGCCGTCTTGGCTCCGGAACGCTGGATATATGTATTACTTACCTGCGTGGTCCCATGCTTGATGAAATCAACTTCGCCGAGGTTTAAATTTGCGGCCTTTATACAATCAATTACCCCGTTAACTATGTTAGATTCATTTGTCAGGGTCTTAATACAACGCAACTCGTGCTTTTCGAGATCATAAGCAACGAGGTCCGTAAATGTGCCTCCGGTATCTACCGCCAATATATATGACATACTATTTCCCTAATGACTCACTGGAAATCATGGCTTTGCGAACTCCTATAGCGTCCAGCGAATTCAATAAACTTTACGGTTTGACAATCCGGTTTCGGAGGATGCCTATGCCCTCGACCTCAAGTTCTACTACATCGCCCGGCTTCAGTAATTGACCTATCTCAATTCCGGCTCCTTTACCGCAGGTTCCTGAGCCGAAAAATTCTCCGGGATATAAGGTCTGAGATTGAGAATAATGGACAATGAGGTCCTCGAATTTCCAATACATAGTGCTGCTATTATTGCGGCCGCGTTCTTCACCATTGACACGAACGATCATATTTGCAGTATAGGGATTAAAAGAATCAGCCGTAACGATACATGGTCCCATCGCCTCGCTCGTATCAAAGTCCTTTCCTCTGCCCAGACCCATCAATAGAAAAAGCTCCCTGGCACACTCATCCCTGGCGGTAAAATCGTTAAAGACTGTATATCCGAAAACATATTCCATAGCCTTGGATCGCTCAATGTCCTTTCCTTTTTTACCGATGAATAATCCAAACTCCAGTTCATAATCAAGCATTTGCGCATATGAGGGCCAGAGGATATCCGTATCGGGGCCAACAACATTTAAAGGATTCCACTTGCATACCGGCGGCCGCTTATACCAAAGGCTTTCGCCAAACTCAAAAAACATTTTTAGTGCTTCTGCATTTTGGGGTGCCATCTGGATCATTTCTTTTATCATCTTTGCATTTGTGCCTTTCATGTGTTCTTCAAAACATGGATAATCACGAACAGCAAGGGGCCGCGGTACGGGAGCCAGGATATTCACATCTGCTTTTTTTATTAACCCCGAACCCGTAGTGATCCCATGCTTCTCCGCCGTCCGTGCTAGATCGAGTGCAACATCACCCCCCTCGATCAGGGTCAGCATATCTTTAAAATAATCAGTCTTCAATTCCTTGGATTTTGCAGCTACTTTGAGATCGATGATATTTGTGTCTTTGTCAACCAACGCGCCAACATGATCGCCGGTCTTGTCACGGAATGTTACCAGTTTCATTACCTTCCTCCTTTTTTATTGAAATATTTTCTATAAGTATTTCTAAATTATCCGATCCAATAAGAGACATTTGAGCAACAGCTACCGTTCCGATACCACTAAATCATTTACCTTTTCGCTGTCTGCGTGATAATACTTCGTCATGATGAAATAAGCTATGCACGATAGCAACGCTACGGGGCATATCGATAGGAAGGCCATTTTCAAGCCCGCGGCCCCGCCCCCTCCCATATCGGATAGAGCTCCAATAGCGAAGGTCCCAGCACTGGCCCCCAGTATAGAGTTGAAAAATGTAAGTATACCAAAGCCTGTAGTACGCAACCTGGGTATAATCACATCGGTTGGCAATGACATCTGAACAGGTACAAGTGCAGCGCCAAAGAACCATTGAAGCACAATAAGGGTTACAAACAGTGGCAGCGGGCCACCCATGTTAAGTGCCAGTGTGAATGAAATAATGACAAACAGAACCATTCCTACGACTATAAACATAGGGCGACCACTCTTATAACGTTTTTGCCACTTATCAGCGATGTAGCCGCCTAAAGGAGAAGCGATAATCAGGCCAAGTGCAGCTAATCCGGTAATTAGCCCCGCATTTGCTGCGGTCATCGAATAAGCCCTCATCAACGCCGCTGACATCCACATCACGGTTGCTACTGCTACAAATTGGAATAAACATTGCCCTATTATAGCCAACCAGTAAGTCTTGATTTTAAAGAGGCTACCCCACTCTCTGAAATACGCCTTGCTAAAAGTCGACTCACCTTCTTCTTTTAATGTTTTGTAGTCCGGCAGGAAAAATACAGCTATACCCAATAGGACGCCGGGTATAGCGAATATGTAAAAAGGCGATTGCCAGTTTTGTGATGCTGTGATAATAGCACCGCCTACTATCAGGCCCAACGCATTTCCCAATGGCAGACCCGCCATAAAGAAGCCCATAATCCTCGATCGGATTTCTTTGCGAAATGACAGTGAAAGCCAGGTTAAACCACCCGTAGTATAGCCCGCCTCACCGATGCCTACTGTAAACCTTGTTATAAATAGTTGGGTGAAATTGGAGCACATGCCTGTGAAATAGGTAGCAGCGCTCCAGATAAGAGCCATTATGCCCAGCGATTTGCGACGGCTCCATCTTTCGACCAAGATAGAACCCGGAATAGTAAGTAGTGCCATACCGATCAAGAATGACGATACCAATGCTCCAGCCTGCGTATCGGATAGGCTGAGCGCTTTCTTCATGGGCTCAAGCGCAACAGAGAAGATCAGACGGTCTGCCTGGTTTATAACGAATAACAGGAACAATACGATAAATATGGATACTGCACCTCTACCGCCAACTTTATATTCTTTTTGAATAGCCATTAATTTCTCCTCTAATTAATTATTTCGTAGTATTTCCATTAAATCGATTTCCGAACACAATGCCGTCAGACCTTGTCCTCCTTATTGAGCATTTCAGTGACCTTTTCGCGGAGACTTTTCTTCTCGTACTTACCGATTTTTGTTACAGGCAATTCATCAATGAATTCCAGGCGTTCGGGAAGTTTAAACTCGGCAACGTTAATTTCACTAGTAAGAAACGTTCTTAGTTCATTCAAAGCAAATGTTTGCCCGAGTTGCGGGACGACAAAGGCGCAGACCCTTTCTCCCATAGCTTTATCGGGCATTCCGACAACGGCCACCTTCTTCACCTTTGGAAACTTGAGAATGTATGTCTCTACCTCTTCTGCGTTGATTTTTTCGGCGCCGCGGTCGATACAGTCCTTGATTCGCCCGGTCCAGGTGATATGTCTTCCACTATCCATCTTAACCAGATCACCCGTTCTGTAATAGCCATCCGGCGTGAACGCCTCATTATTACGTTCGGGTGACTTATAGTAACCCCGTACAGTGTAGGGTCCCCGGCACCACATCTCACCGACCTGTCCAGACTGGACCTCTTCGTGCGATTCCGGGTCAACCACCTTACACTCGTCTGCTTCTGATACAGGGCTACCGCTTGTGCAGTGTCTTATTTCCGGCGGATCCGACCACCTCGTCCAGCAGACCAACCCCTCTGACATACCATAGGTCTGAATACCGTCACATTGAAAGGTCTCCATGAATCTCTGTGCTGTCGGGTCAGCGGGATTCCACATTCCCATGAGGCGCTTTAAGGAAGAATAGTCATATTTGCTACGAACTACTTCGGGCATTTCCAAAAGGCGATGCATGAAAATGGGGACTATACCCATCGTGTCAGCCTTGTTTTCGGCAACAGCCTGAAGTAGTGCTTCAGGTGCAATGGAGGTTGGGAGCACCAAAACCCCACCCTTACTATGGACGGGCAGCATTACACACACTAAAGCAACGTTATGAATTAATGGCGTAGATGCAAGAATGCGGGAGTTTTCATTATAGTTCAAGGCGTCAGCAACGCATTTCGCATTATAAAGGTAGTCGTTGTGTGTACGTGGTATGATTTTCGGTACGCCCGTCGTTCCTCCGGATAACTGGAACAATGCAGACTCCATAGGGTCGGGGCGGAACTTTTTTAACGTCGCCTTCGCTTTTTTAAGATCTACTTCTTTTTCCATGAATGCGTTAATGGAGTACATACCAGGCCGCTCGGGCTTACCCACTGTGAAGATGAATTTCACATTCGGAAATTCCTTTCGGATTTTGTCCGCGAAGTCTTCGTAATCGAAATCTCTGACTACGCCAGATGGAATTGCCTGAGCTCGCGCCTTGCTCTCGTTAGCGATGTAGCTTATTTCCATCCAGCGATGGGTCGGTAATGAGCAAATGGGAATGACACCAATTTTCATGCAAGCATAAAACAGATACACCAACTCAGGCACATTGAATAACTGCATAATTACCCGATCATAGGTCTTAATACCCAACTTAACCATTTGGTATGCTACGCGGGTAGCATACAAATCCATCTGACGGTACGTTATATCCTTACCTTGGTAGGCCAGGGCTGGTTGATCGGCATATTTCTTAACCCAACTGTCAAACGCTTCTCCTAAAGTTACCCCTTCCCAGTAACCTTTTTTCTTATACTTCCTAACAAATTCCTGTGGCCAGGGGACACATCCTTCTAACATTCTCCTCTCCTTCTATTTACATGTTGTTGCAGAGACATTCATCCATAAGGTTAATTCGGTTCAAATACTTAGATAACCTTTTCCGCTCTCAGCCTTGCAAGCTTTTCCTTTGAAATACCGATCTCTTTTTCATAGATTTCGTTGTTGTGTTCACCCACCAGGGGTGCCCGTCTGGATATGTTCCACGGTGTTTCGGACAACCTGAATGGTGGTCCTGGATATAACAGAGTGTCTTTAAGTTCAGGATGTTCAACATCAACAAAATAGCCACGTTCTTTCAACCCGGTGTCTTCTACAACGTTTTTTACATTATTAACCGGCATCAACCTGACGCCTCGAGTTTGTGCTCCCACAAATAGTTCTACCATGGTATGAGTCATAAGGAATGCCTCCCACACTTGCTCGATGTGATCCGATTCCTTCGGATAATCGCGCAGTTTCTTGCCCGCTTCAGCCATATTAATCTTGTCCTGTGAACCTTTTCCATAGGGCGATGCTCCCATCAGTAGTGCGATAATTGGCGCATATGTCTCCTCTCTCAAATCTGCAGCCATGCCTTCGCTTTCCATCCATTCCAGCATCTTCTCAGCACCCCCACCGCCAAGGGCGCTGCAAACTACCCGGCCGTCCTTGCACTCGAAGATATCCCTTCGGGCTCTATAGAATTCAAGCCCCGACCTCTTGCGGTTCTTTCCAGATATCCAGAAGGTGAAGGGGACCATTTCCGACATTCTAATGTTAGTCCCTTGCATAGGAACATCTACCCATTGCCCTTCACCGATCTCATCCCTGCAGAGGAGCGCCATAAGTGCGCCAATAGCGGCATTGGCAGATACCATGTGATAAGCCTGGGACGCGCCGATAGAGGTCGGTGGGTCTTCAGGGAAACCTAACGTATAGAGGATGCCGCTTGTTGCCAGACCAATAAGGTCAGAAGCCTTGAAGTCCTTGTAAGGGCCGATTTGTCCAAAACCGGTAATTGAAACCAAAATTAGCTTTGGGTTTATTTTCTTTAACGTTGCATAACTTAGGCCCCACAAATCAAGATATCCAGGAGAGAATGTTTCAACAATGATGTCAGCATCTTTAACCAGTTTCTTAAACAATTCCCGTCCATCGATGGTTTCCAGATTTAAGGTTATACTTCTTTTACTAGTATTGAAGTGCCAAAAATAAAGTGATTTCTCAGGATGCACATCATCGTGATAGAAGGGACCGATATACCTCATTGGGTCGCCCTCCGGGGGCTCAATCTTTATAACATCGGCTCCCAAATCAGCGAGCAACTTGGTGCAGTAAACTCCACTGGGGCCGGTAAAATCGAGGACTCTAATTCCATTGAGTGCTTTGTCTTGCTCCATTTTCCTTCACCTAAAATATAGTCGGATGAGATAAAGTTGGTTTCTCGTTATACTAAAATTTATTCAAAAGCGCCGTGTATATAGCCATGGACAACCTCTTCTTCAGACAAGCCAAGGATCTTTCTAAACACGAGTTCATTATCCTGCCCCATAACTGGCGCTGGCCTGCGCACGACGCAAGGTGTTTCTGAAAACCCTATAATCGTGTTCTCGCAGTATGCCTTTCCGTCGGGGTGGTCCACTTCCACGTAATATTCACGCGCTTTATATTGTTCGTCGCGTAGCACCAGATCCTCGCCTGTTTCAACCACGCCGGCAGCCATGCCTCTTGCTTGCAGAAGTTCCATTACATCCCACGGGGATTTATTTGCTGCCCATGCTTCGACCAACTTATCCAGTTCGTCCTCGTTCTCCTTCCTGCTCGAAAGGTTGGCGAACCTTTCCTCTCTGGTCCACTGTGGATTCCCAATTGCCTCACAAAACGCATTCCATTCTGGTTCTGTGAATACTGCTATGGCACACCAGCGGTCTTCCCCCTGGCATTTATAGACGCCGTGAGGGGCAGCATATGGAAGCCGGTTGCCCTGCGGCTTACGTATGCGCTTATTCACCGTATAGTCGAGTATAGTTGTCTCCATCCATCCGAGTGAGCTTTCAAACTGTGCTAGTTCGATGTACTGCCCCTTACCTGTGCGTTTCCTGTAATGCAGAGCCGCCAACAAGGCCACGGTTGCATGAGTGGGATTGGGTCCCATGTCTGGCAAGGCTATATTCAAACCAGGGCGGCGGTTGGGCATACCAGATATCGAATTGAGTCCTATTGCCGATTGAATACCGGTTCCGTACCCGGCAAAGGCCCTGTATGGGCCAGTATTGCCGAACACAGACATCTCCAGCATGATAATATCTGACTTTATCTTAACCAGTTCCCCATAACCTAACCCTACCCTATCCATATAACCGGCAACGAAGTTATCTATCACAACGTCGGATACAGAGACCAGCTTTTTGGCGACGTCAACCGCTTCGGGATGCGACAGGTTCAAGGTAATGCCAAGCTTATCGCAATTGAAATTGATAAAGAGCGCCCCTCTCTGAATCTTGCCGTTTACGGTTTCGGGTCCGCCGGGGACATTTCGTGCCCAATCAATCCTTCGAGCACTTTCGATCCTGATCACTTCAGCCCCGTAGTTAGCAAAATATCTTCCTACCCAGGGGCCAGCCTGTACCCAGCAGAAGTCAACGACCCTTATTCCCTCCATGGGCATCTTTTTGTTCGCGGTGCTTTTGAGTGCGCTAATCATATCTCGGTAGCCTTATGACGGTTATAACCGAATTTCTCGAAAGGACCATCTCGGAATTGCAGGGCGTCTTTCATGCCTTTCTCCTTAATGATCCGATAAAATTCCTTTTCCTGTTCGTCTCCGACGCAGTGCGCCAGGATATTCGTCTCTTCGGAATGCCAGAGTTGCTCACGAGCACCCATCTGATCCATACTGAATTTCAGCGAAGACTTGTTTAGCTTCAGGGTTTCCATAGGCATGAGGGCCATTATTTCGGCGAACCGCATAGCTTCAGTTTCTACTTTATCGTCAGGTACCACCTTATTTATCGCCCGGAGGCGGTATAGTTCATGTGCGCTTACGTTCCATCCAGTGCAGAGTAATTCAAATGCTTTGCGGTAGCCGACCCACATTTGCAAATCAGCTCCACCTGCGCCCGATACACGGGCTATCTCCATGCCGAGGAAAGCACTTTCTCCCATCACGACGATATCATGGAGCATTACGAACTGAGCACCGGCTGCAAGGGCAGCGCCCTGCACGCCTGCTATTATGGGCTTGGAGATGTCCCAGACCTGGTAAGACCATCTCCTGGGGTCGCATACCTTCCGCCATTTGGCCTCTCCCCATTCATTTTTCTGACCACTCGTCCATGTCTGTTTCTTTGACAGGTTTGATATATCGTGCCCTGCAGCAAAGTGTTTGCCTCGTGATAAGCTCACTGCTACCTTAGCATCATTATTTCTTTCAAATTCCTTTGCTGCATCAAGGAACTCCTCCTGGAATTCGGCGCCCATGACGTTATTTCTGTCTGGTTCGTTGTGTATGATCCTGGTCACAGGTCCGGGTTCGTAGATTAATGTTTTATATTCACCCATCTTTATCGCAACCTCCTATCTAGCATATATGCTATTGCGTTTATTCAAATTCAGTACGGGCCTCCTGGACCGGGGAAACCCTGGCGATTTGTTAATCTGGGTGTCCTGCCTTCGACCAGTAATCCTTCCATGGACCGGGCATTGACTGCCATTTCTCGCCCGGCCTCCATCGCTTTAAGGTCTCTGGAACCTGACCTTTCATCGGCTTCGGCCAATACTGCGGATTGTATTGCTCTTTGCCGTAATTAGGGTTGGCTGTGCACCTGGTTCCTACCTGCGCCCCCATATTGCCCATCGCTAAGCAGAACATGTCATGCGTGCACCTGGTAATTTCATTAATACGACCCTCTTTGACCTTGTTAGGCCATTCAGGATCGGCCATGGCCTGCCTGCCTAATGCTATGATGTCTGTTTCACCGTCATTCACCGCTTTCGCAGCTACCTCAGGTGTATGTAGACCTGTAGTAATGACCGGGATTTTGAGAGCCTTCTTTAGTTTCTTGCCCTGTGCGTCCAGCAGAATTGTATTATCACGCGCCACGGGGGCAAATTCCCTGGAGTCATATCCCGTGCCGTTAGAAAGGCTGATAGCGTCAGCGCCAGCCTCCTCAGCCCATATGCAAATCTGGCGTACATCCTCGGCCTTATTTCCATCCGCGCTATACTCCGCACCGCTGACCCTGACTACGATAGGAACCGCATTCCCAAAGAGCTCCCTGCATTTTGATGTGAGTTCCAGCAGGAACCTGGCTCTGTTTTCGAGAGAGCCGCCATACTCGTCCTTACGCTGGTTGCTTCTCGGGGAAAGGAATTGGTGAAGCAGGTAGCCATGCGGGCCGTGTATTTCGATTCCGTCAAAGCCGGCCAGTATCGCCATTGCAGCAGAGCGCAGGAAATCGCGCTGCGTCTTATGTATCTCGTCAACAGTCATTTCCCGTGGTGTTCCAAGCAGGTGATTACTCCAATCATTAATCCAATATTTAGTCCAGGCGTAAGTCTGTTTCTGTATACTGTGGTATAGATCCTCACGTTTGAAAGGTGTAGGCGATGCACCTCTCACGTTCTGCCTACCTGTCTGTCGGCCAAAGCCGGGACTCAACTGAGCAAACAGCTTGGCGCCAGTACCCATAGAGTGAACACCCTCAACAAAATCATACCAGTATCCGGCGTTAAAACTTCCAGGAAATAGATAAGGAACCAATGGATACTCTTCAAACGCTTCTCGGCTGGTAAGTATCGACCCTGTGGTCAGCATCCCGAATCCTCCCACAGCACGGGCGTTGAAGTAACATGTGTATTGAAGGGTTGGGTGCCCATCCTTGTCACCCTGTGAGTTCATAGGGGACATCGCGATTCTGTTTTTAATTTCCACCGGGCCGATTTTAATCGGTTCAAACAAATGATCGTACATACTACACTCCCAACATTAATTTTTTCTTTAGCAGATTTATTTATCAGTCGCTGGCGGTGTTATCTTGAGGATCTTCGCCAGGTTCAGCCCGGCCCACTTTGCCCTGTCCTCTTCACTTAATGGCAGATATCCATAATCGCGCTGCACTTCCTCGCTTATCTGGAACTTGTTGAGTATTTCGACATCATTTTTATTAGCCCCTATATCCGTACCCCAGATAATCCTATCAATTCCGGCATATAGCATTGCCTCACCCAGTAATATCTGGGCTCGTTTACTCGCGCCATGACCAAACCCGGACAGAAGACTCGTGCCAATGTAAAGGTTGGGGTATTTCATGGCGCACATATTTACGGCATCGGTAAAGGGGTAGCCCATGTGATAGGCAAGAATTGTAATATCCGGGAATTCCTCACAAACGTCCTCCAACAGCCATGGCAAGCAATTTGCCGAACGGCCGGGTATGCACCAGGAGAAGCCGGTATGAACGAAAAGTGGTACTCCCAGTTCCCGGATTTTTTCATAGTAAGGCCACAGACGTGTATCGTTAATAGGTGTGTCATCTACCGGGTACAGCTTAACGGCCTTGAAGTTCATCTCTTTAACAAGATATTCCAGTTCCCACACGGCATTCTTTACACCACGGGATATGATAGGACCTACATTGCAAACTCCCACCAATCTGGTAGGATACTTCGCCACTTCTTTGGCAAGCCATCCATTGGTCGACATCATGCGTGTACCTAGTGTCATCGGAACAAAAGATTCGGGTAGCACGCATGCCATGTGAACACCGGCCTCGTCCATTTTCTCGATAAGAGCGTCGGCGGATTCTCCCGGCGCCATGCCCGGGCGGCGCTTCAGGTTCTCACGCCCTTCCTCCAATGTCTGGCGCCCCTTAATTCCATACGTATTCAATGGTAGCATTGCACGCATAGTTCCCCTTAGCGCACGTTGATTCATCTTGTAGTAAGGGAAATAACTGATATCATCGGCTAGCGGCATCATATGACACTCACAATCGAACCTAAACATGCCTACACCCCCTTCTCTTAACATAACGTGGCACTAAAGTACTGAGTAGTATCTAAAATTTAGTGCATTATAGTACCGTATAGTACCCTTGTCAAGTACTTGATTAAACAATTAATTATGTAGCTGCTATATCACTCATATAAATTGTTAAAGTATTGGTAGATATTTTTAGAATATTATTTCACACTCGGACAATTATATTTTAATATATTTATTGACACATACTAGTATTATTAGTAATAATAAGATACTGTATAATATTAGTACATTATATTCACGTAACCTTCTTAAATTAAGTGATAAAATAAACAGAGATATCTGGCCTGTTAGTAGAATGGTACTCTTCTAGAAGGTGGGACTATGTCGGAAGCAAACAGCTATATGAAATTATCTGAACTATCCAAGATAACGGGAATCAGCATCCCAAGGATCCGTTATTACGTTGGAAAAGGCGTGATATCTAAACCAATTAAGGTGGGTAAGACGCGGGCATTCTATACTCAAGAGCACGTTAAAAAACTTGAACTTATAAAGATGCTTGGCAATAACAGGAAGATTATATCTAAACTAAGTGAGATTATTGGTTCGGTATCAGAATCGGCTGATAATAAGGAAAAGGAACGACTGGATGAACCACAGATAGTACGTAGGAGGATAATCCATGCCAGTATACCCGTATTTCGCCAGTATGGATATGAAGGCGCTACCATCGGTGAGGTTGCTAAGACAGCACATATCAGCCGTAACACCATATACAAATATTTCAAGGACAAGAAAGACTTGTTTATTGGATGTCTTAACGAAACTATCCTTGAATATCGAGAAAGTTTGCCCGAGGACGTCAAGACATTGCCGGACACCAAAGATACCGAAATTGTCAGGGAGAGATTGACTAAACTGGGCCAGGCGTTTTTAAAAGCATATCCAGCCTGGAGCGATATGATGAACTTGCTACGTGCGGCTGCGGTGAAGGAGCCGCGCTCCTTCGCCAGCAAGCTTGAAGAGGCTTATAATACCAGGGTGAAGCCCTTGAGAGAAGATTTTGGCAAGCTTACCAGACAAAAGGTTTTTCGTAATATTGATCCTGATCTTGCTGCTGCAATGATCGCCGGTGCGCACGAGTATGTAACTTACTTCATATTGCGAGGTAAATTTGCAAAAGATACGGCGCAGATACGAAATGACTTTATTGACATTATTTTATACGGATTACTGAGTAAGTTCTAAGTTACTGATTCAATCTAATATTTGACCTGCCCCCGATAGTTATACCACCTGTTAAGTTATACTCGGCAATAATTTGGCACCAGCCATAATGTTAGTTTTGCGGATCATGAACTTTTTGCCATAACCGATGCATATTCTGCTGGAGCCATATTCCCCAATGCTCCGTGAGGTCGGTCCTTATTATATTGCTGCCGCCATGATTCCACTTTTTCGCGTGCATCTTCTAGCGACAGGAACCAGTTTTCGTTCAAACATTCTTGGCGCAACCGTCCATTGAAAGCCTCGACAAGCCCATTGCCTGTGGGCTTACCCGGCCGGCTGAAATCCAGCTCCACGCCATTCAAGTAAGCCCACTGGTCCAGAACTTTGCTGATAAATTCCGGACCGTTATCCACCCTGATGGTCCTCGGATATTTACGTTCCTTTCCAATCTGCATCAATACGTCTACTACCTTGTGTGTCCCTATGTGGTCGTTTACCTCGATGGCCAGACTCTCACGGCTAAAGTTATCCACTAGCGTTAAGAGCCGCAGCCGCCGTCCATCGAACAGTTGATCACTCATGAAATCCATGGACCACCCGTCGTTGAGTTCTGTCGCCGCCGGCCTGTCCATGCGCCGGCAAGCTGCAACATGTCTCCTGGGACTCTTATTCCTCATAGTCAGGCCTTCTTCTCTGTAGAGCCCGTAAACACGTTTGCGGTTCACTTTCCAGCCTTCCCTTTGAAGCAGCACGTGTATGCGCAGATAACCATAGCTGACCCGGGCCAATGCCAGGTCACATATCCTTATCCTGAGGGCAGCCTGCTCATCTTTCCTGCTGTGGTATTGATAAGTGGATCTCACGATCTGGAGTACTTTACAAGCCCTGCGTATGCTGACCTTGTAACACACCTTCAATACCTCAACCAGGTCCCGTTTCTGAGCAGGCTTCAGGGCTTTTTTCGCAGCACATCCTGCAGCATCTGTTTATCCAGACTCAGATCTGCCACAAGCTGTTTGATCTTCCTGTTCTCCTGCTCAAGCACATTCAGCTTTCTGACCTCCGGGATCCCCATGCCGACATATTTCTTTTTCCAGCGGTAAAAGCTCTGCTCACAGATGCCCATCTTGTGGCAGACCTCGACAACAGGTGTGCCGGACTCCGCCTGCCGCAGTGCAAAGGCGATTTGCTCCGCCGTGTACCTGGACTTCTTCATGGAATGATCCTCCTTTACGTATATTATCATCCCACAAAACTAACATTCCGTCTGGCTCAGTTTTTGGGGAGAGGATCACTCCGATCCTCCAATTCCTCTAACACGGGTCCTGCAATCCTCCCAAGCTCCTTATCTAGGTCTATTCCTCGCCCTTTTAGATAAGCTTTTCTGGCGAACCAGTAAATTAAACCTATAGCAAGCATTCCACCGAAGATTAAGCCTAGTGTTATATCACTTATAAGGGCAATGATGAAGATTGAACCGAATAGAACCAGACAGCTTATCCAGATAAACCAGCGCCAGAAAGGTGAGAACTTGAAGATTGACTTCTCTGATATTTTAGGTGCTCGTTTTGGCAACAGCCAAGTTACGGTGCTGCCCAAAATCTGGATAATCATCAAGGCGAGAACGGCTATTGTGGCATATTTGTCCAGTGTGACCGCGAACAAAATACCTATCAGTGTGAGAATTGTGGTCGAGAGTAAGGCTACCTCCGGCGTGGAAAACCGCTTATTGACTCGGCTAAATATTTTTGGTAGCATGCCATCTCTGCCCCAGGCGGTGATCTCACGTGCCGCAACCAGTATCAGTGCATTTATCGAACTCATCATGGCCATAATTGCACCAAGTGCGACGAACATTACCGCTCCTGCAGGTAGAAAACGTGATGCGGCTTCAAGGATGCCTAACTCACCTAACTCACCAGCTTGGCTCCAGAGCATGGTGGCCACCAGCGCAAAAGGTTGGAGTAAGAAGATCGTCAGAATGAAGAGGAAAGATATAATGATCGCACGCGGGATATTTTTCCTCGGGTTTATTATCTCACCACTGAACTCGATCGATGCGACAAAACCAAGCCATAAGAAGCTGAGAACGACACATCCCATGATAAATCCCTCTATCCCTTTGGGGAAAAGTGGTTTTAGGAATTCAGGGTTTGCATTCATTGCTCCGCCAATGCTAAAAAGAAGTATCGCCGCGATAAAAATGATAACCATTACTATCTGAGACCAGCCTACCAGCTTTATTCCTAGATAGTTAATTAAGCCGAATATCACTACTATAAGCAGCGCCCAAATCAGGAGTGGCACACCTGGGACATAGTAGTCGATATAGACGGCAAAGCCCCAAGCTAATAAGCAGTTGCTAGCGACAATGGCTATAGTGCTGCACAGTGAAACAATCCATCCGGCTAGCGGGGAAAGCCACCTGGTAATTGCCACGTAGTGACACCCGGTGACGGGGACAGCGCTTCCTAGTTGAACTACATAAAGAACGCAGAATATGGCCGGTATTGACGCAACAGCAGATGCTATCCAAAGGCTAGGTCCAGTCATTCCTGCCACAGTTGGAAGTAGCACGAAAAGCGAAGGACCAACCACCATTCCTATTATGGTAGCAACTGCGCCAGGTAACGATAGATTTCTTTGTAACTTTTGAGCCAAGTTCCACCTCCCCTTCAGTTTAATTTTTTATTGCGATTAAATCTGCCCATTCTCAAGTAATCTTCTTTTCCTTCTTCAGACTTCATACCTTGTTTAAGTTTTACCTTAACTCCAACAATCTAGTTAACACAATCAGTATTTACTGATTGTGTTAACTAGTAGGGATAAAGCGCAATCCCTTAGGTTGATTGTTTTTCGATGCATCTCCCAGCCAGTTTTGTAATACCACAGTGTCCTTAGCTTCAGTAGATTATTCACCCCTTCTATAATTCAGCTTTTCGCCGAATTTCTTATGTGGGGGCGTGAATGTTTGTCGGTTAAATGATATCTCTGGAGCTCCACTAACTTTTAAGTGCCATCAACAATTGTTGTCCTACAACGTTTGCCTGCTCTTCATTTAGCAGATTTACTGATGAGATAACTACTATGCCAAAGGCTGCCAATATGTCTACTGCAATGACACACGGTTCACCGTCTCTCAGCCTTTGTACTACTTCAGAGGCGCTCCGCCCCAATTTTGCCTCATCTAACCTGACTGCAAGTAAGGGGTGACCGCCTGGGAACAATTCATTTATTTCAGTCTCCACTCCAGAGACACTCCGAACGAGCTCGGCAATACGTTCGATCGACCGGCGAAGCTGTTTCATGTTAATGGACTTCTCCTCTGCCATGCGCTGCAAGGCTACAAGCAGACCTACAATTGACTCTTTACTCGCTTTCATGCCGCGGCCAATACCATGTTGCGGTATGCCACGAAGTTTTTCTTTCGGAACGAGTGATGGAGAGATTTCCCACGCATCGAAGTTAGTGAGTGACATATCCAAATTCTGCAAAGCAACAGATGCAATTAGATCGCGTGGCCCGCATAGTATGCCGCTATTCTGGGGGCCTCTTATGCCCTTACCTCCACTATAAGCAACCAACGTGGCCCCCATGTCAATGAACTTGCGCAGGTTCTCTACAGGCGGTACCTGTTCAGCAGCATCCACTATCAGGGGTATATTGTGCTTGTGGCTTACATGGATGATTTCCTCCAAGGGCGGGTTACTCCCCGGGACATAGGCGTACGCAATTGCCGCGGTTTGCTCATTGATGGCTGACTCGAATTCCCACCACTTGGTCGTGTAGGCCTCACTTCCCAGGACCCTGAAATTTGGCATACCCACGTTTACTAATTTGGCGCCGGCAGCCCGAAAGGCGTGGTCATAACCATTACGCTGACGTTGGTCCATAAGAACCTCGTTAGGCATATGGCTCGTGTCAGGTAGGCGATTCATGCGATCAATGTCAAGACCTGTCAGACAAGCAGCAGTGGCTAAGGTGAGGGCCGCCGATGCCCCAGATGTGACGTAGCCTGCTTCTGCACCAGTTATTCTAGATATTATGCTACTAGCGGCAGCTTGAAGTTCGTCCATACGCACAGAATATCTAGCTGCCTCTGACATAGCATCAATTGTCTCCTGTTCCATAAGGGCACCACCAAGGCGGGTCGTCTCCCCAGACGCATTAATCAGCGTCCGCACTCCCAGACGCTCGTAAACGTTCATTTTTTACCTCCCAATATAATATTCTAGCCGTGTTACTCTTCACAGGCGAGCTCTCATGCGCACACCTAAATCCACATATCCCACCTCCTTTCATTCTTGGGCAGTCATGCCATTGCCTTCATCAGTCAGGATTCTGACTAAGACGCCCTCGATTAATAGCTTCTCCATTGAGATACAATCCAAATACACCGGCAAAGATAGTTCCCAGGCCGACACCATATTTAAATCCCTTTTTATCAATTAAGTATCCCGGCGGGCAGGGTAAGCAGTACCAGTATCAGCACGCTAACCTCGGCAAACCACATGATATCGATGGCAGCGAACTTCAGCCAGTATATCTGCGTAAGATCTATCACGTACATATAGCCAGGATGACCTACCTGTACCTGTACCTGTAAACCCTGTACACTGTTTCCATTATCAACCTATTCTTTAGATTATTTAGACCTTGTATCTTTCTCTGAGCGCTTAACTGCGAGGTTCTTATATTTTCAGGATTACCGCCTCTCATTCAACCACCGCTTATCAGGGGATACAGCTTTACTGAATCATTTTCCTTCAAGACGGTTGAGCTCCAGGCAGGCTCGTCATTGACGAGAACCACCACAGCCTTCTGGCGGAAGGCCGGCAATTTCATAAGTGCAAGAAGATCGCGAACTGTGCAATTGTCCGGCACTTCGATTAAGGAATTGCTGGCGTAATTATCAATCTTAATGATCCTATTGTACCCAATCTTTATTTTCATGCGCGCTGTTCATGACAAGGTCAATATTCATACCTTGGAGTCGGTTGTCGTGACCTCCTGTCTCCTGGCCGTCTCTTTTATCCGAGTTGATAGTATAACGGCCACACCCATTAGTACTGCCAGAAATACCAGCGGCACAATATAGTTCCCGGTTTCTCCATGCAAGACTTCTATCAGGAAGATAACAACTATACCTGAGGCGTTTCCTAATAACTCCACATATGCCATAGAAATTCCGGCAAACCTGGCTCCTGTAATCTCGGTGGACATTGTGAAAATTATAGGCATTACGGAAACCATAAGGAAGCCCAGTATTATGATATTGACCATGTTCAGCGCATAACCATTGGCAAATATCAGAGTAATCATGCATGCCACCCCTATCGAACATGCCAGCAGTAAAAAGGGCTTCCTCTTCATGATTCTATCTGAGATCATGGGGATGACTACGCAGCCGATTATGACGCTGAGCATTAGCATCGCGCCTATAGAACCGGCATCGGTCATTGAAATCTGATGCAGCTCATTCAGTATCATTTCCAGCCAGGTTGAGATTCCGATGAAAACGCCGAAACCTAAAAAGGCTACGAAACCCAGGAGTACGAAATTCCGGATCTTGAGAATCTTCTTGATCCCTTCCCAGTTTGACAGCTCTTCTTCCACCTCTATTTTGCCTGGTGGTGTCTCAGGTTTGGCCCTTACAAGAATATAGAAAAGCAGTATACCGGCAATCCCCAGGATGCCGTAGACGAGAAGCATCTGTTGATATCCAAATCTTTCCACCAGCATTGGAGTGAGTCCAAGTGCCACCATCATGCCCCCGAACCATGCCAGGGAACCAAGTCCCACCGCAGTGGCCTCTTCTTTTTTCGGAAACCACGTTACGACAAGCTTGGTAACGCCGTTAAGTATGAAAGGCTGTCCTATGGCAATTCCTATCTGGCAAAGCAGAAGCATCGTAAATGATTCGGGATTCACCAATCGTAACATGGCAAATACACCTGTAAAAAGCGCGCCTATGCCAACGCTGTATTTGAATCCCTTTCTATCGATAAGAAGGCCGGATGGAACGGTGAGCAAGACTTGTGCAATGGCAAAGACCATCACCATCAATCCAATCTGCATTGCAGATATGTTCAGATAGTCTTGAATGTAGCTGCCAATCGCAGCATAATTTAAACAATACATCTGGTTAATAGCGGCTACATACATGTAGACGGCCAGAATTACCCATCTGTACTTGTATACTTTATATGTTTCCATTCTCTCCTCCCTCCTTTACGCTGAATCTAGCATCGTCCAGATTGCGCATCCATTCGGCCTCACTTCCTTTTAACCTGACCTAAAGCCATCCCCATTACAGTGCCAAACCAAATAGTATGGTAGTCGTCTCCTTGGATCATCAAGCTCCAGTTGTTGATGGCGTCCTGCATTCCAGAGTCCCCACCCAATGCCAGGGACTTAAAACCAACGTCGGCGTTCTCGAATACCATGGCCATATCATAGTCCGTGAGTACTTTATCTGATGAATATTTGCTGTCTTTGAAGATGAAGCGCCTTCCAATCTTGCCGTCTTTAGTCATTATCACATAGGAGTTGTTACGTATTTTTATCATGCCTTTCAGTCTTTTATTACTTTTGGCAGCCCTACCTATGGCTAAATCAATAATCCACAGCAGCAGCGAGAACAACATTTCAAGCATACCTCCCAAATTGCTTCAAGTAACCAGAAACCCCGCGACGAGTACAACATCGATTAGCCCGGTCACCTGTTATTTCCCCGCACAGGCAAGGATCGCTCTTTTTACCAGTGTCCTGGCGATCGCCACCATGTATTTATTGTGCTCGAGCGGTTTGGCCTCGGACACGGCAGCCGCCCCGGCCTCCTCCGCAGCCGCCTCGTCGATAACCCGGCCCGTTATGACCTGCTCCGCCTTGACGGCCCTGTAGGGTATGACGTGGACGGCGTTGAGGCATATCCTCGCCTTTTCAACCTTGCTGTCCCTGAGTGTGATCATGACCGCGCAGTTGACTATGGGGAAGTCGATGGACTTGCGCAGGGCGAACTTGAGGAATGCGCTGGAGGAGCCTGCGGCGGGCTCGGGCACCTGTATTTCGGTAACGATCTCGTCGGCCTTGAGCACCGTGGTCTTAACCGGCTTGACCTCGAAGAACTTCTCCACGTCGATGGTCCGGCTGGAGGTCACGATTTTAGCATCCAGGGCAACCAGCGCCGGAGCGGTGTCGCTGGGATGCACCGCGAAACAGCCGCCGGAAACGCTGCCGCCGAAGATGGAATGGTAGCGGTTGTCGCCCTTGATGGCGTAGCACCTGCCGCCCTTTTTGCGCAGGCAGGAGAACCTGTTGTTCTGGTTGCGGTAATACCAGCACCTGATGTCCTGGCAGATGTTGCCCCCGATGGTGCCCATGTTCCTCAGGTGAGGGGAGGCGGTCCTGCCCGCGGCCTGGGCCAGGGCGGCGTATTTGGACTTGATGACGGGGTTGGCGGCGATATCGGCCAGCAGTGCCAGCGCGCCTATGTTGAGCATGCCACCCGACTCCTTTATCTCGCTCAGACCCTGAATGGTCTTGATGTTTATCAGCGCTTCCGGGTAAGCCGGCAGGATGGAGTCCTTCATTTTACCCAGTATGTCGGTGCCGCCGGCGATAACGGCAGCCCTCTCGCCGTAGCGGCCCATGAGAGCCACAGCCTCATCTACGCTATACGCGTTGAAATGTTTAAAGTCCCTCATGCTTACCCCCTCACCTGCTTTTTTTCTTGCTTGAGTGTCTGGGCAACTTCGCGCACGGCAAGGACATGTTGAGGATAAGTGCCACAGCGGCAGATGTTGCCCGCCAACGCAGACATGATCTCCTCCTCGTTCGGATCGGAGTTCCTGTCAAGCAGCGCCTTAGAGGTCACAACGAATCCCGGCGTGCAGTATCCGCACTGCATAGCATGGTTCTTCGCATAGGACTCGATCAGCGGGTGCCCTTCGGCTGCTATCCCCTCAACGGTCTCCACAATCTTGCCGTCGCATTCGATGGCCAGCATCATGCAGGACAGAACGGGCTTTCCGTCCACGATCATGGTACAGGAACCACATGCCCCCTGGTCGCAGAACTGCTTGCTGCCGGTCAGACCAAGCACATCGTGAATAAGATAATGCAGCGTCCAGTTTGGTTCCACCTTTAACTCATATTCGGCCTTGTTGATAAATAGTCTTATCCCGCCTTCCGAGACAGGCAGGCCGTGGCCCTTGTGCGTCTTGAAAACGTGCCCTTTCAATCCCTCTGTGGTATCAAACCCTTCCCCACAATAGGGACATACGTACTTCTTGATTTCTTTATTCAAGTTCTTGCCTCCTAATTACATGGTAAATCATTCTTATATTTTCCCCAGTGCCTTGAGCACTTTATCCGGGGTGGTGGGGAACTCGTTGATCCAGGCACCAATGGCATTGTAGACAGCCGGGGCCAGCAGGCTCGGGACCACAGTAGCGATGTCCTCGCCGATACCTACAAGCCCATAGGGGCCGTATCCCATACCAGTCTCCACCAGAATAGTGCTGATGGGGCATACATCCTGGATGGTGGCCACCTTGTAATCGATTAGGTTCCCGTTTAGCATAACGCCTGTAACCGGATCGTGAACAACTTCCTCCAGCTTGCCACGGCTCATCCCCATGATACTGCCGCCGTACTGCTGTCCCTCGCAACTCATGCGGTTGATAACCTTGCCCACGTCATTGACGTTGACCACCCTGGTGACGACGACCTCGCCAGTCTCGGTATCCACCTCTACTTCCATGAAATGGGCCTGACGGCAGCACTTCTCCCTTGGACCTTTCGGGTTGTATTCGCCTTCTTGGGTGTGGTAAGCGTAGGCGCACAGAGGTTCCATCCATGCATTCCTTGTCCCAAAGGCCTCAGTGTTGGTCAGCGGGCCCTGCAGGGCCATCGGCCTGGCGAAATCAGCCATGCTTATCCGACGTGAGGGGTCGGATTTGACGAAGATTACGCTGTCCTTAATATCTAACTCTTCCGGACTTGTATTCGGGAATGCGGGAGAGAAGCTCCCCCGCTGGGTAGGAGAAGAGGGACTGGTGGCTGATTCCAGTATCTTCTGCTTCAATGTCCTGGCCGCGTGGCGCGCCAACCAGCCGTTAATCGACATACCGCATGAGGAGTCCGGCGAATTGAGGTGGAAGCCGGGATCGAACTGCGGGTTAAAGTGCACGTCCTCAAGCCGCATGCCTAGCTCATCCGCTACGATCTGGCAGTAGGTGTTTTCCGCGTCCACACCACTATCGCAGTGCATCCCCAGCAGCGTAGCTGTCCCGTCGTTACGCTCGATGCGGATGGCGATCTCCCCACTACCTGTCGAGTCAGACCACTCATGAGTCCAGGCAAAGCCAACCCCGTGCATACGCCCATTGGGGAGCTTCCTGGTACCGGGCTTGTGCCATGCCTGATCCCACCTGAACTCCGCCTTGCCTTTCTCGATGCATTCCTTCAGGCTATCGCGCACTTCGAAGCCGCGCTCCTTCTTCTTCTCGTTGAGCCAGCCCATATTATGACCCTTGCAGCCGTCGTTCTTCAGCGCCACTTCTATGGGATCCATGCCTAATTCGTCTGCTACGTGGTCCATAACCATGGTCTGGGTCAGGACCGGTCCAAGCATTTCGCAACGTATAGCAACACCGGGCCCCTTGTTGACCCAAATGGACTTGGTCTGTCCCTTGAGATGGGGAATCCTGGTGCTTTCATGCAGGTGCAGCACTGGGCCGAAGACCGGATGTATAGCATTGACCTCATAGAGGATGCTATCTACAGCAATTATGGTGCCGTCATTTTTAAAACCCACCTTCACAAAATAAATGCCCTCGTCCATCGAGCTACCATAGAAGTCCTCCCTTCGGGTGAAGACATATTTCACCGGCCTTTTCATCCTCCCTGACGCTACGGCAGCGCAGTAGAGCCCGCCCAGGTTCCAGTCAGTATGAGTCCAGCCGCCAAAAGTCGCACCCTGGTACAACATATGCAGCTCGATTTTGTTCATTGGAATCCCGCCGAACCAAGTGTTGATATACTTCTTGGCTACGTACCCCCGCTGGTTCTTCAGCCAGATCTCCGGGCAGTCGCCGTTCCATTTCCATACGCCGCAGGGTCGCTCCGGGCATATCCAGGTATGGCCGGCGCGGGCGATCTTGAACTCAATTACCCTGTCTGCCTCAGCAAAACCCTTTTTGACATCGCTGTGTATATCCTCATCTAAGACCCCTTTGTTCCAGTGGTTACCATCCATATAGCGTTCTGGAAAAGTGAGCGGCGCTCCCGGTTCGCACGCCGCGATAGGGTCGAGCATGAAGGGTCGTTCCTCCCACTCGATTTCGATCAGAGAAAGCGCCTCTTCGGCGATGGCCTCGGTATCCGCCGCAACGGCTGCACCCATTGGCTGTCCTTCAAAATGCGCTATACCATCGAGTGGCTTATCGTTCTGGAAGATTGGTAAAAGACCCAGGTTTGCTGATTCCGCTAATTCTGGATCGTCGTAGCGCAGTATGCACTTGACGCCCGGCAGCTTTTCGGCCTTGCTGGTGTCCATCTTGAGTATTTTGGCATGTGGGTAAGGAGAATCGAGGAATCGCATATACAGCATGCCCGGAAGCTGTACATCCATAGTATAGTCAGCTTCACCTGAAGCCTTGGCCAGGCCGTCCGTCCTGCGCGGCCCTTTCTTACCTATATATTTATATTCCTTCAGCGTATACTTGTCCGCCCTCAGGTTGTCGAACATCTCAACCATTCGTGCCCGTTCGATTTCCGACTGCTTGGTCATCTTACTCCCTCCTTAGACTTATAAAATTCGCTGCCCAGGTAGCTCCGCAGGAACAGGGACTGGTCGATCCGGTTAATGTACTCCTCCCTGAAGTATTTCAACGAGTCCAGTACAGGCACGGCAGCAGCCTGTCCCAGCCCACACAGCGAGGCCAGCGCCATCGTCCGCGCCAGGTCCTCCAGAGCGCTTATATCCCCTGCTACACCTTCACCCCTTGTCAGCCTGCCCAGTATCTCCAGAATCACCTCAGTCCCCTCGCGGCAGGGTGTACACTTCCCGCACGACTCCTCATTTAAAAAATGCATGTCGTTGTGAACAATATCGATGATGTCCCTGCTACTGTTGAGCGCCACCACGGCGCCGGAGCCCAAAAAAGTCT